>Ga0302154_10000676_pt1 | contig 31009 bp, 27 predicted proteins | sample I_Bog_N2_3_FD_193507 | JGI IMG/M metagenome (GOLD analysis project Ga0302154, IMG submission 193507) | Peat permafrost microbial communities from Stordalen Mire near Abisko, Sweden - I_Bog_N2_3 | ecosystem: Environmental > Terrestrial > Soil > Wetlands > Peat | place: Sweden: Abisko, Stordalen... | reverse complement strand
AAAATGCAACACTTATGGTTTAGCCAGGGAGAAAAGCATATGTTGGGGACGAAACGCTTAACGATCATATTGGCTGCCGCGGCCTTGGCGGCGGCGGCACAAGGGGCCTGGGCCGAGGAGAAGGCAGCGACGGATGCTGGCGACAGTGCCGGCACCGAACTCGGCGACATCATTGTCACCGGCACGCGCCGCACCGATCGCACCGTCATCGAGTCGTCGGCCCCGATCGACGTTCTGACCGGCGCCGATCTTGCGGCTCAATCCACGGGCAATATGCTCGATACTCTGTCGAACATGGTGCCCTCCTTCATCGTCGGCCAGAATTCGATTTCGGATGCCTCGAGCTTCGTGCGTTCGCCATCGCTGCGTGGTCTGCCCGGCGACGAGATGCTGGTGTTGCTGAACGGCAAGCGCATGAACCGTTCCGCCCTCGTTCAGGTTTATCAGGGCGGCGAAACGGAGCTGGCGTTCGGCTCGCAGGGTCCCGATTTGGCGTCGATCCCGGCCATCGCCGTCAAATCCCTGGAAATTCTGCGCGACGGCGCCTCGGCACAATACGGCTCGGACGCGATCGCCGGAGTGTTGAACTATGGATTCAGGGAAAACTCCTCCGGGATCGAGGTGACCGGGCGATATGGCGAATACTTTCCCGGCAATGGCTTTCCGCGCGACGGCAACGACGGTCAATTGGCTGCGAATGTCGGATTGCCGCTGGGCGGCCAGGGATTCTTCAACGTCAGCGCGGAATGGGACAAGAATCAACAGACGACTCGCGGCGTGACCCGGCCGTCCGCCCTGGCCTTTGCCGAGGATTATCCGGCGCTTGCGCCCGAGTTGCCGCACTACCCCGGACCGGTCCAGCAATGGGGCACGCCGCCGTCCGACGGCGTCAAGGTCGTGATCAACTCGGCGATCAAGCTCGACAACAATGATCAGGTGTATTTCTTCGCGAACTACGCCGACATCGAGACCAACGAAAGTTTCAACTACCGCCTGCCGAAGACTGTGACGGACCCCAACAGCGGGGTGACCTTCGGCAATCATCCGGCCTTCAACAACATCTACCTCGATCCGTGCACTTCCGCCTACAGCGGATGCCCGACGGGTGGATTCATTAATGATGCCAACACGTTCAACTTCAGCTCGTATTATCCCGCCGGCTTCACGCCGCGGTTCTACGGCGAGACGCAGCAATTCTACGGCGCCGTCGGTTACAAGGGCACCAGCAGCAGCGGCATCTCGTACGATATCTCAGGCAGCACGGCGCAGAATTCGCTGGCGGTTTCGCTGCAGGACACGATCAATCCATCGTTGGGCCCGCTCTCTCCGAAGAGCTTTTATGACGGCAAGTTCGTTCAGAAGGAAACCGACTTCAACGTCGATTTGAGCTACCCGTGGACGGTTCCCGTCTTTGCAAGCCCGGTATCGGTCGCCGGCGGGTTGGAATGGCGCGACGAAACCTACGAGCAGCTGTTGGGCGATGCGGCCTCATACGCCGCGGGTCCGTATGCCTCGCAACCGCTATACAATTGCGTCGCAGCGGTCTGCACACCTGATCTGGGCCCGACCGGCGCGCAGGTTTCCGCCAGCCAATCGACCGCCTCCAATGGCTACGGCGGCATCAGCGCACCCGTCGATGCCGGTCAGGTCAGCTACGCCGCCTACGTCGATCTCGAAGCGGATGTATTGAAGCAACTCACGCTCGGCATCGCCGGACGCTACGAGGATTACGCCTCTTACGGCTCGAGCACCTTGGGCAAGCTGCAAGCCCGCTTCAAGGCCACCGACTGGCTGGCGCTGCGCGCGACGGCAAGCACGGGATTCCATGCCCCGACGCCGGGTCAATCGAACGTGGAGACGCTGAGCACCACGTTTCTGCCCGGAACCGCGACCCAGGTGCAAATCGGCACGTATCCGGTCACGAGTGCCATCGCAAAGTACTATGGCGCGACGTCGCTCAAGCCCGAAGAGTCGACCAATTTGAGCGGCGGTTTCGTGCTCACGCCGGCACCGGGCCTGCTGCTCACACTGGACGGCTATAGCATTGCCGTCCGGCACCGCATCGGCATTTCCCAGCAGTTCAACGTCTCGGAGGCCGACATCGAGAAGCTTGCGGCGCTCGCGTATGTCGGCGCCGGCGGCACGGTGCAGTATTTCACCAACGGCTTCGACACCAAAACCAAGGGCGTGGACCTGGTGACCACGTATTCGTTCGTGGTGGGCCCGGGGACCCTCGGGACGACACTGGCGGTGAACTACAACAAGACCGACGTCACGTCGTATGACCCGACGGTCATCAGCCAATCGCGCATCATCGACATAGAGCACTACGCACCCAACACGCGCGCGAACCTGACTGTGGATTACCACGTCGGACCCTTCATCGCGGCGTTGCATGAGAACTACTATGGCTCCTTCCGGGATCAGAACGACTATCCCGGCCAGCTGTTCGGCGCCAAGGAGACCACCGATTTGGATCTGTCCTACGAGGTGGTGAAGAACATCACGGTGGCTGTGGGCGGACGGAACATTTTCGACGCCTTCCCCGACAAGGTCGCAAACAGCCCGAGCAACACGGTCTACTCGACCACGGGCGGACTGATCGACGGCGAGGTTTACCCGCGCACCGGCGGCCCGTTCGGTTTCAACGGTGCGTTCTTCTACGCCCGTTTCGCCGCGAAGTTCTAGATTACGCTTGATCGAGAGGTGATGGCGGCAGCGCTAATTGCGCTGCCGCCTCAGAGCGGCGGCAGCTGTTTGCGCATGGGCACGAATTCGATCGACTCGCCGGAGCCGACGTCGTAGCGAATCAGCGGTGCGCCGACGTAGCCGCGTGCCGCATAGAATTTCACGCCGGGCAGCGTGGCCATCAGTTCGGTCTGCGAGAAGCCGTGCCGGCGGGCCTCGTGTTCACAGCGGTCGAGCAGCCGCGATGCCACGCCGCGCCGCGCGTGCGACGGATCGACGAAAAAGGCTCGGATTCTCGCCGCGTGTGTGGCCGGATCGAGCCGCGTGGCGTCGCGCTCCTTACGGGCGTCGCCGCCGAACAGGGTGGCACGGAAGCTCCAGCCGCCGCACCCGATCAGAGCCTCGGCCGCCTGGACGACGAAATAGGTTTCATCCTCGAGCAGTTGCGTATCCACGCCGAACGCGCCGCGCAACGCGCCTTCGATCTGGCTCGGCCGATAGTCATCCAGGCTCAGGCCGCGCGCCGACCGGGCGATCAGCGCCTCAATCTGCGCAATGTCCGAGGAACTCGCTTTGCGAAGCAACATGGCATCGGCATTTTTGTGCAGGGGCGCCCGTCATGCAAGACTATGTCGCCACTATAAGGATATGAGCCGCCCATGAACGCGCAAATCATTCATGCCGCCTGCCCGCACGACTGTCCCGACACCTGCGCAATCCGCGTCACCGTGGAAAATGGCGTGGCCGTGCGCGTGCAGGGCGATCCGGATCATCCGCCGACCCACGGTGCGCTGTGCACCAAGGTGGCCCGTTACACGGAGCGGGTGTATCACCCGGAGCGATTGCTGCATCCGCTGAAACGGGTGGGGCCGAAGGGCAGCGGGCGATTCGAAGCCGTCGGCTGGGACGATGCCCTGTCGGCGATTGCGGAGCGCCTGCGGCTGATTGCGGCGCGCGATCCCGAGGCCATCCTGCCCTACAGCTACTCCGGCACCCTGGGCTTGATACAGGGCGAGGCCATGGCGTCGCGGTTCTTCAACCGGCTCGGGGCCGCGCGCCTCGACCGCACCATCTGCGCGAGCGCGGGCTCCGCGGCATTGAACGCGACGTACGGCAGCCGGGTGGGCATGCACGTGGAACACTTCCAGGAGAGCCGCCTGATTCTGATCTGGGGCAGCAACAGCATCGCCTCCAACCTGCATTTCTGGACCTTTGCGCAGGCGGCCAAACGCGCTGGCGCCAAACTCATCTGCATCGATCCGCGGCGTACCGAAACCGCCGACAAGTGTCATGAACACATCGCGCTGCTGCCTGGGACCGACGGCGCGCTGGCGCTCGGCGTGATGCGCGAGCTGCTCTTGAACGGCTGGCTCGACGAGGACTACATCGAGCGGTATACCGACGGCTGGCCGGCGCTGTGCGAAGTGGCGCAGGCATGGACCGCGGAGCGCACCGCCGAGGTCTGCGGGCTCACCGCCGAGGTGGTGCGTGCACTGGCGTGCGATTACGGCACCCTGCGGCCGGCGGCCATCCGCGTCAATTACGGCATGCAGCGGGTGCGCGGCGGCGGCAGCGCCGTACGCCTGATCGCCGCCCTGCCCTGCCTGACGGGCGCCTGGCGGCATCGCGCCGGCGGCCTGTTGATGTCGAACTCGGGCTGGCCGCGCGTGCGGCGCGCGGCCCTGGAGCGGCCGGATTTGCTGGCCGGCCGCACTCCCCGCACCATCAATATGAGCACGATCGGGGATGATCTGCTGCGCGACGGGTCTGCGGATTTCGGCCCGAAAATCGCGGCGCTGATCGTTTACAACAGCAATCCGGTGGCGGTCGCGCCGGAATCATCCAAGGTGGTGCGCGGCTTCGCGCGTGAGGATCTGTTCACCGTGGTGCTCGAACAATTCCAGACCGACACCGCCGACTACGCCGATTACATCCTGCCGGCCACCACGCAGCTGGAGCATTTCGACGTGCACACCAGCTATGGCCACACGTATGTGATGATCAACGAGCCCGCCGTGGCGCCTCTCGGCGAGACCCGCTCGAACAGCGCAATTTTTCGTGGCCTGGCCGCCCGCATGGGCTACGCGGATGCGTGCTTCGGTGAAACTGACGAACAGATCGGCGCTCAGGCATTCGACGCGAGCGTCGATTTCGCTGCCTTGCGGCGTGACGGCTGGGTGCGTCTGGACGTCCCGGAGGCACCTTTTGCCGCCGGGGGTTTCCCGACGCCGAACGGCCGCGCGCAGTTCTGCCCTGTGGGAATGGGTGCCGCGGACTTCATCGCCCCCTACGAGTCCCGCGGCTCCGCTCCTGGGCTGGCAGCGCGCTTTCCGCTGGCGATGATATCGCCGCCGGCACGTCACTTTCTTAACTCGAGCTTCGTCAACGTGACCAGCCTGCGCAGCATCGAGGGCGAGCCGCTGCTCGAGATGCATCCGCGCGACGCGGCGGATCGTGGTCTGCGGGACGCCACCTTGGTGCGTACGTTCAACGACCGTGGCGAGTATCGATGCAAGCTCAGCATCACCGATCGCGCGCGGCCGGGGGTGGTGGTGGGACTTGGCGTGTGGTGGCGCAAGTTGGGGCCGGCGGGCACCAACGTCAATGAACTCACCCATCAGGGACTCACGGATCTCGGGCGGGCGGCGGCGTTTTACGACTGCCTGGTCGAAGTCGCTGCGGTCTAATGGACGTAGAACCGCACCAGTTCGGTTGAGTGCGGATCGGCCGACTCCGACGGGGCAGCCGTCGCGCCGGCAAATCGTCGCGACGACCAGGCTGCGGCTGAGAGCCGCAGGTCGCGCGCGTCCTGATTGCGATTGGGCTGCGAGAACACCGAGCGCAGGCCGGGAACGCCCGTGATTCGTGTCGTGAAATCTTCTCGCCCGACATCACCGCGCCCGGTGGCCTGGCCGTCGGGCTCCTACGGCGATGCCCCCGGCGCCGCCGGAATGCGCAAGGTGTAATAGAATCTGGGCGCCGTTCTCAAGGTGACCTTGGCCGGACGGCAGGCCAGCCCGGCAAGATCGATCCGCGTCGTGGTTTTGAAATTCGTCTGTGCGGCGTCCATGAACTTGCTGTCCAGCACCTCCGCGCTGATCTCGTGCACGCTGCTTCCCGCCACGTCCCGGCACTTCCCCCACTGGAGGGAGAATGTATGATCGGGATTGGTTCCGCGGTAGATCATGGTGATCACCAGCTGATCCTTGGCGGCATCGTAATGCGCCTCGGAAAAGTTGTCCGCGGCCGCCGCTCGGGCGAGCATCAATCCCGCGAGCAACAGCAGTGACATGCGTGGGTTCATGGGCTACCTTTCCGGCGCCGCAGCCGCCGGGGCCCGGCCTTTGTCCAATTTCGCCGCCAGGCGCGGATACACGGCACGTGCGTTGCCCTCGAAGATCTTGTAGCGTTCGGCATCGGACAAGTTCAAGGCCTCGAGATAGCGTTTGGTGTCGTCGAAATATTGGCCGGTTTGCGGATCCACGCCCCGGACCGCACCCACCATCTCGGAGCCGAACAGGATGTTCTCCACCGGAATGACCTTCAGCAGCAGCTCGATGCCCGGCAGATGATAGACGCAGGTGTCGAAAAACACGTTCTTGAGCAAAAGCTCCTCGAGCGGCGGCCGCTTCAGATCCTGCGCCAACCCGCGATAGCGGCCCCAATGATAGGGAACGGCGCCGCCCCCGTGCGGAATGATGAATCGCAGCGTCGGAAAATCCTTGAACAGATCGCTCGTGAGAAATTGCATGAACGCCGTCGTGTCGGCGTTGATGTAGTGCGCGCCGGTGGCGTGAAAGTTCGGATTGCACGAGGAACTGACGTGTACCATTGCGGGCACGTCGAGCTCGACCATCTTCTCGTACAGCGGGTACCAATGCCGGTCGGTGAGCGGCGGCGAGGTCCAGTAACCGCCGGACGGATCGGGATTGAGGTTGCAGCCGATGAATCCCAATTCCTTCACGCAGCGCTCGAGCTCGAAGGCGCTCATCGCCGGTGCCGCCGCCGGCGACTGCGGGAGCTGGCATACGCCGACGAAATTGTCGGGATACAGGCCGCAAACCCGGTGGATGAGATCGTTGCAGGCCTGTGTCCAGCGCCGGCTCGTGGTTTCATTGCCGATGTGATGCGCCATGGCGGAGGCGCGCGGCGAGAAGATCGTCAGGTCCGTGCCGCGTGCGCGCTGCAGCTTGAGCTGTGCATTTTCCAGGCTCTGACGTATCTGATCGTCGCTGATGGGCTTCTGTTCGGTCAGTGCCACATCGAGATGATTCTCGAGACCGGCGATCTGCAAATCGCGAAACTTCTGCAGTTCGGCGGGTGCGGTCGTGTAATGGCCGTGACAATCGATGATCATGCTTCAATCGCTCCAATACATGCGCGTGGGGTTGTCCACCAGTATGCGCTTGCGGACCTGCGGATCGGGGCAGATCTCGCCGAACAAATCCACCAGGCCGCCGTCGTTCGGCATGTCCTTGGTGATGTTCGGATGCGGCCAGTCGGTGCCCCAGAGAATGCGCGTCGAATCCACGGCGATCAGCGCCCGGGCGAACGGCACTGCATCCAGAAACGGCCGCTTGCCTGCCGAGACGCGCTCCGCGCCGCAGACCTTGACCCAGGCGAGCGGATTGGTGCGGTACAGCTCGAGCAGCTGGCGGAATGGGGCCTGTTCCAGCCCCTCGGCCGCCTTGATCCGTCCCATGTGATCGATGATGAAAGGCACGTCAATCCGCCCGAGCAACTCGCGTTGCACGAGGATGTCCTCGGCATCGAAGTGCAGCACGATGTGCCACCCGTAGGGTTTGATGCGTCCGAGCAGCCGGTAGAAAACGTTCAAGTCCGGAACACCGCCCAGGTGCTTGACGAAATTGAAGCGGATACCGCGAATTCCACCCGCATGCAGCGCCGACAATTCACGGTCACTCACGGAGTCATCCACGCACGCCACCCCGCGGTTGGAGCCTGCGCTCGAGGCGATGGCATCCAAGGTCACCCGCATGTCCGTTCCATGGCAGCTCGCGTGGACGATCACCGCGCGGGAAATGCCGATATGCGAGTGCAGCCGCCGCAGGGCCTCGACCGGCGCGTCGGGCGGCGTATAACTGCGGCCCGGAGAATAGGGAAACCGGGCAGCCGGTCCGAATACGTGACAGTGCGCATCGCAGGCGCCCGGCGGCAGCACGAGAGCCGGCTTGACGGGATTCGGATCCGGCGGCAGACAGGTATTCACTGGCGCGACTCGCGGGCGAAGGCAGCCTCATCCTCGTAGTATTTGAGGCCCGATCTGGCGAGTGTGTCACGCATGTTGTAGACGTCCAGACCAAGTTCACCTGCCGCGAGCCGGTTGCGGGTGGCCGCCTCTTTGGACTCCCGCTGTCCGGCGGCCGCGGCGATCCCCGCGGCGCGCGCGCGCGGTATGACCACCACCCCGTCGTCGTCCGCCAGCACGACGTCACCGGGGTGCACCAGTGCGCCCGCGCAAACGACCGGCGTGTTGACCGAGCCGACGGTGGCCTTCACCGTGCCCTTGGCGTTGACCGCCTTGGACCACACCGGAAAGGCCATCGCGCGCAGTTCCGCCACATCGCGGCAGCCCGCATCGATGATCAGACCCAGTCCGCCGCGGGCGCGAAACGACGTCGCCAGCAATTCGCCGAACATGCCGTCGATGTTTTCGGAGGCTGCGGCCACCACGGCCACGTCGCCGGGTTTGAGCATTTCGGCGGCCACATGCAGCATCCAGTTGTCGCCCGGGTGTGCGAAGACCGTTACCGCCGTGCCGCAGACCCGGGCGCCCGGATAGATCGGCCGCATGTACGGCCCCATCAATCCCATGCGTCCCATGGCCTCGTGCACCGTGGCGACGCCGTACTTCGCAAGCTCCGCGACACTGGCGGAATCCGCACGCGTGACGTTTCGAATCGCTATTCCCGACTGGCCGATCATCGTTTCCCCCTCGAAATCGAATTCTGCGGCACGAAAACCTCGCCGCGCATGATGAGTCTCGCGGTGCGCAGCAGCGCCGCTCCGATTACCGTCGTGGGATCCTGTGGATCCAGGGTCAATACCACGCTGAATTCGCCGCTTGGATGCTCCACCGAGAGGGTCTTCGGATTACCGACCGGCACCAGCGCCAGGTGATTCGCGACGCTGCCCGGCAGCACCGCGGCGGTGGCGACCGTGACGGCCCCCAATACCCCGACGGCGGCATGGCAGTCGTGCGGGATGAAGGTGCGGGTGGAGATATTCCCGCCGGCGACCGGCGGCGCGACCAGGCACATCTTCGGCACCACCTTGCGGGCGACATCGCCCAGGTTCATCATCGGACCGGCGAGCAGCCGGATGGCTTCGATCGCCTTCTTCAGCTCGGAGTTGCCATTGAGCTGCTCCCGGGATTCATAGCCGGTCACGCCGAACGCCTGCGCCGCCATCATCACCACCGGCATGCCGTTGTCCATGCAGGTCACGTCGACGCCGCCGATGCGGTCGATCAGGCGGCCGGTGGGCAGCAGCGAGCCGCAAACCGATCCGGCCGTCTCGAGAAATCTGATGTTGATCGGGGCCGCGGTTCCCGGCACCCCGTCGATGCGGGCATTGCCCTCGTACTCGACGCGGCCGCCGGGGGTCTGCACCTCGATGTCGCTCAGGGTGCCGGTGTTGCGCGTCAACACCCGCAGCGTACTGACCTCGCCCCGTGCCTCGACGAGGCCGGTCTCGATCCCGAAGGGCACGACCGCAGCGAGCATATTGCCGCAGTTTGGCGTCGTATCGACGCGCGCCTCGGTGACCGACACCTGCGCGAACAGGAATTCGAGATCCACGCCCGCGGTCCGCCCGGGCCGCACGATGCCCACCTTGCTGGTCAGCGGATCGGCGCCGCCCAGGCCGTCAATCTGCCGCGCGTCGGGTGAGCCCATGATGCGTAGCAGTGCGGCGTCGCGCGACTCGACATCGGCCGGCAGGTCGCTCTCCAGGATGAATGGGCCGCGCGAAGTGCCGCCGCGCATGAACAGACAGGGTATGGCTCGCTGCATGACCGCGACTCGATGGCCTCCGGGTATCTGGCGGTATTGATTATCACGTATACTATTGTGTAATGGGAAATATATCTGATATAGCGTTTACGCATAAAAGATGGATCTAAAGCAGCTCGAGTATTTCAGACACGTGGCGGAGCTCGGCAGCTTCACCCGGGCAGCGTCGTTCCTGTCCGTGGTGCAGCCCGCGCTGAGCCGGCAGGTGCGCCAGCTGGAAATCGAACTGGGCCAGAGTTTATTCGAGCGCAACGGTCGCGGTGTGGTGCTCACCGCCGCCGGAACCCGCCTGCTCGAGCATGCACGCGGCATTCTCACGCAGATCGGACGCGTCCGGCAGGACCTCGAGGATCAGCGCAACGGCGACACGGGGCATGTGGCGCTCGGGCTGCCGCCGAGTCTCGGCCGATGCGTGACCGTGCCACTGGTCCACGCTTTCAAGGTGCATCTGCCGAACGCCGGCCTGGCGACGGTCGAAGCGCTCTCCACCTACATCCTGGAGTGGCTGACGGTCGGCCGCGTGGACTGTGCGCTCGTCTACAATGCTGCGCCTGCACCCGCGGTCGATCTCGAGCCGTTGTGGGACGATCAGCTGTTCCTGATCGCGCCGCGCACCGAGGATGCAGTGCGAAAAGCGGCGCGCAAGTCCATCACGCTGGTTCAGCTGGCCGACTATCCGCTGATCATTCCCGGGCGCCCGCACGCGACCCGCATGTGCATCGAGAACGCGCTGGCGGGCGTCGGGCGCAGGATCCGGATCGCCCACGAGATCGAAAGCATTCCGGCGATGATCGACCTGGTGCGCCAGGGGTACGGCTACGCGGTATTTCCGATGTACGCCATACGGGCGAATGAGTATGTCGATGAAATCGCGGTGAGGCCCATCCTGGCACCGATGCTGCGCAATTCGCTGTCGCTCGCCACATCCGCGCAACGGCCGAAGGGTCCGCTGTTGCGGCGGGCGCTCGATGTGATCCGGGACACGGTGCGCCGCCAGATCCGCGGTGCCGAAAAGCCCGGGAAAACGACCCCATCATTGGAGACCGCATGAGCACGCCACCCGACTACGAGAGCATTCCAGGCACTTATGTGTACGACGCCCGGCGCGGGCGGCAGGGCTATCAACTGAACATGTTCTGCATGTCGTTGAACAAGCCCGAGAATCGCGCGCGCTTCAAGGCGGATCCTGCAGCCTATCTCGACGGCTTTTCCCTATCCGCGGAGCAGCGCCGCACGGTGCTGGAACGCGATTGGTTGGGGATGCTCAGGGTGGGCGGCAATATCTATTACACCATCAAGATCGCATTCTGCGACGGGCTGACGTTCCAGGATGTCGCGGGCATGATGTCCGGTGTTCCGAAGGACGTGTATGCAAAGATGATGCTCGCCGGCGGGCGCAGCCCGGACGGCAACCGCTTCAAACCCGCCCCCGGGGGGACCGATCATGGCTAAAATCGTCGCGGGCATCGCAACCTCGCATGTGCCGGCCATCGGGGTTGCCATGGACAAGGGAAACACCGCCACGCCGTATTGGGAGCCGCTTTTCCGGGGCTACGGCCCCGCACGCGAATGGCTCGCAAAACTCAAACCCGATGCCGCGATCATCGTCTTCAACGATCACGCCTCGGCGTTCTCGCTGCAGTTGATCCCCACGTTCACCATCGGAGTTGCCGAACGGTTTCCCATCGCGGACGAGGGCTTCGGACCGCGGCCGGTGCCCGAGGTGCGCGGCTATCCCGACCTAGCCTGGCATCTGGCCGAATCGCTGATCCTCGACGAATTCGACATGACCATCGCCAACGAGATGCCGGTGGATCATGGGCTCACGGTGCCGCTGTCGGTCACCTGCGGACAGCCTGCACAATGGCCCTTCCCGGTCATCCCGCTGTGCGTCAACGTGGTGCAATACCCCCCGCCGACCGGCATGCGCTGCTTCAAGCTCGGCCGGGCTATCCGGCGGATTGTCGGCGAATTCGCCGGCGACGCGCGGGTGGTCATCTATGGCACCGGCGGCATGTCGCATCAGTTGCAGGGCGAGCGCGCAGGTTTGATCAATCGAAAATTCGACACCGACTTCATGGATGGCCTGACGCGCGATCCCGCTGCACTGACCCGGATCACGCACACCGAATACATGCGCGAGGCCGGCTCGGAGGGGGTGGAAATGGTGATGTGGCACGTGATGCGTGGTGCGCTCGAGGATGATGTCACGGAGGTGTATCGGCACTATCACGTTCCCGCGTCCAATACCGCCGCGGGTCTGATCATTCTGGAAAACGGGAGCGGAGCATGAAGGTGTGTCTCGCCGGCCATGGCGCGTTCGGCATCAAGCATCTGGAGGCCATGGCGAAAATACCCGGTGTCGAGGTGGTGAGCGTGGCCGGTTCGAATCTGGAATCGGCCCGCGACGTGGCGCAGCAATGGAAGATTCCGCACTGGACCGCAGACCTGGCCGAAAGCCTGGCGCAGCCCGGACTTGAGGCCGTCATTTTGACGACTCCGACGCAGATGCATGCCGCTCAGGGCGAGCAATGCATGCGGGCCGGCAAACACGTGATGATCGAAATTCCGATGGCGGATTCGCTGGCCGATTCCGAGCGGCTGGTGCGGGTGCAGGCGGAGACGGGCGTGGTCGCCATGGCGGGACACACGCGGCGCTTCAATCCAAGCCATCAGTGGGTGCACAAGCGCATTCTCGACGGCAGCCTCAAGATCCAACAAATGGATGTGCAGACCTATTTTTTCCGGCGCACCAACACCAACGCCCTTGGCAAGCCGCGCAGTTGGACCGACCATCTGCTGTGGCATCATGCCTGCCATACCGTGGATCTGTTCCAGTATCAGACCGGCGCAATGGCGACCCAGAGCTTTGCGCTGCAGGGTCCAAAGCATCCGGTGCTCGGCATCGCGATGGACATGAGCATCGGCCTCAAGGCGCCATCGGGTGCGATATGCACGCTGTCGCTGTCCTTCAACAATGACGGGCCGCTCGGCACCTTCTTCAGGTACATCTGCGACAATGGGACGTACATCGCCCGGTACGACGAATTGCTGGACGGCAACGGCAAATCCATCGACGTCTCGAAGGTCGATGTGTCGATGAACGGCATCGAACTGCAGGACCGCGAGTTCTTCGCCGCCATCCGCGAGAGGCGCGAACCGAACGCCAGTCTGGCGCAGTGTCTGCCGGCGATGCGCACCCTGCACCGCCTGGAGGTTCAGCTGGGGGTTTAGGAGCCCGGGGGTGGATTACTCGAAGGGCAGACCGACGTAGTTCTCCGCGAGGCTCGTCAATGCGGCTTGGGAGCCGCCGAGATAGTCCAGTTCGGCGAGCTGGATGCGCTGGTCGAATTCGTCATCCGAGAATTTGTGCATGATGGAAGTGAACCACCAGGAGAATCGTTCGGCCTTCCAGATACGACGCAGGCACTGCTCGGAATAGCGATCGATCAGGTCGCGGCGGCCGGTGCGGTAATGCTCGGCGAGCGCGCGATTCAGGACGCGAACATCCGCAGCGGCCAGGTTCAATCCCTTGGCCCCCGTCGGCGGCACAATGTGGGCGGCGTCGCCGACCAGAAACATCCGGCCGAATTTCAGGGGTTCCACCACGAAACTGCGCAGCAGCGCGATGCTTTTTTCGATCGACGGCCCTGTCACGACCGCTTCGGCGACAGCCAGCGGCAGGCGGCTGCGCAACTCATCCCAGAATCGCGCGTCGGGCCATTCCTCGAGCTTCTCGTCGAGATCGCATTGCACGTAATAACGGCTGCGCGTCATGGATCGCATGCTGCACAGCGCAAACCCGCGTGCATGGTTCGAGTACACCAGCTCGTGCATCGCCGGCGGAACCTCGGCCAGGATGCCTAGCCAGCCGAAAGGATAGACTCGCTCGAACGTGCGCAACGCACCAGCATCCAGGCTCTGCCGGCAAACCCCGTGATAGCCGTCGCAGCCGGCGATGAAATCACAGGTCATTTCCTGTGTCTTGCCGTCGTGCGAGTAGCGCACCTGCGGGTGATCGCCGCCGAATCCCTCGACGGCCACCTGGCTGCAGTCGTAGATCAGCTTGCCGTGCGCCGCCGCCCTCGCCTCCATCAGGTCCTTGGTGACTTCGGTTTGCCCGTAGACCGAGACCGAATCGCCAGTCAGTCCTTTGAGATCGACGCGCAGGCTTCGCCCGTCGAAGCCCAGCGAGAAGCCGTCGTGCACCAGACGCTCGCGCAACAGGCGTTCGCCCACGCGCGCTTCGATCAGCAGGTCCACCGTGCACTGCTCCAGTACTCCGGCGCGGATCCGGCCCGCCACGTATTCGCGGCTCTGCCTTTCCAGGACGACGTTGTCGATGCCGTTCAAGTGCAGCAGCTGCGACAGGAGCAGACCCGAGGGTCCTGCACCGATGATTGCCACCTGGGTACGAGCCATCCGATAAACCTCTCAGGGCGCAGCGCCGCGCGGGCGTTGCAGCTGCCAGTTGAGATTCGACCTGACCGCGGGCCACTCGGACGCGATGATGCTGTAAACGCAGGTGTCCCGCAGCGTGCCGTCGGATATTCGCTGGTGATTGCGCAGGATGCCGTCGAGTTTTGCACCCAATCGCTCGATTGCGCGCCGACTGGCGTGATTGAAAAAGTGCGTACGGAATTCGACGGCGATGCAGTCGAGTGTATCGAACGCGTGCGTCAGCAACAGCAGCTTGCACTGCGTGTTCAAATGCGTTCTGTGAACGCTCCTACGGTACCAGGTGGAGCCTATTTCCAAATGCCGGTTGGCGGCATCGGCATGCATGAAGGTGGTCATACCGACGGCTTTTGAGGTGGCATCGTTCAGGACGGCGAAGGGCAGCATCGAACCGTCGGCTTGCAGACCGAGCCGCCGGTCGATTTCGCTTTTCATGTTCTCGGGGCGGGGTACGGTCGTGTACCAGAGGGTCCAGAGTTCTCCGTCACGGACCGCCTCTTCCAGGTCGTGTGTGTGGCGCTGGGCCAGAGGTTCCAACCGGACACCGGGCCCGCGCAGCGTGACGGGCTCAAGCCATGCCATGGGCCATTCCGGGTGCGCTCATCGTGTCGATGGTAGCTGGACGAAGTCTGCGCGACGCGCGGGCGAGGCCGCCCGGGCTGCGGCATCTGACGCAACCCGGGCGGCCGCTGATTTCGCCTACGCCGAATTGCGGGTCAGGGCTTCTTCGCCCACACCCGGCACCAGCCGCCTGCGGGGACGCTCTTGCCGGCGAATATATTGCAGCCACCACGGGCATCGCCCGCCTTGCCCTGATACTGAGCGCAGGTTGAACACTTCTGATCGGCCTTGTGGGTGGGATTCGAGGCGGCATCCACTTTGCTCGAATCGATTGCGAAACCCAGAGCCTTGGCCGTGGGATCGGCCGGATCCAGAGCCGGCAGATCTGCGGCCTCGGCCGGCCCGATCATGCCGAGTGCCGGTACCAGAGCCCCCGCAATGAGTCCGCCCTTGATGACCGCCCGACGTGAGATTTTGTTGTGCATCGTAACAATCCTATGGATGGAAAACTGACCTATGACTATGAATGCAGCACTGGACCCTATCTTCCCGCGTTTGCACCCATCGGTGTTCTAAAATTGTCGTAATTGTGATCAAAACCCGCGAGCCGGTTCACGCGGTGGTCCTGGTCCAGCGGCGTATCAGGTCGATCACATGCGCGCACAGCGCCACCGCCAGCCAGGGCGCTATCTTCGGCCACGAATAGCCGATCAGCGAGGCGCGCAGCGCCAGCAGCAGTCCCGCGCCCGCCAGCAGCGCTACCACCACATCGAGCGGCTTCATGCCGCGCCGGGTCACCTTTCCGAGAATGATCAGCACCACGGTTTCGACGAGCATCAGCGCCAGGATGTAGTAAACGATGCGTCCCGTCGCAAATAGATTATTCATGTGCGGGCCAGGCCCAGCAAGTGGGCCATGTCCTTGGCGAAGATGCGTACGTGGGCCATGGGATTGGAGCGCACCAATTTTTTGTGCATGTAGGCCTGCCACGTCAGGCGCTGTACATCCTTGTCCTTGCAGATGCTGACGAAGCGCTCGCGCCGCTTGTCGCTCGAATACCAGAATCGCTGCATGACGCCGAGGATCCAAAACACCCGTCCGTGTGCCCTCATGAAATTCCTGCGCGCCCGGCGCAGTGCGCGGGCGTCGCCGCTGCGCAGGAAGTCGGCCACTGCGTCGGCGGCGTAACGGCCGCCGGCCATGGCGTAGTAGATACCCTCCCCCGAAGCCGGAGCCACCACGCCGGAGGCGTCGCCCGCCAGCACCACGTCGCGGCCGTTGTCCCAGCGGGGCAGCGGTTTCATGGGAATCGGTGCGCCTTCGCGCCGGATGGTTTCCATGCCGTGCAATTCGGCCAGGGCGCGCAGCTCTCCCACTGCCGTACGCAACGAGAAGCCCTTGTTCGCGCTGCCGACGCCGACGCTCGCCGTGGCGCCGTGCGGGAATATCCACGCGTAGAAATCCGGTGACAGTTTGCCCTGATAGTAGACATCGCAGCGTGTTCCCGCGAACTTCTGCGTGGCCACCTCGGGCGCGCGCACGATCTCGTGATAAGCCGCCACGTATCGGATCTTATCCGCGCCCGGCACGCACTGTTTGGCCACCGCGGATATGGCGCCATCGGCGCCGATGATCGCGCGCGCACGAACGCTGACCTCCGCCGGCTTGCGGCCGGCGCCCGGATCGTCGGCGCGGGCCTTGAAATGCACGACGGCCGTGCCGTCGGCGTCGCGCGAAATCCGCTCGAAGGTGCCGTGGCGCAGATCGGCGCCGGCGGCCGCGGCGCGGCGGCGCAGCCATTCGTCGAACACCTCGCGGTCCACCATGCCGACGAAGCCGCCTTCGATGGGCATGTCGACCTCGCAATGCGCCGGGGAGATCATGCGCGCGGAATTGACCTTGGCTACCAGCAGCGAATCGGGTATCTCGAACTCCTCGATCAGCTTCGGCGGAATGGCGCCGCCGCAGGGCTTGATACGCCCTGCCCGGTCGAGCAACATCACATCGAGCCCCTGTCGCGCCAGATCTGCGGCCGCTGTCGCCCCGGACGGCCCGCCGCCGACCACCACCACATCGAAGGAATCCAAGCTGCTCATGCGGTCACCACCGTGGCATGTCGCGTGCTGCGATTCTCATGCCTGTTGATTTGCGCCGCCAATGCGGCGGATAGGAAAAACAGCGCCGCTTCGGCGCAGAAGACGGTTGCGAATGCGATTTGCGGCGAGCCGTAAACATAGCGGATGAGGTCGACCAGGGACGTTCCGAACACTCCGCCGGCGGCGAACGCCGCCGCTTGCGCAGCGCCCCACAGTCCCATGCGGGCACCGGCGTGCCCCGGTTGCCCGGCGGTACTCAAATCCATCATCGAGCCAATCGCGGCAACCGCAAATACGCCGTTCGACACACCCAGCAAAAACACGCTCGTGCGCAGCAGCGCCGCGGCTCCGGTCAGATCGGCGCCGGCCAGCGCGAGCAGCGCCGCCGCCGAGGCCACGCAGCCACCGACGGTCCATGACCGCAGGCTGCCGAAGCGCCGACGGCTGCAGGCGACGCCCACGCTGATCATGCCGAGGAAAACCCCCGCATGCTGCAGTCCTGAGAGCTTGCTGGAGTCCCCGAGCGTCAGGTTGAATATCAATCCGGAGAACGGCTCGAGAATCAGCTCCTGCGCGCTGTAGGCCAGCATCGACAGGAACACGAACAGCGTGAAGCGCCGCGCCAGCGGTTCCGTCCAGATCTCCTTCAATGCCGACTTGAAGGAAACGGCGCTCAGGTCACGGGCGGGTGCGTGGCCGGCGGCGCTGCGGCCCTCGACCTTCCAAACGGCCGCCAGTGCGAGCAGCCACGCGGCCACCGCGGCGATGCTCGTGACCAGGATGAGACGGCGCGGTGAAAATGGATCCAGAAAATGCCCGGCGGTGGTCGCCGTGACGGCGAATCCGGCCACCATCAGCAGCCACATGATGGTCGCAGCCGCCGCCCGCCTGTCCGCATCCACTCGCGTCGCCATCAGAGCCAGCAGCGAGGTGCCGGCGGCGCCCACGCCCAGTCCGACCAGCACGTAGCCGAACACGGCGAGCATCAGCGCCGCCGCCGGGCTGCTGCTCAGGGTCACCGTCGCCACGGCGCACAGCACGGCGCCCACGGCCAGTGTCGCCATGCCGCCCAGTATCCATGGGGTGCGGCGCCCGCCACGGTCCGACCCATGGCCGAATCGCGGACGTATCATCTGCACGGCGTAATGCAATGCCACCAGAAACCCCGGCAGCACCGCCGGCAGTGAATACTCCACCACCATAACGCGGTTCAAGGTGGAGGTGATCAGCACCACCACCGACCCGAGCGCCGCCTGCACCAGGCCCAGCCGGACAATTCCGGGCCAGCCCAATGTAAGCCCTGCATTCACGGGAGCGATGCCCTCAAGGCCGCCGCACGCAGCGCAAACGCGCTTACCAGCATGCCGAGGACGTAAAGACTCACGCCGGTGCCGTTGTACCACGGGGCCAGTTCGCGCGGGTTCTTCAACAGGCGCACCATCAGTGCCAATTGCGCGCCGAGCGCCGCGGCGACCGCAAGCGCATGATATGGCTCGCGCCATTCGAGCAGCAGCACAACCACCGCGACCTGCGGCAGCGCCATCGCGATGCAGGCCACCTTGCCCGCCCGCTCCGCGCCGAGCCGGACCGGCAAAGAACCCAGGCCCAGACGCCGGTCGCCCTCGATTGATTTGAAGTCATTGAGGGTCATGATGCCGTGGGCGCCCAAGCTGTAGAGCGCGGCGATGATCAACGTACGGGCGGAGGGCGTGCCGCCGGACATAACGGCCGCTCCGGTCACCCAGGCGAAGCCCTCGTAACAAATGGCGCAGGCCGCGTTTCCCCACCAGCCGTTTTGCTTGAGGCGCACGGGCGGTGCGCTGTAGGCCCAGGCCAGTACCAGCCCGGCCGCGGAGGCACCGAGCACCCAGGAGCCGAGCGTCGCCGCCAACAGCAGCGACAGGCACGACCACAAGATTGCTACGTACAATCCCCAGCGGCCCGGCATCCGACCGGACGGAATGGGACGCAAGGGTTCATTGATGGCATCGACATGCCGGTCGAACCAGTCATTGACTGCCTGGCTCGTGGCGCACAGCAGCGGACCGCACAGCACGACGCCCGCCGCGATCACCGGCCAGCGTCCTGCAAACGCGGTTCCCGCCGACACCACGCCGCAGCCGAAGGCCCACATCGGCGGGAACCAGGTGATCGGTTTGAGGAGCTCCAGTACGACGCTCGGCGCGGGATAATCCGTGATCAATGCGGGGGCGGCCGGACGCGACATGCATTCAACCTTCGAGCACTACTCGAAATGCTCGCTTTCGGCCGAAGCAAGCTCGCCGAGCCCGTAGCGACGCAATTTCGCATACAGACTTTGCCGGCTGAGGCCGAGGATTTCAGCCGCGGACGCGCGATTGTCGCCGGTGATCTCCAAGGCGGCCTCGATGCACAATTTTTCGATCATGTCCGTCGATTCGCGCACCAGATCCTTCAAGGGTACGCGACCCACCAGTTCGGTGAGCTGCGCCACCGATCTGGGCTTGTCGCGGCTTACCTGACGATCGAATGTCACGCGTTGACCGACGTCGCGTATGGTGAATCCGAAGCACGGCTCCTCCGCATCGACCACCGAGACCGCGCAGATTTCCACATCGGTGTTGGAGCCGTATTCGCCGCGCAGCTGGGTCGCGAACAGCCGCAAGGATCCGTGTTCGCGCAACTGCGCCGTCAGCAGGTTGAAATCGACACCGGGGCGCCCGAGCCATCGCTCGAGCGATTCGTTGCGTGACTGCTCTTCGGTCGCGAGCTGCACCAGATCGAGAAAAGCGCGGTTGGCAAACAGGATACGTCCATCCAATCCGGTCACCACGAATCCCTCGGGAGCGCTCGACACGATTTCCAGCACCTTGGAATTCTGACGCGGCAGCGCCAGGTTCGACATGTCCGGGTTCGCCGGCCCGAGCCGCACGAGAAAGAACGACGAGCGCTCCTCCCGAAACAGCGAGGCTGATGCGATCAGCTGGCGCTTGCCGTCGGCGGATCGGACGGCGATGCCGTTGGTTCGCCCGGTCGCCCGTACGGCTCCCAGCATGCTTTGAAGGGCTTGCGTGCTGTCTTCGTCGAAACCGTCCGGGAAGAGCCGCCCGACCAGGCGTTTACTGCCCTCGGCGAGCAACTGCTCGGCAGACGGATTGGCCTCGAGCACCTTGCGCGTCGTCGCGTCGACGATCAGCACGGCCTCCGAGGCCACCTGGAACAGCAGCCGGTGGCGCGTTTCGGCCTGGCGCAGCTTCAGATACTCGCGTTCCATGGACTGCTGTGCACTGACCAGCTGCTGCTGCAGGGCGGCCATCAGCCGCATGCTGCGGCCGAGCGCAACCACCTGGCCTTGGCTGTTGATCTTGAAGGCCGCATACAGCACCGGCACGTCGGAACCATTTTCCGCGCGATGGTTGACCATCCGCCAACGGGGCATTCCCTTGGCGCCGGAATCGCGCAGCAGCGCCTCGATCTTATGGCGGCTATCCGCGGTGACCGTGTCCGCCCATGGCCGGCCGACCCATTTCTCGGCCATGTCGGCGCCCAGTTCGTCGCTGCCGAAGGACACGTCGCGAATCACGCCCAGTTTGGCATCGGACACCACGAGCGCGACATCGGTCGCGACGGTGATGAGCTTTCCCGCCGTGTCGCAATCCAATTCGCTAAACCACTTCTTGGCACCGCTAAACTGCTTCACAAACCCTCATTTACATGGCGTTCACGAAAAATCCGCCGTTCCACCCACCGTCAGTTCACCGTCGCAAGCGCGCTGCAGATTTGCTCGGCCCGCAGCACCGCCTGGGGTCCATCGACCGCCATGGCGTCGGCGCCGAGCGAGGCGGCCAACTCCGGCTTTATCACCAGGATGGGGCCGCCCACCAGAATTCCAACCGCGCGGTTGCGCGACACGTGGCGGATCGCGCGGATTGTTGCCTTCAATTCGTCCAGGCGCGTCTCCGATGCAATCGACAATCCAACCACCGAAAATCGATGCTGGCAGAACACCCGCAGCATTTCTTCGTGGGTCGCCGGGAATTCATGCCAGACGTCCCAGCCCGCACGCCTGAGAAACTGCGCCACCACGGAGACGCCAAACGTGTGCTGTTCGCCCGGACACGGCGCGAGCAGAATGCGTCGACTGGTCTTGCCATCCTCCTCGTCGGTTCGAAATTCCGGGCTGAGTTCCCGGAGCAGCTGATGCAGCCGGCACAATCCCACCGTCACCTGCATGAAATTGCACTCATCCTCCTCCCACAGTTCGCCGAGCCTGCGCGCCGCCGGGGCGAGCAGGCCGAGGCAGATCGCTTCAAGCGAGGCGCCGCGCTGCCTTACGGTCTCAACATAGGCCGACGACACGCCCACGTCGTGTGCCAGGAGCAGGCGCACCAGTTCTGCCACATCCACCGGGTCCGGTGCCCGCGCACTTTCCGAGGCCTGCTCGTTGGAGACACGCGTCAGTCTGCGTGTCAGCACCAGCCGCGGGACGATTTCGCCTTCGATCGTACTTACCAGCCGCGCCATCCTGACCTCGGATTCCGCGGAAGGCTGCGCCGGCTTGGCTGCACTTGCCTCCCTGGAAACGCCATTCGACCATTCTTCAGACAAGTCACCGACACACATTGGTTTCACCCCTCCAATGAAATGCGGGACCCGGGCTCCCGCAGTTAGCGACAGCCTCCTTCAGATTCGGAGGTCGTTTTCAGATCGTCTTGGAACTCGATTCAAATTCGACTCCGGCTCAATCCAGAACATCTCAACTCTTACCACGATTGTCAAGTTAGCTTTACGTACAGTTTTGTTGACAGATGCACGGCAACAGGTCTAGGGTTGATGCACCGGACATTCGATTCACGGAAACCCGCGCAAATGCCTCTATATACAAAGGAAGAACGATTGCGCCGCGATGCCTCGAAGTGGACGCTGGTGCAGGGCGTGCTCGCTCCCATCCAATTCCTGGTGTTCTTGATCAGTCTCGGGCTGGTGCTGAAATTCTTGGTGACCGGAACGGGATTCGCGGCGGCAACAGGCTCGGTTGTCATAAAGACGCTCGTCCTTTACACGATCATGATCACCGGTTGCATCTGGGAGCGCGATGTCTTCGGCCGCTACCTGTTTGCAGCGGCATTCTTCTGGGAAGACGTCGTCAGCATGCTCGTGCTGGCTCTGCACACCGCCTACATCGGCGCGCTCTTATTCGGATCGCTTCATGCCCGCTATCAGATGTATATCGCGCTGCTAGCCTATTCCGCCTATCTCCTGAACGCAACGCAGTTCTTGCTGAAACTGCGCGCCGCCCGGCTTGAGGGTGTGCGCTCGGAACAGAGCGCCGTCAGTCCGCCGCTGGCGGCCGGGCTCACCTCATGAGTGCCGCCACCGGCAATTGCACGGCCGAGGGCGGTGTTTCCCGCGGCAATTTGCGCTATTCGGCCGAGCGCGGCCAGCGTGAAGTGTTTTGCGGGCTGACCGGCATCATCTGGCTGCATCGTAAGATACAGGACGCCTTCTTCTTGGTGGTCGGATCCCGCACCTGCGCGCATTTGATGCAGTCCGCCGCCGGGGTGATGATTTTCGCCGAGCCGCGCTTCGCCACGGCCATCATCGATGAGCGAGACCTGGCGGGTCTGGCGGACGCCAACGTCGAACTCGACCGGGTGGTGACCCAGCTGCTGGAACGCCGTCCCGACATCAAATTGTTGTTTCTCGTCGGCTCGTGCCCTTCCGAGGTGATCAAGTTGGATCTGTCGCGAGCGGCGTTGCGCCTCTCGAGCCGGTTTTCGCCGCAGGTGCGGGTGCTAAATTATTCCGGTAGCGGCATCGAGACGACCTTCACCCAGGGCGAGGACGCCTGTCTGGCCTCCCTGGTTCCCGGTCTGCCCCGGCTCGGCGAGGAGGCTGCGCCGAATCTGTTGATTGTCGGGGCCCTGGCGGATGTGGTCGAGGACCAGATGCGCCGGCTGTTCGACGAGATGGGGATTGCCGACGTGCAGTTCTTTCCGCCGCGGCGCTCCACGCTGCTGCCGGCGGTTGGTGCCCGAACCCGCTATCTACTGGCGCAACCCTTCCTCGCCGATACCGCGCGTGCCCTCGAGGAGCTCGGCGCGCGGCGAATTGCAGCGACTTTTCCGCTGGGTGCCGAGGGCACCGCGTCTTGGCTCAAGGCCGCGGCTGAGGCATGGGCGGTGGACCCTTCGCTCTACCGTCGCGTCACCCAGCCCGCCTATGAGCGCGCGCAGCGGGCGTTGTCGCGGTATCGCGATCTGCTCGCGGGCAAGCGCATCTTCTTTTTCCCCGATTCGCAGCTCGAAGTGCCGCTTGCCCGGTTTTTGTCGGCCGAAATGGGCATGGAGCTGGTCGAGGTGGGCACTCCGTATTTGCACCGTGCGCACCTGTCCGCGGATCTGGACTTGCTGCCGCCGGGCACCCGCGTGGTCGAAGGGCAGCATGTGGAGAATCAGCTGGACCGCTGTCATGCCGCGAAGCCTGATCTGGTGGTTTGCGGTCTCGGGCTGGCCAATCCGCTCGAGGCCCAGGGCCTGACCACCAAATGGTCGATAGAGCTGGTGTTCACGCCCATACAAGGATTCAATCAAGCCGCGGATCTCGCCGAGTTGTTCGCAAGGCCGCTGGTGCGCCGCACCCGGCTGGTGGCCTAAGTGCAGCTCACCGTGTGGACATACGAAGGGCCGCCGCATGTGGGTGCCATGCGCATCGCCACGGCGATGACCGACGTGCACTACGTGCTGCACGCCCCGCAGGGCGACACCTACGCGGACCTGCTGTTCACTATGATCGAGCGGCTGCCCCGCCGCCCGCCGGTGACGTATACGACGTTTCAGGCCAGGGATCTGGGAGGCGATACCGCAGGTCTGTTTCAAAACGCAGCGCGGGAGGCCTTCGAGCGCTTCAAACCGCAAGCCATGCTGGTCGGCGCGTCGTGCACGGCGGAATTGATCCAGGACGATCCGGGCGGCCTCGCCCGTGCACTGAGACTGCCCATTCCCGTGGTGCAATTGGAATTGCCGTCGTATCAAAAGAAGGAGAATTGGGGAGCCGCAGAGACCTTTTATCAAATTGTCCGCGCCATGGCCGCGCCGCAGGCGCCGCCGCCGGGATTCAAGCGTCCGCCGCGTGCGCCGGGCACACGGGCGAGTTGCAACATTCTCGGACCGACGGCGCTCGGTTTCCGGCATCGAGACGACGTGCAAGCCGTCAAACTGATGCTGGCCGATCTCGACGTCGACGTTCATGTGGTTGCACCGCTGGGCGCCTCACCCGGGGATCTGGCCCGGTTGGGCGAAGCGGATTTCAACGTGCTGCTCTATCCGGAAACGGGCTCGCTGGTTGCCCAGTGGCTCGGCAGGACCTTCGATCAAAAAACCATCAAGTCCATTCCCATCGGGCTCGGTGCCACCCGCGAATTCATCGCCGAGATCGCGCAATTGACCGGTGTCGATCCGGGTCGCGCGCTGCACGGGGCTCCCTCGAACTCCAGCTGGTATTCGCACTCGGTCGACTCGACCTACTTGACCGGAAAACGGGTGTTCGTGTTCGGCGACGCCACGCACGCGGTGGCGGCGGCACGCATCGCGGCGCAGGAGCTCGGATTCACGGTCGTCGGTCTCGGCACCTACAGCAGGGAGTTCGCCCGCGAAGTACGGGAGGCTGCGAAGCTGTATGGAATCGAGGCATTGATCACCGACGATTATCTCGCGGTGGAGGCCAAGGTCGCCGAATTGCAGCCGGAACTGGTGTTGGGCACGCAGATGGAGCGCCACATCGCCAAGCGTTTGGGCGTGCCGTGTGCGGTCATTTCCGCTCCGGTGCACGTGCAGGATTTCCCGGCGCGTTACTCGCCGCAGATGGGGTTCGAGGGCGCCAACGTGATTTTCGATACCTGGGTCCATCCCCTGATGATGGGCCTCGAGGAGCACCTGTTGACGATGTTCCGCGGCGATTTTGAATTCCACGACGCGGCGCCCGCCTCGCACCTAGGATTCACCGCGGCGCCACGCGACCAGACGGCTGCGCCGGCCGCGCAACCGGCGGTGCCTGCCGAGGCCGTGTCGGACAGGCCGTCAGCGCCGGTCTCGGCGACGGCCGGTGCCCTGTGGGCCGTCGATGCGGAAAAGGAACTGGGCAAGATTCCATTTTTTGTACGCGGGAAAGCCAGGCGAAATACCGAGCGCTTCGCCGCTGACAACGCGGTAGCTCTGATCACTGTGGAGACGCTCTACGATGCCAAAGCGCATTTTAGCCGCTGACGATTCGCGTATCCGGGATGCTGACAAAACAGGCATCCGTGTCGTTATCGTGACCATGGACAGCCATCTGACGAGTTCGACATTGCGGGCCCGCGATCGGCTGGTGCGCGAGTTCCCCGGCTTGTCACTGGAGATTCACGCCGCCGATGAATGGGGCAGCGATCCCTGCGCCCTGCAACACTGCCGCAGGGCCATCGAACATGGCGACATCATCGTCGTCACGATGTTGTTCATGGAGGATCACTACCAACCGCTGCTGGATGTGCTGCAAAAGCGCCGCGAGAAGTGCGACGCGATGGTGTGCGCAATGTCGGCGGCCGAGGTGGTGCGGCTGACGAAGCTGGGTCGCTTCAGCATGGACGGTTCGCAGGGCGGACCGATGGCGCTGTTGAAGCGGTTGCGCGGCGGCAAGAAGAAGACCGCCACCGCGGGTGCCGAGCAGATGAAGATGCTGCGGCGGATTCCGCGGCTGCTGCGGTTCATTCCCGGCACCGCGCAGGATGTGCGTGCGTATTTCCTGGCGCTGCAATATTGGCTGGCGGGCTCGGAGGACAACATCCTGAACATGGTGCGATTCCTGGTGGGACGATATGCCGCGGGACCGCGCGCCGGCCTGCAAAGGTCCGTGAAAGTGCCGCCACCGGTCGAGTACCCGGAAGTCGGTGTCTATCACCCGCGCATGCAGGGACGCTACAGCGAGCGCATGGAGGAACTGCCGTTCGCGCCGGGCCCGAAGGGAACGGTCGGCGTCTTGATGCTGCGATCCTATCTGCTGGCCGGCAATGCGCGCCACTACGACGGCGTGATTGCGGCCCTCGAGGCGCGCGGCCTGCGAGTGATCCCGGCATTCGCGACGGGACTCGATTCGCGGCCGGCAATCGACAAGTTCTTCATCAAGGACGGCGTCGCGCAAATCGACGCCCTGGTCTCGTTGACCGGCTTCTCGCTCGTCGGCGGACCGGCCTACAACGATTCGAAGGCGGCGGAGGACGCACTGGCAGAACTCGACGTGCCGTACGTGTCGGCGCAGCCGCTGGAATTCCAGACGATCGACCAATGGGGCGAATCGCAGCGCGGTCTGCTGCCGGTGGAGAGCACCATCATGGTGGCGATTCCCGAACTCGACGGTGCGACCGGCTCGATGGTGTTCGGCGGACGGCCGGGCGCCGCCGGTGTCACCTGCACGGGTTGCAGTCAAGGCTGCACGTTCACGGCGGCCGATTCCGGACAGGACATGCACTCCTGCCCCGAGCGGGCCACCATGCTCGCGGCCCGTCTGGCCAAGCTCGTGGCGCTGCGTCGCAGCGAGCGGGCGCAGCGCAAGGTCGGCATCGTACTGTTCAACTTTCCGCCCAATGCGGGCAATACCGGCACGGCCGCCTACCTGTCGGTCTTCGAGTCGCTCCATCGGACCCTGCAGTCGATGCGGGACTCGGGCTACCGGGTGGACGAGCTGCCCGCCAGTGTGGATGAACTGCGTGAAAGGATCATTTTTGGCAATGCCGCCCAGTTCGGTGCGATGGCCAACGTGCACAAGCGAATCCCGGCAGCCGATCATGTCCGGCGCGAGCGTTTCTTGAAGGAAATAGAGGCGCAGTGGGGCCCTTCGCCCGGGCGTCAGCAGAGCGACGGTGCCTCGATCCACGTGCTGGGAGAGCGCTTCGGCAATGTGTTCGTCGGCGTGCAGCCGGCGTTCGGCTTCGAAGGCGATCCGATGCGCCTGCTGTTTGAAAAGGGCTTTGCCCCGACGCATGCGTTTTCGGCCTTTTATCGATTCCTGCGGGAGGATTTTGGTGCGCACGCGGTGCTGCATTTCGGCACTCACGGCGCGCTGGAATTCATGCCGGGCAAACAGACCGGAATGTCGGACGCATGCTGGCCCGACCGGCTGATCGGCGACCTGCCGAACATCTACCTGTACGCGTCGAACAATCCTTCCGAAGGCACGATCGCCAAGCGGCGGATCGGGGCAACTCTGATCAGTTACCTGACGCCTCCGGTTGCCAACGCCGGACTGTATCGTGGGCTGGTGGAACTGAAGACTTCGATCGAAAGCTGGCGCGGACTGGCGGATGACGCCCGAAGCGAGCGCGAGTTTCTCGCCGAATTGATCCAGACGCAGGCGGCGGCGCTCGATCTGACCCGGGCCGAGCCTGCCTGGGGCAGCGAGGCCGGCGCGCATGTGGCCACGCTGAGCGGACAGGTATTGGAGCTCGAGTACACGCTGATACCGCACGGCTTGCACGTGGTCGGCAAGGCGATCTCCGGTGAACAGCGCGTGGACTTTCTGATGGCAATGGCCGAAGCCTCGCACCAGACCCGTCCATCGCGGGATGCCGTTTCGGCATTGGTCGAGGGCGCGACACCCGAAGCTGCGCTTGCCCTCGACCCACAGGCGCCGCACGCGGCCGGGTTGGCGATGTATCGCGATTTGGAGCGGGACAACCAATTGCTCTGCGAAAATCCGGAGGTCGATGCGATCCTGCGTGCGCTCGACGGCCGATTCCTGCGGCCCGCGCCCGGCGGCGATGTGGTGCGTACGCCGGCTGTTCTGCCGACCGGGCGCAACCTGCACGGCTTCGATCCGTTCCGCATCCCGAGTGCGTTTGCGGTCATGGACGGTGCGCGCCAGGCCGCCCGCCTGCTTCAACGGCATCTGGCAGACGGCAACGCCTTCCCTGAATCGGTGGCCCTGGTCCTCTGGGGAACCGACAATCTGAAGACGGAGGGCGGCCCGATCGGACAGGCACTGGCCTTGATCGGGGCCAAGCCGCGCTTCGACGGCTACGGACGCATTGCCGGCGCCACCCTCATCCCCCTCGCGGAACTCGGCCGGCCGCGGGTCGACGTCATGGTGACCTTGTCGGGCATCTTCCGGGATTTGCTGCCGCTGCAGATCAAACTCCTGGCGGAAGCCTCGTTCCTCGCCGCCTCGGCCGACGAGCCCGAGGACCGTAATTTCGTGCGCAAGCACGCGCTGCGCTATCAGCAGGAACATGGCTGCGATCTGGAAACCGCATCGCTGCGCGTTTACGGCAATGCCGAAAGCACCTATGGCTCGAACGTCAACCACTTGATCGAAAACGGCCGCTGGGACAAGGAGGACGAACTCGCCGAGACCTACACCCGGCGCAAGAGCTTCGCCTACGGCCGCTCCGGGCGGCCGGTGCAACAGGCCAAGCTGCTGACCAGCGTGCTCGCCGACGTGCAGTTGACCTATCAGAATCTCGATTCCGTCGAACTCGGCGTGACCACCGTGGACACTTATTTCGACACCCTGGGCGGCATCAGCAGTGCGGTGCGCCGCGCCAAGGGCGGTGCCGCCACGCCGGTGTACATTGCGGATCAAACCCAGGGCAGCGGCACCGTGCGCAGCCTTTCCGAACAGGTCGCGTTGGAGACCCGCACACGGACTCTCAATCCCAAGTGGTATGAAGGCATGCTCGAGCACGGCTACGAGGGGGTGCGCCAGATCGAGGTGCACGTCACCAACACCATGGGCTGGTCGGCAACCACCGGCGAAGTGCAGCCGTGGGTCTATCAGCAGATTACGCAGACCTTCATACTGGATCCCGAGATGCGCGCCCGGCTCGCCAAGCTGAACCCGACCGCGTCGGCCAAAGTGGCCAATCGGTTGCTCGAAGCTTCGGAACGCCGCTACTGGCAGCCGGACGAGCAAATGCTGGCGGCGCTGCGCGCCGCCGGCGAAGAATTGGAAGATAAACTCGAAGCCATATATGAAGGGGTGGCCGCATGACTGTCGCAACCGTACCGGTATCGGCGCTGAAGAGCCGAGTCAGCCGGCCCCCTGACGGCGAAGGCAGCGTGCAGGTCCCGCTTGATCCGAATCTGAAGATCGGCAATGCCAAGGTTTTCGCCGTATACGGCAAGGGCGGCATCGGCAAGAGCACCACATCGTCGAATCTTTCCGTGGCGTTTTCCAAATTGGGCAAGCGGGTTCTGCAGATCGGCTGCGATCCCAAGCACGACTCGACCTTCACCCTGACCAAGCGATTGGTGCCCACCGTCATCGACGTACTCGAGACGGTCGACTTTCACTCGGAGGAGCTGCGCGTCGAGGATTTTGTCTACGAGGGCTATAACGGCGTGATGTGCGTCGAGGCCGGCGGGCCGCCCGCTGGCACCGGGTGCGGCGGCTATGTCGTCGGTCAGACGGTCAAACTGCTCAAGGAACACCATTTGTTGGAGGACACCGACGTGGTCATTTTCGACGTGCTGGGCGACGTGGTGTGCGGCGGATTCGCCGCGCCCCTGCAGCACGCCGATCGGGCGCTGATCGTCACGGCGAATGACTTTGATTCCATTTTCGCCATGAATCGGATCGTGGCGGCGATCCAGGCCAAGTCGAAGAACTACGCCGTCCGCCTCGGCGGAGTCATCGCCAACCGCAGTGCGGCTACGGATCAGATCGACAAATTCAACGACAAGGTGGGCTTGAAGACCATGGCCCGTTTCCCGGACCTCGACGTCATCCGGCGCAGCCGCCTGAAGAAGGCCACGCTGTTCGAGATGGAGAGCTCCCCGGAGCTCGATGCCGTGCAGACCGAATATCTGCGCCTGGCGCAGTCGCTGTGGGATGGCACCGACCCGTTGGTCGCCGGGCCGCTCAAGGATCGCGAAATCTTCGACTTGTTGGGTTTCGACTGATGCCTGCCGCAAGCTATCAAGAGCGGCGCGGGCAGCTGCAAACCTACTTCGACCGGACCGCGGTGGAAGCTTGGGCGCGACTGACCTCGACGGCACCGGTTGGCAGGATACGAGCCACGGTGCGTGCCGGCCGCGACCAGATGCGCCATACGCTGCTCGGAATGTTGCCGGCGCAGCTGTCCGGCCGGCGCATTCTCGATGCGGGATGCGGAACCGGCGCACTGAGCGTCGAAGCGGCACAGCGCGGCGCGCAGCTCGTGGCCGTGGACATCTCCCCCACCCTGGTCGACATTGCGCGCGACCGGCTGCCGTCGCGGCTCGCCGGAGGCAGCATCGATTTCCGGGTCGGCGACATGTTCGACGCGGCACTCGGTGAATTTGATCATGTGGTGGCGATGGATTCCTTGATCCATTATCGGGCTGTCGATGTCGTTCGCGTGCTCGCGGGATTCGCGGTTCGAACCCGGCATTCCATCGTGTTCACCTTTGCGCCCAAAACCCCGGCGCTCACCGTCATGCACGCCGTGGGCCGATGGTTCCCGCGCCACGACCGGGCTCCGGCCATCGAGCCCGTGTCGGAAAGCACCTTGCGTCGACATCTGGCGCAGGATCCGGTGTTGAGACAATGGCGGATCGCCCGCACCCAGCGCATCGCCTGCGGTTTCTATACGTCGCAGGCCATGGAACTGGTGAACAGCCGGGAGGACTCGCCCGCATGAGCCGCTTCGGCGAACGCCTGGCGCGCAAATGGATGCGGATCGGCACCGAGTTCCTGCCGTTCGCCGATGCGGCCAGCGCGGAACTGCCGCTCGGGCGGCTTTTGCGGCTGTCGCTGTTCCAGGTCTCGGTCGGCATCGCCATGGTGCTGCTGATCGGAACGTTGAACCGGGTGTTGATCGTGGAACTCGGCGTGCCCGCGTGGCTGGTGTCGCTGATGGTGGGTCTGCCGCTGATTTTCGCGCCGTTCCGGGCTCTGATTGGCTTTCGCTCGGACAATCACCGCTCGGCGCTCGGCTGGCGCCGCGTGCCGTACATCTGGATGGGCACCCTGTTGCAATTCGGCGGACTGGCCATCATGCCCTTCGCGCTGGTGATCCTGTCCGGCGACACGCACGGTCCCTTGTGGATCGGCCAGTTCGCCTCGGCATTCGCCTTCCTGCTGGTGGGCGCCGGGTTGCAGACCACCCAAACGGCGGGACTGGCACTGGCGACCGATCTGGCGCCCGAGGCCGTTCGTCCCCGCGTGATTGCCCTGATGTAC
>Ga0302154_10000656_pt1 | contig 31470 bp, 26 predicted proteins | sample I_Bog_N2_3_FD_193507 | JGI IMG/M metagenome (GOLD analysis project Ga0302154, IMG submission 193507) | Peat permafrost microbial communities from Stordalen Mire near Abisko, Sweden - I_Bog_N2_3 | ecosystem: Environmental > Terrestrial > Soil > Wetlands > Peat | place: Sweden: Abisko, Stordalen... | reverse complement strand
TCCCACCTCCCGATGCTGGTCGACGAGCGGGGGAAGAAGCTCTCCAAGCGCAAGGACCCCGTCGCCGTCGAGGACTACCGCGACAAGGGCTACCTCCCCGAGGCGTTCCGCAACTACCTGGCCCTGCTCGGCTGGAGCCCGAAGGGTGACGCCGAGATCGTCCCGGTCGAGACGCTCATCGAGCAGTTCCGACTCGAAGACGTCCACCATGCGCCCGCCTTCTTCGACGTGAAGAAGTTCACCCACATGAACGGCGTCTACATCCGGGAGCTCCCGGTGGAGGAGTTCATCGAGCGCTCGAAGCCCTGGGTCGCACCGGAGCTGGGGGAGTGGACGCCGTCGACCGCCGGTCCCCCGTGGCCGGCGGAGCGCTTCGACGCGGACACCTTCGCCCGGCTCGCACCCCTCGTCCAGGAACGCGTGGCCACCCTCGGCGAGGTGCCCGCCATGGTCGACTTCATCTTCCTGGCCGACCCCCCCTACGACGAGGCCCAGTTCGACAGCGTCATCGTGCGCGACGAGGGGGCGGTCGACATCCTGGACGGGGCGGTGGCGGTCTACTCGCACTGCGAGTGGCGGGCCGCCGACCTCCACGACCTCACCCTCGAGATGGCTGAGCGGCTGGGCAAGAAGCTCGGCAAGGCCCAGGCGCCGATCCGGGTGGCGGTCACCGGCCGCAAGGTCGGCCCGCCGCTCTTCGAGGCGCTCGAGGTGCTCGGCCGCGACGAGGTGCTCCGCCGGCTGCAGGCCGCCCTCGCTCTGCGCGCTGCGCGCGTCGGCACCGGGCCACCTGGCTGATGTTCTGGCTGTTCCGGTGGGTTCTCAGGATCCTGGTAGGTCTGCTGGCGATCGTGGTGCTGTACTTCGCGGTGACCGCCGTGCAGGTCTGGCTGACGTCACGCAAGTACGAGCCGCACAAGGCCGACGCCATCGTGGTCATGGGTGCGGCGCAGTATGACGGGACCCCCTCGCCGGATCTCGCCGCGCGCCTCGACGAGGCCATCACCCTCTACCACGAGGGGTGGGCCCCGCTCATCGTGGTGACCGGTTACAAGGAGAAAGGCGACCTCTACACCGAGGCCCAGGCGGGCTCCGCCTACCTCCAACAGCACGGGATCCCGGCCTCGGCCATCGTGGAGGCCTCAGGCAGTGACAGCTACCAGAACCTCACCGACGCCGCCGCGGCACTTCAGGGGCGCGGCGTGCACACGATCCTGATATCCACGGACCCGTTCCATGAGGACCGCTCCATGGCGATTGCGAGCTCGCTCGGGTTCGTGCCCTATCCGACGCCGACCAGGAGCTCGCCGATCGGGGCATTTGCGTCCATCCCCTACTTCGCCAAGGAGACCGTCGCCGTCGGGCTCGGTCGCATCGTGGGCTATGCCAACTTGAACCGCCTGCACTCGTTCGGCTGACGGCGGGTGCGGGGGCCCGCTGGCGTCGGGTAATCTCTCAGTTCGCCCGTTCGGGGGTGGTGTAATCGGCAACACGACTGGTTCTGGTCCAGTTATTGAGGGTTCGAGTCCTTCCCCCCGAGCTCAGGAGGCGGACCCTCATAAAGGGAAAGCTTCTTGCAAGGCCCCATCGTCTAGTGGCCAAGGACATCACCCTCTCAAGGTGGAGACACGGGTTCGAATCCCGTTGGGGCTGCCATTTGGCCTGGACCCCTTAGGCCGGTCCAGGGTTATGAGAGTTTGGTCGTGAGCTACCAGGAGGTAGTCCATGCCCAGGCGCTATGCGAAAGAGTTCCGTCGCTCCATCTGTGCGCGGTTGGTCGTCGGCGAGCAGGTGCGCTTGCTGTCCGAGGAGCTCGGAGTGTCCGAAGCGACGCTCTTCCTCTGGAAGCGCCAGGCCCTGATCGACGCCGGCCGGGCCGAGGGTGTGAAGAGCTTCGAGGTCGACGAACTCGCCCAGGCGCACAGGACCATTGCTGACCTCGAGGCGGAGCTCGAGTCCGTCAAGGCCGTGCCGCACGCCGGCCGCCGGCGCGCCGGATCGAGCTCGCCCACACGGGACTGCGCCCCGGGCGCTTCAGCCGTAGGTGGGGTGCTGCGGCCAGCCGGGGGGCGAGTCCTCCCACTCCTCCTGGCGGCCGTAGGGAGCGAGGTCGAGGATGTTGTTGACGAACAGCAACCGGTCGACCCCCCGGGCATTGGTGGCGTAGGTGCGGTAGATCTCCTCGCCGTCGGTGAAGAACATGTTGAGCAGGAAGCCGCGGCCCGCCCCGCAGTCATCGGAGAAGGTGGTGTCACGTGACGACGCGAACGGCACGCTCCAGCCCTTCGTGGCCCAGTACGACTGCATCTGCGCAAGCGGCATGTTCGACACCGTCCGCCAGCTCACTCCCTCGTCAGCCAGCGTCGTCAGATCGGTCACGTTGGCGGTCAGGTGCGTGCAGCCGGGGCAGAACGCGTCCGGGCCGTTGTCCATGAACTGGTAGAGCGCCAACTGTTGGCGCCCCTCAAAGAAGTCCGACAACCGCATCGGTCCGTCGGTGGTTGCGAAGCGGTACTTCTCGTTGTCGAAGCGGACCATGGGAAGCCGACGGCGGCGGGCGGCAATGGCATCGAGCGCGCGGGTGGCTTCCTTCTCCGCGACGAGCAGGGCGTCACGCTCGCGCTGCCATTCCTCCGCGGACACGACCCTCGGCATGGCCACCATGGGCACCAACCTCCCTGTTCGATGGTTCGGACGTTCAATGACTGTGACGTTCGATGACTGCGACGCTCGATGCTGCGGGTCCGCCCGCGGGCCAGACCTCATCCACTCGTCATGCTACGCAAAGGGCACGAACCGGTCGCTGCGCTCTGTGGGCCCGGGGATGGTGGGGCAGGGCCGCCGGCACGATCAGCGGCGGGTGAGGAGGGCGGCGATCCGGTTGTAGCGGGGGTCCTCGTCACCGGCGATGCGCGCCACCCACCGCAGGACCTCGGCGGGGTCGACCTCGCTCTGCGCCTCGACCATGGCCTCGACGTCGACCCAATCCCTCGGCCGGTTGAAGATCACCTTGCAGACGACGAGGTGCTCGGCGGAGAGGATCGGTATGGTCCCCTCGCCGAAGGGCACCTGCCGGCGTGCCTCTCGGGCGGCGTCGTGGAAGGCGTCGTAGGAGAAGAACAGGTCGATGGGCGTGCTGTCCCACATGACCCGGGCCTGGCCATCGTGCCGCACCAGCGCCTCGACCTCGGGGTCGTCGGCGGCGACACCGAGCTCGACGAGCGGCGTGGCCACAACCGAGAATCTCTCGGCGCCGACGAACACGTTGAGGTCGATGTCGACCGTCGCCCGCGGCTCGGCGTAGTAGGCGAGCGCCAGGGCACCCCCGAACGCGTGGGGGACGTCGCACAAGGCGGCGTCGATGGCCATGATCCGACCGGCCAGCGTGAGGGTCGTCACCTCGAGACGAGCCGGGGTGCGCGTAGCACCGGGCTGCGTGGCCGCACCGGTATGGCGTCGGCCAGCGACAGCACATCGAGGAGACGGCGACCGTGTTCCCGGAGGTCTGCAGCCGGTGGGACGTCCGACCCGACGGCCCGGGTGCCCATCTCCAGCCGCTCCCCGCCTGCCTCGACCAACTTGCGCAGCGTCTGGTAGCTGGGATCGCGCTTGCCGTGTTCGTAGGCCGATATGACCGGCTGGGACGTGCCGGCCCGAGCCGCCAGCTCGGCCTGCGTCAGCCCCTGCCGGCGCCGAAGTGTCCGGATGAGCGTCGCGGGTTCCAAGTCCTCATTATATCGGAATGTCTATAAAAGCGCACGAGCCGACGCGCCCCGTGTCCCACGCGCCGAACATGATGGTGCCGAGCGCCAGCTGGCCGACCGAAATGCCGGCACCACCCAGATCCTGCGTTGCAGGCGCTGCCCCCAACTTCGCTGTTGACGTCCATCCGACCCTTCGCGGCCGACGAAGCCGACGCTGGCGGAGTTGAGGCACGTCGGGGAGCGGTGATCGACCGGCGGCGCACTCCCACAGCGGAGATGACTTGGGCGCTTCGGGCCAGGGGCCGTCACGCCGCTGCGTACGCCACAGCCACTGCGAACTGGCTGAAGAGGTCGCCAGGGAGTGGCGTCTCGAGCCGCCAGACATCGCCATCGGGCGTCTGGCCGACCAGTCGCCTCCTCCGGGTGGGCCTACGGGAGTGCCGTCGATGTCACACCGGGCGCACAGACTTGGTTCCCGGAGGAGCGATGACGACCACGACAGGTGAGCTGAACCAGATCGCAGACGGGCTGGGACGGCTGGTCCGGGCCGGGCAATCCGACACCGGGGAGATCGTCAGCATCAGCGTCGGTGCCTACTACGTCCAACTGCTCTTCAACCACGACGTGCTCTACGCCGAGGCCGTGAGCAACGTCTATCTCAAGGGCCCCGAGCGACTTAGCGCGGAGCAGGAGCGTCGACTCCTCGCACTCGAGTGGACGAAGCCGAGCGTCCCCTGCGATCCGCGGTGCCGTCGCGACCATCCGAACTTCCACCGGCTGTGGCAACGCAAGACGCCGTGGCCAGACGTCGTCCGGGACGTGGTGATGACTCGCGTCCCGGCCGGCCCACAACCCACAGGCGCCGCTCGGCGCGCCGGCGGCAACTAGTGCCTCGGCGGCAGCTCGCTCGACGCCTCCGTTCGGCGAGGGATGGTCCGCAGCTCGAGCAGCTGTCCCTCGTGCCGCAGGTAGACCCAGACCACTGGCCGGCTGCAACAGGCGGGCGGGACCCCCCTTTACCGATGATGGAAATCTGTTTGAAAGATGGTATTCGCCATCTAAGCTGTGGATGCGATGGGCAATCGATGGCTCGTCGGGAGGAGGTCGCGGTGCGCACGCTGAAAAGGACCGACGTCGGAGAGGAACTGCGCGAGGTCGCACTCTTCTCGGAGGCCTCCCGTTCCGAGCTGGCGCAGATCCGTGGGCTGCTCATGCAGATGCCCATCGCGGCGGGGACGGTGCTGATGCACGAGGGTGCGGTCGGCAGCGAATTCATGATCCTCGCAGACGGGACGGCCGAGGTCCGCCAGGGTGGACGGCTGCTCGCCACCATCGGCGCCGGCGACGTCGTGGGGGAGATGGCCCTGCTGCAGAGCGCAGGACGGGGCTATCGGAATGCCACGGTGACTGCTGTCACGCCGTTGACGGTGTACGTGGGCACACCCCGTGAGTTCCGCCAGATCCTCGCCGTCGCTCCCTCGGTGGCCGAAAAGGTCCGGCGCACCGCGACCACGAGGGGCCTGCAGGCCGCCTGAGCTTCCGGCCTTGCTGGCGCCCTCGCCAAATCGAGGACGGCGCAATGGCCTTCTTCAACCTTCGACGGACCGGGTTCGGCCTTCGCTGCCGGTCCTCTCTCCCTCGAGGGTGGACTTGATGACGGGAAGGGCCGCACCGCGGGGCTCGAACAAGTCTTCGCAACATCGAATGACCTACCGTTGACGTGGTGGCGACTGTCCTCGGCGTCGCGCGCTGCTGACGGCGCGAGCTGCCCACGGTTGGCGACGGAGGGTGAAGCTCGACCGATGAAATGAGGTCCCGAGGATCGTCTGATTGCTGGGACTCTCGGGGGAAGCGGGGCTCATGATGTGGACGGGCTCACGAAGGTTGGCGACCCGGACGCTGGTGCTGGCCGCCGTCGCCGCCGTCGTGGTGGGGGCGCTCCCCGCCATGGCGGGGGCTACCGTGGCGACGCCCGCCGGGGCGTGGCCGTTCCCCAACGCCGACCTCGCCAACACCCGGGACGCGGTGGCCTCGACGATTACGTCGTCGAACGTGGCCGACCTCGCGCAGGCCTGGACCTTCAAGCTGTCGGGGAAGGGCGCCACCAACGTGGCCGGGGCGGGTTCCCTCGCCGCCAACCCGGTCGTGGTGAACGGTGTCGTCTACATCCAGGACCTCGAGTCGAACGTCTACGCGCTGAGCCTGGCCACGGGGAAGCTCGCATGGGAGTACCGCGTCGACGTCGCACTGCGCAGTGGTCCGGGACCCGATGGCGTGGCGGTGGCCGACGGGGCGGTGTTCGGCGCCTCCCCGACGACGGTCTTCGCCCTGAACGCCGCCACCGGGAAGAAGATCTGGATCGACCGGCACCTCCTGAACGGTGGCCAGGGCACGTTCGGCATCCAGCCCCAGGTGACGGACGGCGATGTCTACCTGGCAAGCGGCTACGGCTCGGGTCCCGGGGGCGGCGTGCTCCTTGACCTCGACGCCTCGACCGGCTCCGTCCTCTGGCGGTTCAATACGATCCTGCGCACCGACCAAGGCGTCCGGGCCGTCGGCCTCGGCTCGGGAGGCGCCTGGCAGACGCCGCTGGTCGGCGACGACGGATCGGTGACGTTCGGGATCGGCAACCCCTACCAGACGCCGGGCTCGGCCATCGCCCACCCTGCGGCGCAGCTCTACACCGACAGCGATGTGAACCTCGATGCCGCCACCGGGAAGCTGCGTTGGTACTACCAGGGCGTCCCCAACGACTTCAAGGACTACGACATGCAGGCCTCGCCGATCTCGGTCAGCATCGGTGGGGTCGAGGCGGTCATCGGTGGCGGCAAGATGGGCATCGTCTACGCCATGGACGCCCAGAGCGGCCAGCTGCTGTGGAAGACGCCGGTGGGCGAGCACAACGGCCATGACGACGACTCGCTGCGCGCGCTCGAGCACCAGGGCACGCTGAAGGTCCCCTTCACGTACCTCCCGGGAGCTATCGGCGGCGTGCTCAGCAACATGGCCGTCGCCGGCACCACCGTCTACGTGGTCACCTGTGACCTGCCGTTCACCGTTTCCGGCCTGAGCGAGGTCCTCGGGCGACCCCCGAAGGGCGCCCGTCCCACCGGTGAGGTGGAGGCGCTCAACCTGGCCACCGGGGCGGTCGAGTGGGACACCAAGGTGCCGTCGCTGCCGCTGGGTGCTGCCACCGTCTCGAACGATCTCCTCGTGACGACGCTGTTCAACGGCACCCTGGTGGCCCTCGACACCGCGACCGGCGCCATCGTCTACCGGCACTCGCTGCCCACCTCGACGAACGCCCCGATCGCCATCGCCGGCAACACCATCCTCGTGCCCGCCGGTGGGCCGGGAGTAGGCCGAGACAGTGGACACCCCCAGCTGGTGGCGTACACGGTGCCCTGAGGGCCCCGGCGCGGCACCGCCCAAATGGCGCGATCCCAGCCGGCCCGGGGCGGACACCGCCACCGGCAGACAGGATGAGGAGACCATGAGCACCACCTCGCCGAGTGATCACTCGCCCGAGGTCACCGTCACGCACATGGCGACCTCCGCTGAGGCTCGAAAGTTCAAAGAGCTGAACGAGCAGTGGATCGTCGACCTCTTCACGCTCGAGCCGAAGGACGAGATGCTGCTCGACGATCCGCAGGGGACGATGGTCGAACCGGGCGGCCGGGTCCTGATTGCACGAACCAACGGCGATGTCGTCGGCTGCGTGGCGCTCCTCGCTGCCGGCGATGGTGTGTTCGAGCTCTCCAAGATGGCGGTCAGCCCGACGCTACGAGGGCACGGTGTCGGGCGGGCCATCCTCCTCGCGGCGATCAACGCCGCCAAAGACGCGGGTGCCGCATCGCTGTTCCTCGTGACCAACACGAAGTTGGCCAACGCCGTGTATCTCTACGAATCGGTCGGCTTTCGCCATGTGCCTCCCGAGACTCTTGGCCCCGTGCCCTATAAGCGCGCCGACGTGTTCATGGAATATCGGTTGCGGTGAGCGCTGTCGACCTTTCGACAAAACGTGGCTGCGGGCTGGAATGCGGTGTGATTGGCACCTCCAATGCACTGCGATAACTGCGCACGATGATGCAGCTTTCCTAGCCCGATCAGCGTCTGGCGGGCACGGGCCTCGGAGCCGAGCAGTCCGCTCCGCAGCGTAGGTGGCGTGGCGATTCCGCCATGGGGGTTGCGAGGTATTGGGCCCATAAATATGCACACGCGGCGTCGCGATTCGTGGTCAACTACTCGACACTGCGTGACAGACTGCAGTTCGCAACGGTGCACCCGCGGCGGTTCATTTGAGGGGGAAAAGCGCCATGGGCACCTTGCGTCATCACGGGAGTGTGAAGGGCCGCGCCCTCGGGACACTGACGGCAGCCGCCCTCGTACTCGGCGTCGTTGGCACCGTGGTCGTGGCCGCAGACGGCGTCGCCGGCGCGGTGCCTTCGGGTCCCCAGACGCTCACCGTCGGCTACACCGGTGGTCCGCAGTACTTCCAGGTGCCCGCCGGCGTCACGTCGGTGACCTTCGACCTCTACGGCTCCCAAGGTGCGGGCAACGGCGGCAAAGGTGGCGAGGCCACCGTTACCCAAGCGGTCACGCCGGGCGACCTCTACCAGATCAACGTCGGCGGCCAGGGTGGTTGGAACGGCGGCGGCTCCGGCGGGAGCAGCTCCGGCGGCGCAGGAGGGTCGAACGGCGGCGGTGCCACTGATCTCCGGCTCGGCGGTACGGCGCCCGCCAACCGCGTGCTCGTGGCCGGTGGCGGCGGCGGGGGCACCGGCGTGGCCGGCGGCGCGGGCGGCGGGTCGGCCGGCGCGGGCGGGTCGGCGGCCACGGGCTCGGGTTTCACCATTGACGGCGGCGGGGGCGGCACGCAGAGCAATGCGGGCGGCGGCGGCAACAACGCGGTCTGCGGTTACCCGTCCTGTGTGAGCGGTACCGGGGGCAGCGGCCCCTCGGGAGGCGCGGGCGCATCCAGCACCAGTGGCGGCGGGAATGCCGGCGGCGGCGGGGGTGGCGGCTACTACGGCGGCGGCGGTGGCCAGGCCACGCAGTTCAGCAATGTGGGCGGTGGCGCCGGGGGAGGGGGATCGGGCTACGGGCCGACCGCCACGCTCACCTCAGGGGTCCAATCGGGGAACGGCAGCGCGGTCATCACCTACAACGGCCCGCTCGGTGCGGTTGTCACCCTCGGCGTGTCCTCGGCCACCACGCTGCCCGGCTATGCCGAGACGTACACGGCATCGGTCGCCGCGCCCGCCGGGTCGACGACGCCCCTCGGTTCGGGCACCATCACCTTCAACGACAACGGGACGACGCTCCCCGGCTGCGCCAACCTGTCGCCGGTCTCGGGAGCGGCGACCTGTTCGGTCACCTACGGCCTTACTGACGGCGGGGGCCACTCGATCACCGCCACCTACACCGGCGACAACGTGAACTACGCCGGCAACTCGGCATCCCAGACGGTCCAGGTGACCATCCCGTCGTCGCCGAACCCGACGACGACCACGCTGTCGGCCAGCCAGTCCACGTGGGCCATCAACACCCCCCTCGTGCTCACCGCCACCGAGTCGGTGGCCTCGGGCACCCTCCCGCTCTCCCTCACGATCGGGACCGTGGCGTTCACCGACGGCGGTACGCCCGTCGCCGGGTGCGGTGCGGTGGCGCTCAATGCGTCGAACCAGGCCACCTGTTCGACCAGCTTCACCGCGACGGGCAACCACCCGATCACCGCCCAGTTCAGCGGTGACACTCACTTCACCTCGAGCAGCGCATCGCTGGCCATGTACGCCGACACGTTCCAGACCGCCTTTGCCTCTACCGGCGCGAACCAGACGTTCGTCGTCCCCGGCGGCACGTCACAGGTGACCGTCGAGGTGCAGGGGGCCCAGGGTGGCGCGGGCTGCAGCAGCGGGGCGCTCGGCGGCACCGCCTGGACGACGGTGCCGGCCACCTACAACCAGACCTTCACGGTGGCTGTCGGCGGTGCGGGCGGCAACAACGGCGGCGGCTACAACGGGGGCGGCGGCGGAGGAGCGTCCCCCGGGTGGCCGATCTACACGTGCCCGACCACGGGCGGTGGCGGTGGGGCGAGCGATGTGCGCACAGGCGGCGCGGCACTCGCCGACCGCGTTGTGGTGGCCGGCGGCGGCGGCGGGGGCAGCGATGCCGGCGGCGGTGTCGGCGGTGGAACAAGCGGCACCGGCGGTGGGTCGAACACCTACGCCGGCCAGGGCGGCGGCGGCGCATCCCAGACCTCGGGCGGCGGCGGCGGGTCGGGCTTCTGGGCGAATGGCGGATCGGGCTCACTCGGCACCGGCGGCGGTGGCGGTGGCACGGGGAATCCCGGCTCCGGCGGCGGTGGCGGCGGTGGTGGCTATTACGGCGGCGGTGGTGGGGGGGCCGACACCTCCGGCGGCGGGGGTGGAGGAGGATCGGGCTTCGGACCGAGCGGCACCGTCTTCACGACGGGGACCCATGCCGGAAACGGGAAGGTGCTCATTGGTTACTCACCGGCCAACGTGCTCACCGTCACGGTGTCCGCCACACAGGTCTACGGCGGATCGCCCACGTACTCGGCCACCTACGGCGGGTTCATCTCGGGCGACGGGCCGAGCGACCTCGGCGGTGCGCTCTCGTGCAGCTCGGTCAACCCCCTTCTCGGCGTAGGGTCGTCGGCCCTCAGCGGCTGTGGCGGCCTGACGAGCGCGACCTACGACATCGTCTACCTCCCGCAGTCGATCGCCGTGAGCCCGGCCCCGTTGCAGGCGACGGTCACCGGCACGCAGCCCTTCGGCGGTACGCCCGTCTATTCGGCCACCTACTCGGGCTTCGTCAACGGGCAGGGGAGCTCGGTCGTCGCCGGCTCCCTCGCCTGCAGCACCAGCGCAGGTCCGACGAGCCCGACCGGACCCGGCTACTCGATCAGCGCCTGTTCGGGGCTCAGCGCGGCGAACTACGCGATCAGCTACACCTACGGGACACTCACCGTCGTCCAGGCGCCCTCCATCTCGAGCGCTGGGGCGGCCACCTTCACCGTCGGGACGGCCGGGTCCTTCACGGTGACGACCGGCCCGCGCTACCCGACGGCCGTCACGCTCACCGAGACCGGCGCACTGCCGAGCGGCGTCACCTTCGTCGACAGCGGCAACGGAACCGCCACACTCAGCGGCACGCCGGCCACCGGCCAGGGGAAGGCCTACGTCCTCACCATCCGGGCGCACAACGGGATCAACCCCGATGCACTGCAGACCTTCGCGCTCACGGTCGACGAGGCACCGACGATCACGAGTGCGGCGAGCACCACGTTCACGGCGGGGACGAACGGCAGCTTCACCGTCACCACCGGCCATGAGTTCCCGAGCGTGCCCACGCTCACCGAGTCCGGCGCGCTGCCGGCCGGGGTCACCTTCGCCGACAAGGCGAACGGCACGGCGACCCTCTCGGGGACGCCGGCGGCCGGTGCGAGCGGGGTGTTCGCCATCACGATCACCGCCACCAATGGCGTGGTGCCCGACGCCGTGCAGCAGTTCACCCTCACCGTCCGCCAGGGCCCGGCCATCACGAGTGCGTCCTCCACCTCCTTCGTCGTCGGCACGGCGGGCACCTTCACCGTGACGAGTCCGGGGACCTACCCCGCACCCACGATCACCTCGGCGGGCACGCTGCCGAGCGGCGTGTCGTTCACGGACAACCACAACGGCACCGCCACGCTGTCGGGCACGCCCGCCACCGGCCAAGGAGGCGTCTACACGCTCTCGTTCACCGCGAGCAACGGCGTCGGCACCCCGGCGGTCCAGCAGTTCACCCTGACGGTCAACGAGGCGGTCCGCATCACCAGTCCGTCGACGGCCACCTTCTCCGTCGGCACCCCCGGCACGTTCAGCATCGTCTCGGCCTTCCACTTCGGCGCGGCCGCCACCCTCACCGAGGTGGGGCCGCTTCCGAGCGGCGTGACACTCACCGACGGCGGTGGCGGCACGGGCACCTTGGCCGGCACCCCCGCAGTGGGCAGCGGCGGGAACTACCCGATCACCCTGGTCGCCTCCAACGGCGTGAGCCCGGCGGGCATCCAGCAGTTCGTCCTGACCGTGCAGCAACCGCCCGCCTTCACCAGCGCGGCCGCCACGACGCTCGTGGTGCGGAACCCCGGTTCGTTCGCGGTGTCCGTCTCGGGGTTCCCGGCCCCGGCCCTGAGTGAGTCGGGGACGCTGCCGGCGGGCGTGACCTTCGTCGACGACGGTGGTGGATCGGCCACCCTGTCGGGCACCCCGGGCACGGGGACAGCCGGTGCGTACCCGATCACCCTGACGGCGTCGAACGGCGTCGGTTCGCCGGTGAACCAATCGTTCACACTCAACGTCGCGCTGCCGGCGGAGCTGCCACTGTGGATGGCGACCGCCGACGGCGGGGTCTTCCCCCTCGGCACGGCGAGCAGCGTCGGCTCCATGGCCGGCCGGGTGCTGAACGCCCCGATTGTCGGGATCGCGCCGACCCCGAGCGGGCTCGGCTACTGGCTGGTCGCCTCCGACGGCGGGATCTTCGCCTTCGGCGACGCCAACTTCTACGGTTCGATGGGCGGCACGCACCTCAACGCCCCGATCGTCGGGATCGCCCCGACCCCGAGCGGGCTCGGCTACTGGCTCGTCGCCTCCGACGGGGGGATCTTCGCCTTCGGCGACGCCAACTTCTACGGTTCGATGGGCGGCACGCACCTCAACCAGCCGGTTGTCGGCATCGCCCCTGCACCGAGCGGGCTCGGCTACTGGCTCGTCGCCTCCGACGGCGGGATCTTCGCCTTCGGCGACGCCAACTTCTACGGTTCCATGGGAGCCCAGCACCTCAATCAGCCGATCGTCGGGCTGGCGGCTGCGCCCGGCGGTGATGGCTACTGGATGGTGGCGAGGGACGGGGGCATCTTCAACTTCGGGCGCGCCGCCTTCGCCGGCTCTGCGGTCGGGATCACCGGTGCGGCTCCGGCGGTGGGCGTCGCCGCCGATCTCGCTTCGGGCGGCTACTGGGTCGTCACCGCCACGGGCGGGATCTTCGCCTTCGACGCGCCACCGGTCGGCTCGCTGACCGGTGGACCGATGCTCGGCACCTCGACCAGCACCGTGGTGGGGTTGTCTGCCGGATCGTGACCCGAGCCACCGGCGCGCTCAGGGCGAGACGGCATGCGCCAGGAGGTTCAGCCCCCCGAGTCCGGGCAGGCGGTCGACCCGCCGGTCGATCCGTTCGGCCATGGCGTGCCCCTCGGGGTCACCGAACAGGTAGGTGCCGAGGAAGTCCACCTCGGTGTCGGGGACGACGCCGCTGCCGACCGGAGACCAGAACCGGCGCAGCGCCCAGCGGGTGATGCGCTGCGCCCGCTTGCTCGACTCGAGGCGCTCCGCGGCCTGGGTGGCGTAGAAGTCGATGTGCCGGCCCTCCTGCTTCATGATCCGGCGGAGCAGTGTGGCGAGCGTCGGGTGGTCGGAGAGCTTGGCCAGACGGGCGTAGGCCGCCTGCGTGGTCCACTCGTTGACCGCACCCCACGTCATATGGACGGCGGTCAGGTGCGGGGTGAGCGCGGAGGCGACCTGGAAACCGAGCGGCTTCCAGCGGTCGCCTTTCGGGAGCCGCTGGCGGAGCGCCGCGATGCGACCGGTTCCGGCTGACTCATCATGGGCAGCGAGCACCTTGCCGATGGCATCGCCGTGCCAGAACTCCTCGTAGTTCCACATGGTGAGAAACGAGGTGATCTCGGGGTCGCGATGCGCGCGTGTGACGAGGATGTCGCGCAGGTAGCAGACGGTGTGGCTCTCGACATCGTGCATGTAGCGGAGGCACCGGAGGGCCTCGGGGTCGAGGGGCTGGCTCCGGAAGGCGTCGAAGTCGATGTCCTCGACCTCCAAGCGTGCCGAGAGCCGCTGGTAGGTGGCGGTGTCGAATCCCATACCAAGTGTTCGGTGCTGGCACCCAACGGGGATGAGCTCAGGCCGAAGAACGGGGCGTCGGCGCAGGACCCGATACGAGACGTGCGTGACGCCTGGGGCCTCGACCACATCCACCCGGCGTTGATGACGAGTGCGTCCACCCGGCCCCAGGCGGCGTCGACCTCGGCGGCAGCCGCCATCACTGCCGCCTCATCCCCCACGTCGGCCTCGAGGGACACGGCAGCCGGGGCCTCCGGCAGTTGGCGGATCTCGTCGGCAACGAGCTGGGCCCGGGCCCGGTCACGGGCCAGCCTGCGAGCGCACACCGCACGCGACGCCACTGTCAGCGGATCGTGTTCGAGATCGCCAACTGGGACGAGTTCGCAGAGGCACCACTTCGGGCTGCTCAATGCCCCTGACGTCTGGCAAGCATTGCGCGTACAGCGGGGAGCACTGATGCGGAGCCTTGCGTACCAGTGGGCGGTTCTGCCTGACCCAAAGGTCCGGTCGCTGCTCAGCCGGTGGGCCTTCACACCAGCGTGAGGCCGCCGTCGACGGCGAGAACCTGACCGGTGATGTAGCTGGCCTCATCGGAGAGCAAGAAGATTGCCGCAGCTGCCACCTCCCACGCTGTTCCTTGCCGTCCCAGGGGAACCGGCGTGCGCGTACGCGACGGCCGGCCCTTGGAGGCAGCGCGGCCCAAGGGCGTATCAATAAGGCCAGGGGCGAGCACGTTGGCGCGGATCCCGCGGCGAGCCCCTTCTAATGCCACGTGACGGCTCAGTCCGATCAAGCCGGCCTTCGAGGCGTCGTAAGCCGGAATGCGTGTGCCAGGTTGCAACCCCGCAACCGAACCGATGAAGAGGATCGAGCCGCTGTCCGGCAGGATGGCGATCGCCTGGCGAGCCAACAGGAAGTGGGCCCGAAGATTCAACTCGAATGTGCGGTCCCAGTCCTCGGGCGAAGTCCCGGCAAGCCCGGATCCGTACGCAGTCCCCACGTTGAGGACGACCCCGTCGGGCGCCGGCTCAGTCTCGCTGCTCAGCGCGATGAGGCACCCCTCCTCGGTGGTGACGTCGCTCACCACCACGGTGGCTCGCCCACCCTCATCGGTGATCTGACGACAGGTGGCTCGCGCTGCTCCTTCATCACGATCGACGCACCGGACCGAGGCTCCCTCGCGAGCGGCGCGAACGGCGATGGCTCGACCATTACCCACGGGCGCCAGCGGGTCACTCGTCGGCCGGGTGCCCGCACCGACGACGGTGATGCGCCGTCCCTCCAGCTGGCCGCTCATCCTGGCGGACCTCCTGCTACTCCCTCGGCGTGTGATCGGGCCCGGGGGCTCGAGCATTGTCGAACTTGGTGCGACCAGCGAGGGGTTTGGAACCGGGACGAGAGCATCGCGAAGCGCTCGATCAGCCGACGATTGTCCCGTACATGTCACTGAGCGGGTACGAGAGCAGTTCCAAACGCTCTCCGTCGGGCCCGGGGAAGTAGGCCGAATCCCCGTTCACGATGTGAGGCTCGATGCCGGCGTCCCTGAGTTTTGCGACCAACCGGTCCCACTGCTCGGGGGTGACCGAGATGGCGAGGTGGTGGAGGCCGCCGAGCACCTCTTTGTAGTCGCCGAGCTCGAGCCCGGGGAAATCGAAGTAGGCCAGGTAGTTGCCATGGCCGATATCGAAGAAGAAGTGTGTCGAACCCCGGTAGTCCCGGTTCTCGAACAGTTCGACGAGCGGGAATTCGAGAAGGTCCTGATAGAAGGTGATGGTCCGCTCGACATCACTGGAGAGCAGCGCGAAATGGTGGAGGCCCCGCGCAGACGACGCCGGTCGCTCGCCCCGCGGACGAAGGAACCGAGCCTTCCAGTCGGCCCATTGCTCGGTCCGGTCGATGTCGCTCCCGTGTGGCGTCATTGCAGGTCTCCTTCGGCGAACTGTACCCCCGGCGACCGTGCCACCGTCAGGGGAGCGGCGGCTGCAGGCACCGATGAAGGAGAATCCGTCTGCCCTACGCCGTGGGTTCGAGACCGTTCGGCAGAGGCCGCACCACCGCGTCGACCCGGCATCCGGGCACCAACCCCACTCGTGCTCGCCACCTCCGCAATGGGAGGAGCAATCGAGAGGTCGGCGACTCAGTACTCGTCGAGGCGAGTGACGGCCCCGTCCGGTGGGGTCGAGAGCAGGGCCTGCAGCGCCGTGACGACTGGCTGCCACGAGGCCTCGAGCTCTTCGGTGTCCTCGCTGTCGGCTTCGTCCAGGGAGAGCCGGACGATCGTTCCGCTGTCGCACCCTCGTAGCTCCCAGGTGACATAGATCTCAGGATGCCCTGCATCGATTGCCAACATGTACGAGAGGCGGGCCGGGCACTCAGTAAAGAGGACCTCGCCAACCATCATCGGGGCACCGTCGAGCGAACCCGAGATGCGCGAGCCCACCGCCCACTCCGACTGAAGGCTGATGCCCAGGAATCGACGCGTCGTCCCCGGGTTTGTGAGGACCCGCCAGACCTGCTCGGGGCAACCGGTCGCCCCGATCTGGAACACAGGTGCCCACTCAGACGGACAGCGAGCTGTGGATCGCGAAGGTGGTCTCCTCGGGCGGCTCGGGCGGTCCGTTCTCGACCGTGGCCAATCCGGGCACGAGAGTCTCGTCCCGGAACTTCACCCACAAAGCCTCCGAGTCCCAGAGTGCAATGACGATGAATGCTCCGTCGCTCGGACCCGCCACGTGGGAGATCTGGCCCGGAGGAAGGCCCTTGCCGCCATCGGGATGGACGATCGCGACCGTCCTTTCGTAAACTGCTCGGCTGTGGCGCCGTTGAAGCGGTGAATGATGCCGAATGTCGCTGCCATCGTGCTGATCCCCCCCACCCCCCCCCCGGGTCGTGTTCTGGTGGCGACACGCTACTCCCCGAGAACCCCGGCCGCACCGTGAGCAGGGGGTTCACGACGGACGGCGCCCGGCCGGCGGCGAGAGGGTGCTGGCCGGCATCGTGGCAACGGACGGCGCATCTCGTTGGTCTGCCGTGACCAGTGCGGGCTCATCGCGCCGGCCCACTGCGGTGCGGGTGGCAGCGTTCCTTGGCGCTTCGCCGTCCCACCGGGCAAGGCGCGAGCCCTGGTCGTTCGTTCGCCACTGTCATGCTGGGGAGCGTGGACACGAAACGGGGACCCGTTGAGAGCATCAGCGCGATCACACTGCTGACCGCCGACATGGGTGAGGCAGTTGCCTTCTACCAAACGCTCGGCTTCGAGCTGTCCTACGGGGGAGAGGAGGCACAGTTCACGAGCTTCAGGGTCGGCCCCGGCCACCTCAATCTTCAGCTCGACACCATCGGTTCTCCTCCACGCGCCGTCTGGGGGCGGGTCGTGCTGTGGGTCGACGACGTGGACGCGATGTACGCACGTGCGCTCGCCGCCGGGTTCGATCCGCAAACCTCACCTGCGGACGCACTCTGGGGTGAGCGCTATTTCCATATCCATGACCCCGACGGCCACGAGCTGAGCTTCGCACGACCATTGGCAAGCTAAGCGCGCCCGCCGCGCCCCCTCTCGGGGGAATCGTGCCCAAAGGCGACAGCAGACTCGGCGAACTATGGTCGAGGCGCCCTTTGTCGGCGGGATCGCCAGTGGGGAGGGACCAGTGAGCCAAGATCGCCAAATCGACGTCGACGTCGTGGTCGTCGGGAGCGGATTCGGTGGCAGCGTCACCGCCCTACGGCTGACGGAGAAGGGGTACCGGGTCGCAGTCCTCGAGACCGGCCGTCGCTTCGACGAGTCGACCTATCCGAAGACCTCGTGGCGGGCCCGGTCGTTCTTCTGGGCGCCGAAGCTCGGCTGCTACGGCATGCAGCGCATCTCCTTCCTGAAGGACGTCATGGCCCTGTCGGGCTCGGGAGTCGGGGGCGGCTCGCTCATCTACGCGAACACGCTCTACGAGCCGCTTGCGCCGTTCTTCGACGACCCCCAATGGTCGGCGATCACTGACTGGCGCGACGAGCTCAGGCCGGCCTACGACCAGGCCAAGCGCATGCTGGGTGTGGTGCCCAACCCCACCCTCACTCCCTCCGACGAGGTCATGAAGGCAACCGCCGAGGAGATGGGCGTGGGCGACACCTTCCACGCCACACCGGTGGGCGTGTACTTCGGACGGCCGGGGGTTGAAGCCGAAGACCCCTTCTTCGGCGGAGTGGGACCGTCCCGGCAGGGCTGCCTCGAGTGCGGTGAGTGCATGACCGGTTGTCGCCACGGCGCCAAGAACACCCTGCTCAAGAACTATCTCTACCTGGCCGAGCGCGCCGGGGCGCAAGTCCACCCCCTCACCACGGTCACCCGCGTCCGGCCCAGGGATGGCGGCGGCTACGTGGTCGAAACCGTGCGAACCGATCATCGACGCCAGAAGGAGCAGCGCACCTTCAGCGCCACCGATGTCGTGTTCGCCGCCGGGACGCTCGGGACCCAGAAGCTCCTCCACGCCATGAGGGACGAGGGCACGCTGCCCCACCTCTCCGAACGCCTGGGCGAGCTCACTCGCACCAACTCCGAGGCCATCCTGGGGGCACGCACCTTCGAACGGGGCGCCGATTTCACCCGCGGGGTGGCCATCACCTCGTCGTTCCACCCTGATGACCACACCCACGTCGAACCGGTCCGCTACGGCAAGGGCTCGAACTCCATGGGGATGCTCATGGCCAGGCTCGTCGACGTCACCGACCGGTCTCGAGTGTCCGAGTGGTGGGCCGAGGCGCGCCGCGCTCCGATCGCCACGGCGCGCTGTCTGAGCCAGCGCCACTGGTCGGAGCAGACCATCATCGCCCTCGTCATGCAGACCCTCGACAACTCGATCACCTGCTACACCAAGCCCGGTCGCTTCGGGCGACGGGTCCTCACCTCGAAGCAGGGGCACGGCCAGCCCAACCCAACGTGGATCCCGGTCGGCCACGAGGCGGTCCGCCGCATGGCCCGTCGCATCAAGGGGATCCCCTGCGGGGGGTGGAACGACATCTTCAACGTCCCGATGACCGCCCACATCATCGGGGGAGCGGCCATCGGCGACAGCGCCCGGACCGGCGTCATCGACCCTTACCACCGCGTCTACGGGCACCCGGGACTCCATGTCGTCGATGGCGCCGCGGTGTCGGCGAACCTGGGCGTGAACCCGGCACTGACCATCACGGCACAAGCCGAGCGCGCCATGGCCCTGTGGCCCAATGCTGGCGGTGACGATCTCCGGCCTCCTTTGGGTGATCTCTATCGGCGGATCGATCCCATCGCACCGAGGACGCCCAGCGTGCCCACGACCGCACCGGGGGCACTGCGGATCGGACGACACCGGTCGCCCGGCGCAGCGGGTTCGCGAGCTGCTCGGTGAGCAGGCCACGTCAGGGATCGGGGACGGAAGCGGCAGTGACGGTGCGCTCAACGCGACGGGAGGGTCGGCCGACAGGACGGGCACAGACGATGCGGAGCCGGTGTGACTCCCGCATGGCAGCTCTCCCGGCGCGCCTGCGCAGCGAGCCGTAGGCTCCGGCAGGTGCACACCCCTTTCGAGGTGAAGGTTCCCGTGCGGGCGCAGTCGCGGCTCCGGCCGCTCATCGGTGCGACGCGCTACGCCGAACTCGAGCAGACCGGGTCGAGGGCCCGAGCAGTTCTCGGCGGCATCACGGTCTGGAACGTGAGCTCGACCGCCGACGGTGGCGGCGTCGCGGAGATGCTCCATGTGCTCGTGGGCTACATCCTCAACGCCGGCGTCGACGTCCGGTGGGTCGTTCTCAGCGGGGACGAGGAGTTCTTCCGGATCACCAAGCGGATCCACAACCGACTGCACGGATTCAGCGGTGACGACGGCGAACTCGGGCCAGCCGAGGCTGCGCACTACCGGGGGATCGCCGAGCAGAACGCAGAAGGGCTTTCGAAATCGGTCCATGCCGGCGACGTGGTGCTGCTGCACGATCCGCAGTCCCTTGGGCTCGCCGAGGCCGTGAGCGAGATCGGTGCAATCGTTGTCTGGCGGTCCCACATCGGGACAGCGCTCAGCAACCGCTGGACCGAGGACGCGTGGACGTTTCTCCGCCCGCACTTGGGTGCCTGTCGTGCCTTCGTCTTCTCCCGTGAGAGCTACGCACCCTCGTGGCTGCCGGCCGAACGGGTCACGACGATCCATCCCTCCATCGATCCGTTTTCCCCGAAGAACCAGGGTCTGGCCGACCCTGAGGTCCGCTCGATCCTGACCACCGTCGGCGTGCTCGCAGGGCCCGACGTCGCGCAGCTCTCCTCGAACGGGAAGCCACGCCGCCGGCGAGTCACGCGCCGTGCCGCCATCGTCGCCGACGGTCCGCCGCTCGACCCGGAGACGCCGGTGGTCATCCAGGTCTCGCGCTGGGACCGCCTGAAGGACATGCAAGGGGTCATGGAGGGCTTCGCCGAGCACGGGATCCTCCGGAACGAGGCCCACCTCGTCCTCGCCGGCCCGGCGGTAGCAGGGGTGACCGATGACCCGGAGGGAGCCGAAGTCCTCGAGGAATGCGTCGCGGCGTGGGAGTCATTGCCCATAGGTGCGCGTCGGCGCGTCCGCCTCGTCGCCCTGCCCATGGTGAACGTTCGGGAAAATGCGGTGATGGTCAATGCACTGCAGCGCCACGCGTCAGTGATTGTGCAGAAGAGCCTGGCTGAGGGATTCGGCCTCACTGTTGCAGAGGGGATGTGGAAGGCAAAGGCCGTCGTCGCGTCGGCAGTCGGTGGCATCATCGACCAGATCGCGCCCGACACGGGCATCCTGCTCGAGGACCCGACCGATCTCGATGCGTACGGTCGGGTGCTGGCGTGGTTGCTCGAGCGGCCTGGCACCATTGCTGATCTCGGTGCCCGGGCCAGGCAGCGGGTACTCGAGGACTTCGTGGGGGACAAGCACCTGATCGCCTACGCAAAGCTGATCGAGCGGTTGGTGATTCCAGGCCTGGCTCCTGCCGGGGTCCTCGGCAGTGCCGACACCGCCGCACCCCCCGACTGAGCCCCTCCACGACGGCGACGAACTCGAGTCGGCACCGTCGTGGAGGCGATCCGCCTACCGGCGAACCTGGCTGGGTCCCCAGCCGACCTCGAGATCTAGCGGGTGGAGGCCCTCTTCGCGGCAGCCTTCTTGGTCGGGGACTTGCGGGCCGTTGTCTTGCGTGCGGCAGCCTTCTTGGCCGAGGCCTTGCGGGCGGTTGCCTTCTTGGCGGCAGCCTTGCGTGGCGCTGCCCTGCGAGCGGCGGCCTTCTTGGCGGCAGCCTTTCGTGCCGGCACCCGGGTGGCTGCAGCGTGACCGACGTCGACGACCCTCTGTGCGAGATCGTTCGACGCGCCAACGAGCTGCTCGGTCATCTTGAACGCCGAGTCGATGATGTGCTGTCGGGTGACCCCGTCTTCTACGACATCGGGGAACGCACGGTTGACCGAGTCGACGAAGTTTCGGACCGCGTCGATTGCCGTCTTCTCCGCGTTGACGACAGAAGCGACGACGCGGCTTGCACCGTCGCTTCCGGTTGCTCTGGTTGCTCTGGTTGAACGTGCCATGTGAACACCTTTTCTTTCTGCCGACGTGCGGCTGCAGCAATGATGCAGGCACGGGCAGCCGAGCGGAAGAGGCTTTCGGCAGGTTCTCATCCGTCAGGCACAGATGACGACGCCACCTCGCCCCTGTTTGCAGAACGCGCGGCCACTATCCGAGTAAGCCGGACCGGTGGCCGAACCCCTACCCCGCACCGCAGGGCGATCGGAGCACGGGCGGATCGATCAGCCCAGTGGGTGGTACAGAGTGTCCGGTGGGCGGGGCGGTCGCGCCCCTGCAGCGCTAGCTCTGCTGGCTCCAGAATGCGCACTGGTGCTCGGTGGCGAAGGTCGTCGCCACCTTGGGGGAGGGGGTGTCGAGTGACCACATCTGCTCACCCGTCGGCGTGAAACGGCTCCAGTGCGCTCCGCCCGGCGAGCTCGGGTTCGCGCCCTTCGCGAAGTTCGTCCACGAGGTCTTCATGGTCGACGCCAGCTTCACCTGTGCGCTGGAGAGAGTGCCGGGAAATGCTGTGTTGCTGAGTGAGAAGAGGTACTGCACCTCCGATTCGTGGGCTGCACCGTAGGGGAAACCCACCGGAGCGAGGTAGCGCTCGGGGGCGTTCTGGTCGTTGAACTCGTACGCATAGGTCGCCACGTACTTGGACAGCGACTGGTCAAGGGTGAGAGCGGGGCATGAGAACGACTCGTCGGTCCAGGCCGCCGCGTACGCCAACGGAGCGCTCGGGTAGGCGCTGAGTGGATAGTGCAGCGCCACGACCGCGGCCGCCGCCGGGGTGATGGCGAACCTCGACGCGAGGGTGCTCTCGTAGTTGGCGGCGGTGACGGTGGACCCGGCCAGCTGGTAGAGCCCGACGAACAGCCGCCGCTCGTCGCCGTTCGTGCCATCGATGACCGGCATGTGGTTGAACGCGCCGGTGGCAAAGGCGGTGCCGAGGGACTCCGGCAGCACGTCGCTGTCGACATTGGGGTCATAGCCAGCGGGGTTCTGGGCGGCCAGAATGGCCCCCACCGGAAGGCTGCGGAGGCACGTTGCGCTCTGGTCCGCACAGCCCGCAGCCGTGGCGAAAGACTCGCCGGCTGCCTCGGCCGTCGCCAGCGGCGTCGTGGTGAGGGCGTAGGTCCCGCTTTCCACGATGGCTCGCGAGAAGAGGCCCTTGGCGCCGGGCGACGCCAGCTGGGACAGCACGCTCAGGCCTCCCGCCGACTCGCCGAACAGCGTCACCTTCCCGGCGTCGCCACCGAAGTGGGCGATGTTGGACTGCACCCAGCGCAGGGCGGCCTGCTGGTCCATGAGCCCGTAGTCACCTGAGGGCCCGCCGGGACCGGACGCGAGCGCCGCGTTGGCCAGGAAGCCGAGGGCACCGAGGCGATAGTTGATTGTGACGACCACCACGCCGTGGGCGACGAGGCCGGCTGGGTCGTAGTCGTTGCTCTCGCCCCAGTCGAGTGCCCCGCCGTGGATCCACACCATGACCGGCAACTTGGCGGCAGCGCCGGTGCGCCCTGATGGGGCGTAGACGTTCAAGTACAGGCAGTTTTCCGACGTGCTGGCCACGCCGAAGGGCGATGCCGGCTGCGCACAGTTCTGGGCGAACTGGGTGGCTGCGAGCACGCCTGACCACGTTGCGGCGGGCTGCGGTGGCTCCCAGCGCAGGGGCCCGACGGGCGGGGCCGCGTAGGGGATGCCGAGGAACTCGGTGGTCGAACCGGTGGTCAGGCCCTGCACCGCGCCGTCGGAGGTGGCGACGACTGGGGACTTGCGCGCACCCTGGGCCGGAGAGGTGTTCGTGCTCGCTCGGGCGGAGGACCCGCTCACGGACAGCAGCACGCCGGTCACGACCACAGCGGCCAAGCCAGCGCGGTACCAACGAGAGGAGCCGAACGGGGCCCTTCGCTGCAGGGTCATGGACGACAACTCCGAACGGGGCACGGTGGTGAGGCTCTTTCCGATGGCTGGTCGTACGTCGACGATGGTTGGGCCGCGAGACGCTGCGAGCGCGGGGCAAGGCCTGGGTGACCGCCGCCGGTCACCCAGGTTGGCCGGCGAGGTCCGACTGCGGGCCGAGGGCGCGAGTCACCGGCTCCACGACGGTGCCGATCGACCCGTTCAAGAGGTCGACGGCGTCGTCCAGCCGACCGATCATGGCGGGCTTTCCCGTGGACTCGACGAATCGGCACGCGGCCTCCACCTTGGGCCCCATCGAGCCGGGAGGGAAGGGGTGGCCACGGAGGTCGGCGGGCGTGGTGTGCCCGATCGGCTTGGCGGAGCCGGTGCCGAAGCCGATCTCGACGTTGGCGACGTCGGTCAGGATCATCAGGGCATCCGCTCGGAGGTCTCGGGCGAGCAGGGCCGCGCTCAGGTCCTTGTCGATCACCGCCTCGGCACCGTGCAGGCGGTCGTCGGGTCCCCGGGTCACGGGAATCCCGCCGCCGCCCGAGCAGATGACGATGGCGCCGTCGCCGAGCAATGTGCGGATGGTCGGCAGTTCGAGTATCGCTAGGGGCTCGGGCGACGCAACCACCCGGCGCCAGGCGCTGCCGTCATGGCGCATCTCCCAGCCTCGCTGCGCCGCCACCCGGCTGCTCTCGGCCTCGGTGTAGACCGGGCCCACGAACTTGGTGGGCAGCGCAAAGCCCGGGTCGTCGGCCGCCACCTCGGTCTGTGACACGAGGCTCACCACCCTTCGTCCCGGGAGTACGTTGCCGAGCGCCTGGAGGAAGAAGTAGCCGATCATCCCCTGGGTCTGCGCGCCCAGCACGTCGAGCGGGTACGGCGAGGGGAGGTCGGGATCGAGGGCGCTCTCGCTGGCCAAGAGGCCGACCTGGGGGCCGTTGCCGTGGGTGATCACCAGGTCGTGGTCGCCGGCGAGCGGCGCCAGTGCCCGGGCTGCCACGTCGACATGGCGCTCCTGGATCTGTGCCAGTGGCACCTCCCCGCGTTCGAGCAGGGCGTTGCCGCCGACGGCGACGACCAGCAGCACCTCAGTCGCCGATGGTTGCGACCATGGCCGCCTTGATGGTGTGAAGGCGGTTCTCGGCCTGGTCGAAGACGATCGACGCCGTCGACTCGAACACCTCGTCGGTCACTTCGAGCTCAGACAGGCCCCACTTCTCGTGGAGCTGGCGGCCCAGTTCGGTCTCGGTGTTGTGGAGGGACGGCAGGCAGTGCATGAATTTCACGTCGGGATTGCCGGTCGCCTCGAGGAGCGCCGAGTTGACCTGGTAGGGGAGCAGCGCTTTGATCCGCTCGCCCCATTCCGATGCAGGCTCGCCCATCGACACCCAGACGTCCGTGTAGATGAAGTCGGCTCCCTCGACCATGGCGGTGAGCTCCCCGAGGTGGATCCGGGCTCCGGAGCGCCGGGCCAACGCCTGGGCCGTCGCTTGGACCGCATCGGTCGGGAGGAGGTCACCGGGGGCGATGATCCGGACGTCGAGGCCGAGCAATGCCGCGGTGACCAACAGCGAGTTGGCAGTGTTGTTGCGGGCATCCCCGACGTAGCAGAGGGTGACATCTTCGAGCGGCTTGCCGGCGTGGTCCCGGATGGTCTCGACGTCGGCCAGCATCTGGGTGGGGTGCCACTGGTCGGTCAGGCCGTTCCACACCGGCACCCCGGAGAATTCGGCCAGCGCCTCGACTGACGCCTGGGCGAAGCCCCGGTATTCGATGCCGTCGAACATCCGCCCGAGCACCCGGGCCGTGTCCTTGATCGACTCGGAGCTGCCGATGTGGCTTCCTTCTGGCCCGAGGTAGGTGACGTGCGCCCCCTGGTCGTGGGCGCCGACTTCGAACGCCGCCCGTGTCCGCGTCGAGGCCTTCTCGAAGATGAGGGCGATGTTGCGCCCGGTCATCCGCTGCACCTCGGTGTCGGTGTGCTTCTCGAGGCGAAGCGTGTCGGCGAGGTCGACCAGGAAGAGGAACTCGTCCTTCGTGAAGTCGACTTCTTTTAGGAGGCTTCGTCCGTGCAGGTCGATGGAGGTGTCCACTGCGTGCGTACCGTTATGCCGCATCGCGCACGGTCGGGCAGGTCATGCAACGTGGGCCACCCCGGCCACGCCCGAGCTCGCTGCCCGAGATGCCGATCACCTCGATGCCGTGTTTGCGCAGCATGGTGTTGGTGGCCACGTTGCGCTCGTAGCCGAGGACCACGCCGGGGGCGACCGCCAGGTAGTTGGTGCCGTCGTCCCACTGCTCGCGCTCGGCGGCTCGGACGTCCTCGTCGGTGGTGAGCACGGTGATCTCAGCGACGTCGAGGATCTCCGCCAGGGTCTCCCAGAGGCTGTGGTTGCGCGAGACGCTGAGCTGTCCCGGCTCGTCGCCCGCGGTGATGGTCCAGCTGCGCAGATGGCGGTCGAAGTACGGGTAGAGGACGAACGTGTCGATGTCGACCATCGACATGACCGTGTCGAGGTGCATGAAGGCGTGGCTGTGGGGGAGCTCGATGGCCACCACCTTGGTCGCCTGCCCGGCGGCGAACAGCGCGTGGGCCACCGCCTCGATGGCCATGGGGGTGGATCGCTCACCCATGCCGATCAGCACCGCGCCGTGGCCGATGACGTGGACGTCGCCGCCCTCCAAGCTGGCCGGCTGGTAGGAGTGGTCCCCGTCGCCGTAGTACGTCACGAAGTCGGCCCCGGCGAAGAGGGGGTGGAAGTTGTAGATGGCCCGGGTGTGGAGCGACTCGCGTTGCCTCGCCGGCTTGGCCATCGGGTTGATGGTCACCCCGCCGTAGATCCAGCAGGAGTTGTCCCGCTGGAACAGGTGGTTGGGCAGGGGGGTGAGCACGAAGTCGTCCGCCCGCAGCTTGTCCCACGTGAGGCTGTGGGTGTGGAGCGGGTGCAGGTCGGCCTTCAGGATCCCGCCGATGCAGAACTCGGCCAGGGCGGTGCCGCCGAGGTCCTCGAAGAGGCGGCGCACCGGGTCGACCAGTGAGGGCCCGAGGATCTCGGGGGTGCACAGCCGGTCGAGCACGAAGTCGCGCCCCTCGGGCAACTCGAGCGTTTCGGCCAGGAGCTGGCCGTAGTAGTGGACGAGGACACCCTTCTCCCGGAGGGACTCGGTGAAGGCGTCGTGCTCCTCCTTGGCCTTTGAGCCCCACACGATGTCATCGAAGAGCAAGGACTCGATGTTGTCGGGTGTCAGCCTCGAGAGCTCGAGCCCGGGCCGGTGCACAATGGCCTGACGGAGCTGGCCGACCTCAGAGGCAACGTTGAACGTCATGGTGGTCCTTTCGGGGTCTCGGAGATGCGGCATGGGGGGTCAGGAAAGCTCTGCGCCGGCCTCCGCCGGGACTTGGTCGGGAAGGTCGACCGGTTCGGCCGCCTCACCTAGGCGCTGACGGCGGGCGTTCAAGAAGGCGTAGAGGATGAGGCCGGCCAGGATGACGACGAGGGCCTGGTAGACGACCTGGTAGCCCGAGGCGAAGGTCACCCACATGGAGAAGAGCACGCTGGCCCCGGCCACCGAGAGGTCCCGGGCGAGCAACCAGCCCACGACCCGCCGCCGACGCGAGACGAGGAAGGTCAGCTGGGCGATGGCCGACATGAAGTAGGGGATGGCCACGGTGACCACGGTGAGGTCGACCAGGTAGGTGAAGACGGTCAGTCCCGAACTCGACGTGTAGCGCCAGAGCATGAGCAGCGACGGCAGGGCGGTGCCGACCAGGATGCCGAACCAGGCCGTGCCGTTCCTGTCGGTCCAGGCGAAGGGGCGGGGGAACATGTCGTCCTGGGCGATGGCCCTCGAGGTCTCGGTCACGATCAGGGTCCAGCCGTTGAGGGCCCCGATCCCCGAGATGACGGCGATGGCCGCGATGAACTTCCCGGCCCACGTGCTGTGGGGGAAGATGCTGTCGAAGGCGTTGACGAAGGGTGAGCCGGTGTTGATCAGGGTGTGGTGGGCCACCAGGCCCATCACCGCAGCGGTGACGACCACATACAAGATGGCGCTCGCCGCCGTGCCGATCATCGAAGCCCGGAGGACGTTGCGCCGGGGGTCGCGCACCCGCTTGGCCGTGACGGCGGCCGCCTCGACACCGATGAAGGAGAAGAGGGCCACGCCGGCCGCGATGCCGATGCCGCTGTAGAGGCTGCCGCCCGAGGCGTTGAAGGGCCCGAAGTGGGCCTTCTCGACGAAGGCCCAGCCCACGATGCCCACGAACAGCAGCGGGAAGAACTTGAGGACGACGGTGATGTTCTGGAAGACCGCCATCTGGCGGATCCCGGCCAGGTTGATGAGGGCGGGGACCCACAGGCCCACCAGGGCGATGCCGAAGTTCTCCATCCCGCTCGGGTGGGCGAAACCGAACAGAGCGTCGACGTAGAAGACCCACGACGACACGATCGCCGCGTTGCCCGCCCAGGACTGGATCCAGTAGCACCAGCCGACCAGGTAGCCGGCGAAGTCGCCGAACTCGTGGCGAGAGTAGGCGTAGAGCCCACCGTCGCTGTTGGGGACGCGCTTGGTGAGTTGGCCGAACAGGACGGCGAGCAGCATGGCGCCCACCGCGACGACACCGAGAACGGCGATGCCCATGGTGCCTGCACCGGCCAGCACTGCCGGCATGGTGAACACCCCTGTGCCGACGATGCTGCCGATGACCAGCCCGGTGGCCGAGGTCAGCCCGAGGGCGTGCGATTTCTCCTGGTTGCGTGGCGAGAGGGTGTCACCCGGAGGCGCTGCATGCGGGGGCGGGGGGGCGGTACTGAGGGACATCGAGGTTCCTTTCCTATGCCACAGTCGCCGTCAAGCGCAGGCTCGTTGCACTTCTGACTGTGGCGGAAGATCGCCAGACTCGGCAGGGTACAAAGTCCCGAGCGCCGGGCGCACCCCCGGCAGAAGGCGCCCCATCCTCTCCGGCGATGGCGATGCGGGAAATTGCACTCCGAGGCGCATCGAGCGACGGTGGGCACGCCCGGTGGATACGGCGGAACCGAGGGCCCGTAGGCTCGGGAAGTGCGGGGCCGGTCGCTGTCATCTCGTGACGCGCGACGGCATTGCCAGCAGATGCGTGGTGCTCACAGATGTCTCCTCGGCGATGGAACTGCGTCACCAAGGTCTGGAGCGACGATCGATGGCCGCTCAGGGAAGCGGCTCAGATGAGGTGCTGCAAGCGGACAGTACACCCCGGTCGTGGTGTTCCACAAAGGGCAACCTCGTGGTGCGGCGCGGTGCCTCCGGCGGCGTGACGGACCACACGGCAACCGGGTTGGTCTGGCGCGCTCGGCACCTCGGCGATGATCTAGCCTCGGGTGGTGCCGGTTGAAGCAAGGGTTGGCAGCGCTGAATCTGGTCCTCGTTGAGCGCAGGTGCCTCGACGAGGAGAAGGCCGTGTTGCCGCCAGTTCAGATCAGTGGTGCTTGCGTCCTCGGACGGGTCCGTCCGTGTTGAGAGTCCCACAGCCCCACCCGTACGAGCAGTCCGAGTCCACGCCGGGAATGTGCGGCACTGCGGTCCCGCCCAGGCGTCCCCCCGCCGCCCCCGACCCGGTTGTCGACAAGGTCGTCGATCTCTGCCAGGCATCGTTATCGCCGTCATGAGCTGCTTGGCCCTCCTGGGGATCTTCGTGCCGTCTCCCGGATGGCATTGGGTCCTGTTCGTTTGGGTGTACGCGCTCGCGTGGTTCCTCGTCACCGACCGGGTGAAGCTCCTGGCCTATCGCGTCTTCGATCCGACAGGCGTCGCCGACGAACCGGGCGAGGAGGGGACCTCGCAACCCGAGGTCCGAGGGACCGCGGCTGCGGGCGCCCATGACGACGGTCCGCACGCTGCAATCGGCTGAGTGCGGACCCATGCCGCTGCGCGCTGCCCGTGAGCCGGGCAGCGCGGCGCTGCCGCGCGCAGGACGGCGATGCACCCGGCGGTGTTCATCTGTCGCTCCCGGGGGCGAGCCGTGAGGGCATGGTGCGTCCCGCCGACGTTGCGCGGCTACCGGGCAGCGTGGCTGGGCGCCGATGCCCTCGCGGGCTTGAGCCTCATGGCGGTCGCGCTGCCCTCGCAGATGGCCACCGCCGTACTAGCGAACATGCCCGTGGTCGCCGGCCTGTTCGCCTTTGTCGCCGGCTCACTGTTGTACGCAGTGCTCGGCCGGAACCGCCACCTCTCGGTCGGCGCTGATTCGACCATCGCCCCGGTGCTGGCCACCGGCGTGGCGTCGATCGCCGTCGTGGGAACCGCCGGCTATGTCACGGCCATGGCCTTCACCGCCCTCTTGGTCGGCGCCGTCCTGATCGCGGTCGGCCTGTTCCGTCTCGGGTGGATCGCCGAGTTCCTCTCGACACCGGTGATCGCCGGGGTCCTCGCCGGCATCGCCGTCGAGATCATCGTCCGGCAGATCCCCGTCATCCTGGGAATACCCGCTGGTACCGGGAGCACCATCGACCGCTTGCACCATGTCGTCACCGACGTGGGCCAGGTCAACGGGTGGTCATTGCTGATCGCGCTCGGCGTCCTGACCGTGATCATCGCCTTCCAGCGGGTGAGCCGACGTCTGCCCGGCGCGCTCATCGCCCTCGTCGTGTCGGTCATCGCGGTGAAGGCCTTCGGCCTGTCTGCCGACCACGGTGTTGCCCTTGTCGGCGCGGTCCACGGCGGGCTCCCCCGAGTGCGCCTCCCCACCGTGTCGTGGTCGCAGCTGCGACGCCTGCCAGCACCTGTCCTCACGGTGGCGTTCCTGTGCATCGCCCAGACCGCAGCCTCTGTACGGAGCGCACGCTCAGCGACAGCAGATGTGGTCGGCTTCAACCGGGACCTCGTCGCCATTGGTGCGGGCAGTCTCGGGGCCGGGATGATCGGATCGTTCGCGGTCGACGCCAGCCCCCCGAATTCAGCCGTCTCGGCATCCGCCGGCTCCCGATCCCAACTCACCAACATCTTCGCAGCACTCGCTGTACTCGTTGTGGTGCTGGCGTTCTCCGGAGCGTTGGCGGACATCCCCGAAGCAACGCTGGGCGCCACGCTCGTGTTCATTGCGGCCAAGCTGTTTCGTGTCGGCGAGCTGCGGGCCATCTTGCGCTTCGACCGCCTCGAATTCGCACTTGCGACGATCACCCTGTTGGTGGTGGCGCTCGTCGGCATCGAGCAGGGGGTGCTGGCTGCCCTGATCCTCTCGCTGGCCGACCGGACCAGGCGATCGGCACGGCCCCAGGATGCGGTCCTCGGCCGCGAGCCGGGCACCGACCACTGGGTCCCGCTCGACGTCGGGCAGCCAACCGAGCAGGTGCCGGGCATTCTCGTCTACCTCGTCTACGCGCCGCTGTGGTACGGCAACGCTGACTACTTGCGCGTACGGATCGGCCAGCTCGTCGAGGGGAGCCCCGAGCCGGTCAAGGCCGTGATCCTCGATGCGGGCGGGATCTCGGACATCGACTACACGGGGCTCCAGGCGCTTCGATCCCTCGCCCTGGACCTTGAGCGGCGTGGCACCGTGGTCGCAGTCGCCCGGGCATCCAAACTGGTGCACCACGACTTGAAACACGGTGCGCTCCTGGAGCAACTGGGTCGAGATCATCTCTTCGCCTCGGTGGACGAGGCCGTGGTCGCTCTCTGCGAATGAGCGGCGCACCGGGGCCAGACATTCGATGGGCGAACCGACGACGAGCCAGAGGACTCGCACCATCGGGCGTCAAGGACGTGCGACAGACGTCCCGACGAGGGCATGAGTGGTCGATCCGCAACCCGTGTAGGGTCATCGCGGCAGCCCGATCGTCACGAACGTGTGCAAGGGCGGCGATGTTTCGAAGCCGTCACTCCAGTCCCTTGGTGGCGCAGACTGGCACCAAGGGAGAGAAGATGACCGGACCTGGGCAGCTCGAGCTGCTCGACCCCGGGGTCGAGACCGATGCACCGCACTCCGCGTGGAGCCGTGCGACTCGGCAGGTCGTTCGTCTTTTCGGGCTGTCGTTTGCGACCTTGCCGGGAGACCGCGTGCGCGGTCCGGGCATTCCCGACCCCCCCGCGCCTGCGCGCGGCCACTTTGTCCCCCGAGGTGCCGTCGGGGTCCTGGCGAACGCACCGGTGAAACCCGGCTTTCGGGGATCCGTCCCAGTCGAGAACCTGGCCGGGGTGAAGAACCCGACGGGTGCCACGATGCCAGGCTCGTGCGCAATGGCACTGCCGAACAGCAAGGCGCCGAGTTGCCCGGGATGTGAGTGCAGCCTGACGCACGGTGCACTCGACGGCCCTGCGAGTGAGCTCACCGGCCGCGATGTCGCTCCCACGGCATGGCGTGCGCAGCCCCACGTTCTCCCGCCCCAGGTCGAGCCGGCACCTTTTCGGGACCTTGCACGACCGTCG
>Ga0302154_10000655_pt1 | contig 31495 bp, 28 predicted proteins | sample I_Bog_N2_3_FD_193507 | JGI IMG/M metagenome (GOLD analysis project Ga0302154, IMG submission 193507) | Peat permafrost microbial communities from Stordalen Mire near Abisko, Sweden - I_Bog_N2_3 | ecosystem: Environmental > Terrestrial > Soil > Wetlands > Peat | place: Sweden: Abisko, Stordalen... | reverse complement strand
GCGAGCATCCGGACAATCGAGTTCATGCCTGCGCGCTCCTTTCGAACATAGCGGGACAGGATAAGTCGGATCGGGCGCGAAGTGTTTGAATCGAGGCTGTCTTTGGCGTCGAATCCCTCTCGACAGGATCACGTTCGCGCGTTTTTTCACGCGTGCTGCGGGGAACTACCTAGGAGCGCCTGCCGTCCTGCGACTCCGCTTCGCTTCGCGCAGGATGACGGGGCGGGCAGGTCACGCCGCGGCCAGCGAGTCGGTCGTCACCACTTCGGCGCGCAGCGAATGCGGGTAAGCCGCCGTCACGTGGACGTCGATCAGCTGGCCCACCAGGCGCGCGCCGTTCGGGCCGGCGGGGAAGTTGACGATGCGGTTGCACTCGGTTCGGCCCATCAGGTCGTCGGCGCTCTTGCGGCTGCGGCCTTCCACCAGGATGCGATGGGTCTGGCCGATCATGGCCTCGGAGAAGCGCAGCACGTTGGCCTCGAGCACCGCCTGCAGGTGCTGCAGGCGCTTCAACTTCACGCTGGAGGCGGTCGGGTCGAGCAGGTTGGCGGCCGGGGTGCCGGGGCGCGGGCTGTAGATGAAGCTGAACGACGCGTCGAAGCCCACGTCGTCGACGAGCTTCATGAGCTTGTCGAAGTCCTCGTCCTCCTCGCCGGGGAAGCCGACGATGAAGTCGGTGGACAGCCGGATGTCGGGCCGCACCGCGCGCAGCTTGCGGATGGTGCTCTTGTACTCGAGCGCCGTGTAGCCGCGCTTCATGGCCGAGAGGATGCGATCGGAGCCGTGCTGCACGGGCAGGTGCAGGTGGTTCACCAGCTTGGGCACGCGGCCGTAGGCGTCGACCAGGCGCTGGCCGAACTCCTTCGGATGGCTGGTGGTGAAGCGGATGCGCTCGATGCTCGGGAACTCGGCGATGGTCTCCAGCAGCAGCGCGAAGTCGCAGATCTCGGCCGTTCCCTTTGCAAGCCCGCCCATCCTGCCGCGGTAGGCGTTCACGTTCTGGCCCAGCAGCGTGATCTCCTTCAGGCCCTGGTCGGCGAGCCCGGCCACCTCGGTGAGCACGTCGTCGAACGGGCGCGACACCTCCTCGCCGCGCGTGTACGGCACCACGCAGTAGGTGCAGTACTTGGAGCAGCCTTCCATCACCGAGACGAACGCGCTCGCGCCCTCGACTCGGGCCGGCGGCAGGTGGTCGAACTTCTCGATCTCGGGGAAGCTGATGTCCACCTGCGGCCTGGAGAACGCGCGCCGGTCGGCGATCATCCTTGGCAGGCGGTGCAGCGTCTGAGGGCCGAACACGAGGTCGACGTAGGGCGCTCGCTCGATGATGGCCGCGCCTTCCTGGCTCGCCACGCAGCCGCCCACGCCGATCAGCACGCCCTTGGCCTTCAGGTGCTTGATGCGGCCGAGGTCGGAGAACATCTTCTCGGCGGCCTTCTCGCGCACCGAGCAGCTGTTGTAGAGGACCAGGTCGGCCTGCTCGACGTCGTCCGTCTTCTCGTAGCCCTCGGCGGCGTGCAGCACGTCGGCCATCTTGTCCGAGTCGTACTCGTTCATCTGGCAGCCGAACGTGCGGATGAATACCTTCTTGGTCATGGCTTGGTCCAGACCTGGGCAACCGGATCGAAGCTCCAGGCGGCGGCCTGGGCCGTCGTCGCCGGCCACGGCAGGTTCGCGATTTCGTTGTTCGAGAGCAGCCACACCTCGTAGACCTGGCCTAGCACGTCGGTCGTGTAGTCGACCGTGAACTGGCTGCCGGCCAGCTGGGCCGACATCACGATCAGGTTGTTCAGGCCATGGATGCGGTAGCCGGCGGCGAGGTTGCCCGTGAGGCCGTTGAGCTGGATCGCCGGTGGTGCGCCGAAGGCGATGATGCCGCGCAGCGCGTTCTGCGGGAACTTGCGGTGCAGCGTCCCGTCCGGGGCGGACGACGCGGGCGTGGCCGGGGCCAGGTTGATCGGACCGACGACGGCCTGGGCCGCCGCCTGCAGCGGCGCGAACGCGGCCAGGGCCAGGGCGGCGAGGAGCGGAGCACAGCGGTTCATGGTGTAGATCCAGGGGCTGTGGAAGACAAGGGCGCCATTGTAAGGCGGCCCACCCGTCATCCCGCGCGAAGTCGCAGGATCCACGCGCAGGGCAGCGCTTCCTCGGGGGGGGTGGGTCCTGCGACTGCGCGCAGGATGACCGCTTGGAGGCGGCTACGCCGGCACCAAGCTCCGCAGCGCCGCCGGGCTCATCTTCGCGAAGCGCCAGGCCTGGCGCAGCACGGTGGGCGACGACGACTCCTCGGGCACCAGCAACAGCCGGGCGCCGCGCACGCGTTCGCCGAGCGCCGTGCTGCCGGTCAGCACCGTGAACGGCACGGCCAGCAGCAGCGGCAGGCCCACGGGCATCATCCACAGCACGGCCGACGAGCCGGCCAGGCTCATGGCGGCGGCGAGCGCCGCCACGCCCAGGCTCACCGGCGCGAAGCGTTGCGCGGCCTCGGTCCAGCTCACGTCGCTGGCTTCGCGCGGGGGCGACTTCCATTCCAGCTTCCAGCCGGTCATCGCGCCGACGACGAACAGCGTGTGCGCGACCATGCGCAGCGGCGCCAGCAGCATCGCCAGCGCGGCCTCGAGGAAGGCGCTGACCACCAGCTTCGTGCCGCCGCCGAAGCGGCCGGTCTCGCGGCGCATGAACACGGCGAGCACGCCCAGCAGGCGCGGCAGCACCAGCATCGTCAGCGTGCCGGCCCACAGGCCCGGGATGCCGATGGCCAGGTGGCCTTCGGGCGTGAACAGCACGTTGCCGCCCACCAGCCACAGGACCGCGCCCAGCACCACGTACAGCAGCCACAGCGGCGCCGAGACGTAGGCCATCGCGCCGGTGGCCAGCATGCCGCGGTGCACCGCGTGCAGGCCGGGCTCGGCGATCAGGCGGGCGTTCTGCAGGTTGCCCTGGCACCAGCGGCGGTCGCGCTGCAGCTCGGCCAGCAGGTGCGGCGGCTGCTGCTCGTAGCTGCCCACGAGGTCGGCCACCAGCCACACGTGGTAGCCGGCGCGGCGCATCAGGGCGGCCTCGACGAAGTCGTGCGACAGGATGTGGCCCGAGAACGCGCCCGTGCCTTCGAGCGGCGCCAGGCCGCAGTGGTCCATGAACGGCTTGATGCGGATGATGGCGTTGTGGCCGAAGTAGTGCGCCTCGCCGAGCTGCCAGAACTGCATGCCCACGGTGAACAGGTTGCCCGTCACGCGCGCGGCGAACTGCTGCGCACGGGCGTGCAGCGTGGCGTGGCCCACGGCCTGCGGCGCGGTCTGCAGGATGCCGGCGGTGGGGTGCTTCTCCATCAGGCGCACGAGCGTCTGAAGGCAGTCGCCGCTCATCACGCTGTCTGCGTCCATCACCACCATGTACCTGTAGCTGGCACCCCAGCGGCGGCAGAAGTCGGCCACGTTGCCGGCCTTCTTCTTCGTGCGTACGCGGCGCACGCGGTAGAACACGTTGCCGCGGCCGGCCAGCGCGTCGCGCAGGTCGGCGAACGCGGCGCGTTCCTCGGCGATCACGGCCGCGTCCTTGCTGTCGGACAGCACGAACAGGTCGAACGCGTGCAGCGCGCCGCTGCGCTCCAGCGACGCGGCGGTGGCGCGCAGGCCGGCGAACACGGTGGCCACGTCCTCGTGGCAGATGGGCATCACCAGCGCGGTGCGGCCGTCGGCAGGCAGCGGCGCGTCGCCCGCATCGGCGGCGGAGATCGCGTGCCTGTCCCCCCGGACCAGGACGACGAATCCCATCAGCGCCGTGAAGCAGCCGGCGGCGACCCAGGCGAACAGCAGCGCGAACAGCGCGATCTGCACGCCTTGCAGGAGCGGATGCTGCAACTGCGTCTGGCTGCTGGCCAGCACGCACGCGGCGAGCGCGGTGGCCATCAGGATCAGCGCGAGCAGCATGCGACGGCGCACGCGCACCGCGCTTTCCCAGGCCAGCGGCCTGGCGGCCAGCGCAGCGGCCTCGGGCGTGACGTGGCGCCCGGCCTTGCCAAGGATGCCGTTCCAGAAGCCGCTCCAGGCGCGCGGCAGCATCGGGCTGCGCACGATGGCGGGCATGGTCGAAGCACGGGACTCGGAGGTTTTCATCGGGGGGGTATGACGTGTGTCCATGTTTCGCTCAGGATGTCGTTGCCATGCTGAAGAAAGGCGCGCAGCTCGACGGGTTGGTCGGCGTTGCGTTGCTTGAATCGGATCGCGACGCGCCACGTGCCGTTGGCCTCGTTGCGATAGCAGTTGGTGGAGACGACGTCGACGTTGGCCACGCCGGTGACGACGGCCTTGACCTCGGCGTCGGCCGGCAGCGCGGCCAGCGACGGGCCGGAGAAGTCGACGATGAACTGCTCCTCGCCCTTGCCCAGCGTGGCGAAGCTGTGGCCGCTGCGCGACTGCGTCACCCACGCGCCGGGCGGGTGCTGCTGCACGTTGCCCTGCCAGCGCACGCGGTACGCGAGGTCCAGCGGCGCGCCGGGTGCGGGCAGCGTCGCGGGCACCCAGTAGGCGACGATGTTGTCGTTGGTCTCGTCGACGGTGTTCAGCTGCACCAGCTCGACGCGACCCGGGCCCCAGTCGCCCACCGGCGTGATCCAGGCGCTCGGGCGCAGCTCGTAGCGCGCCTCGTCGTCCTCGTAGCTCGTGTAGGCGCGATCGCGCTGCATCAGGCCGAAGCCCTTGAGCGAGGGCATCGCGAACGACGTGGTGAGGATCGTCTTCGGGTTGCTCAGCGGGCGCCACAGCCATTCGCCGGTGCCCGTCTCCACCATCAGGCCGTCGGAGTCGTGCACCTCGGGGCGGAAGTCGCCGGGTTGCGGCTGGTTCTCGCCGGAGAAGAACATGCTGGTGAGCGCGGCAATGCCCAGTGTCTTCACGTCCTTGCGCAGGTACAGGCGCGACTGCACGTCGACGACGGTGTCCGCGCCCGGGGTGACGACGAAGCGATAGACCCCGGCCACGCTCTTCGAGTCCATCAGCGCGGTGATGACCAGCGCGGTGGCGTCGGCGGCCGGCCTCTCGAGCCAGAACTCGGTGAAGCGCGGGAACTCCTAGGCGCCGGCGCCGACGGTGTCGATCGCCAGGCCGCGTGCCGACAGGCCGTAGCGCTGGTCCTTGCCGATCGCGCGGAAGTAGCTCGCGCCCTGGAAGACGATCACCTCGTCCTTGTGGGCCGCGTTGTTGATCGGGAAGTGGACGCGAAAGCCCGAGTAGCCGGAGGCCAGCGCCCTCGATGGCGCCTGGTTGTGGCCGTAGTCGAAGTTCGCCGTGTCGAACGGTATCTCGCGCGTGGCGCCGTCGGCCGAGACCTCGTGGATCTTCACCGTCTCGGTGTTGACGAAACCCGGGTGGAAGAACTGCACCTCGAACGGCAGCTTCCGGTCGCGCCACAGCGCGTGGTCGGGGCGGAAGCGGATGTCGCGGTACTGGTCGTAGGTCAGCGCGTCGCTGGCGGCCGGCGCGGCCGGCTTCGCGGCGGCCACGAAGGGCTGGGCCGCCAGTTGGCGAGCCTGCGCGCCGACGTCGTCAAACAGCGCCGCAAACGCGGGCACGCTCGCCAGCGCGAGGGTCGCGCAGGCGAGCAGGTGTCGCAGGCTGGCAGAGGAGAAAGGGCGCTTTCGACGTCCGGGAAGAGGCATGTGCTGTCGAGCTGGTATGCAGGTGGTCTGCACATCATTCGCAACACGCGTGCCAACGCGAAAAAGCGTTGTGAATCAATCACTTGGAAGAGCGCATCCGCACAAGCTGTCGCGCGCCTTGCGGATTCGGCCGGAAAGCGTCGGGATGCGGCGACGAATGCGCCGCACAAACGCGCAAGTGATTGATTTTGAAGGAAGTTTTGCTGTCGCTATTCGGCGACAGGGGCGTCGCCCCTGAACAACCCCGGGGTCAGGCCGTGCTTCTGCATCAGCCGGTAGAACTCGGTGCGGTTGCGGTCGGCCAGGCGGGCCGCGTCGGCCACGTTGCCGTCGGTGATCTTGAGCAGGCCCACCAGGTAGTCGCGCTCGAACCGTTGGCGGGCTTCCGTGTAGCTGAGCACCTCCATGCTGGGCACCCGCAGCGCGCGCTGCACCAGCGCCAGCGGCACCAGGGCCGTGGTGGCCAGCGCGGTCACCTGCTCCACCACGTTGTGGAGCTGGCGCACGTTGCCGGGCCAGGACGCCGTGGTGAGCGCCTTCATTGCGTCGGGCGCGAAGCCGTTGACCTTGCGGCCGTACTTCAGCGCCAGGCGCGCCAGGAAGTGGGCGGCCAGCAGCGGGATGTCCTCGCGCCGCTCGGCCAGCGTGGGCAGCGACAGCGAGACCACGTTGAGCCGGTAGTACAGGTCCTTGCGGAAGCTGCCGTCGATGATCGCCAGGTCGAGGTCGCGGTGCGTGGCCGACAGGATGCGCACGTCGATCGGCACCGCGTGGCTGGCGCCCACCGGCCGCACCACGCGCTCCTGCAGCACCCGCAGCAGCTTGACCTGCAGCGCCACGGGCATGTCGCCGATCTCGTCGAGGAACAGCGTGCCGCCGTTGGCCGCCTGGAACAGGCCCGGATGGTTGGCCACGGCGCCGGTGAACGCGCCCTTGACGTGGCCGAACAGCTCCGACTCGAGCAGGTTCTCGGGAATCGCGCCGCAGTTGACGGCCACGAACGGCTGGCTCGCGCGCGGGCTGGCGCGATGGATCGCCTGCGCCACCAGCTCCTTGCCGCTGCCGCTCTCGCCGCGGATCAGCACGCTGGCGGCGGACGCGGCCACGAGCTTGGCCTCGGCCAGCACCTCGGCCATGCGATTGGAGCGGCTGACGATCTCCGCACGCCACGCCTCGATCTCGCCGCTGTCGGTCGCCGACTCGGCGGCGCCCTCCATCGCCAGCGCGTTGGCGATGATGTCCAGCAGCGCCTTGCCGTCGAACGGCTTGGTGAGGTAGGTGAACACCCCGCGCGACGTGGCCTCCACCGCGTCGGGGATGGTGCCGTGCGCGGTCAGCAGGATCACCGGCAGCGACGGGTGCTGCACGCGGATCGCGTCGAACAGCGCGAGGCCGTCCTTGCCGGGCAACTGCACGTCGCTGAGCACCAGCTGCGGCCGCTCCATCGCGATCTTGACCAGCGCCTCCTCGGCCGAGGCCGTGGCGGTGACGCGGTAGCCGGCGCCCGACAGCCGCATCGACAGCAGCCGCAGCAGGTCGGGATCGTCGTCGACGACGAGGATGTGGGCGCCGCTGCTCATGGGGGTTACCGATTGGGCGACGACGCAGGCGGCTGGCGCGTGTTGAGGCTGCGCTCGATCGCCTTCAGCGCCTCCAGCTTGGCATTGGCGTCGTCGAGCTTGCGCTGGTTGTCGCGCTGTGCGTCGCGCAACTGCTGCGCGCCGCGTTCGACGGCGTCCTCGGCACGCCTCTGTTCGGCCAGCCGCCAGCCCAGCAGGCGCGCCAGCGAGCGCCACGGGTCGGCCTGCGGCGCGTTGTTGTGCAGCACCTGGTCGAGCAGGCCTTGCGCGCGCGCGAGGTCGCCCGGGTTGTGCGTCATGCTCAGCGCCAGCGCCTGGTCCATCTGCTGCTCGATCGTCGTGCCCTCGACGGGCCGGCTGGCCTCCGCGGTGAGGTCGGCGGTGTTGAGCGCGCTCAGGCGATCCTCGGTGGCGAGCAGGTGGCGCGCGGCCAGATCCTGCGCCTCCAGCGGCGGATCGCACTTGACCACCGGCGGCGGTGGTGGCGGCGGGGGCGGCGGCGGCGCCGGCTTGGGCGTCACGCAGCCGGCCAGGCACAAGGCCGCGAGCGCGGCGACCAGGCCAAGCGCCGCGCGGGCCGGCTTGGGAGCAATGTCAATCGTTGGCATGGGGAAGCTCGATTCGGAAATGGGCGCCGGGCCCGTCAGGCAGCAGATCGACTCTGCCGCCGTGCGCCTGGACATACTCGCGCACGATCGACAGACCGATGCCGGTGCCGCGCACGGCGTCGTCGGGCTGCACCTCGCCGCGGAAGAACGGCTCGAAGATGCGCTCGCGATCGCCGGGGGCGACGCCGGGACCCTGGTCCTTCAGGTCGATGCGCACCGTGGACGGTTGCGCGGACAACGAGATGGACAAGGTGCCGCCCACGGGGCTGAAGCGTATCGAATTGGACAACAGATTGCCGAGGGCCGCCGACAGCTTGTCGGCGTCCACCGCCAGCACCGGTGCCTCGCCGTCGACCGCGATCGTGAGCTGGCGCGCCTGCCACTGCAGCCGCTGCTCCTGCACCAGGGCATGCAGCAGGCCGCGCAGGTCGGTGTCGCTGCGGTCCAGGCGGCGCGCCTCGAAGGCCGCGGCGTTGAAGCGCAGCAGCGCCTCGATCTGGTTCTGCAGCGTGGCGGTGTTGTGGCCCAGGATGCGCGCGATCTCGCGCTGGTCGGCGGTCATCGGCCCGGCCACGCCGTCCTCCAGCAACGCCACGCCCTCGCGCAGCGCGGCCAGCGGCGTCTTCAGCTCGTGCGAGGTGTAGCGCAGGAAGCGCGCCTTGTCCTCGTCGAGCTCCTTCAGGCGCAGCCGCAGCCATTCGAGGCGGCGGCCCAGGGAGCGCATGTCGCTCGGGCCGCGGATGTCCACCGGGTGGTCGAGCCGGTTCTCGCCGAGGCCGGCGATCGCGCGCTCCAGACGCTTGAGCGGGCGCGTGAGCCACACGCCGAAGGCCAGCGCCAGCAGCGCCGCCAGCACGATGGCGCCCAGCACCTGCGTGCCCACCGACGCGCGGCCGGCCTCGAGCTGGGCCTGCAGCGCCGCGTTGCGCGCCTCGCCGCTGCGTCGCACGGCCTCGGCGATCTGGTCGTTGAGCCGGTCGAGCGTGCGGAACTGCGCGTCGAGCGCGTCCTCGCGCTGCTGGATCGAGGCCTTGGGGCCGCCGAGCTCGGCGCGGATCGGCGGCAGCTGTGCCAGCCACTGGCCCGACAGTTCGGGCGGCAGGCCGTGGCGACGCATCTCGCCGAGCAGCCGCGTGGCGTCGTCGGCCGCCTGCGCGAAGCCGCGCAGCAGCGAGGGATCGTCGAGCACGATGTACTGGCGCGCGCTGCGTTCCATGGCCACGCGCAGTTCCACCAGCTGGCGGGCGTCCACCGTCAGCAGCGACGCGCTCTCGGTGGCCGCGCGGCTCTGCGCCATCACGCGCTCCAGCGTGAACAGGCCGCCCAGCGACGCGGCGGCGAGCAGGCCGGCGATCAGCAGGAAGGCGGCGAACAGGGTCTGCCGGAACGACAGGCGCAGGAAGTTGGACAAGCGGACGGTGCTTCAGGGGCGAAGCGTGCATTGTCCACGCGCGGCGGCCGCTGCACGCAGGCCGCCGTTGCTCGATACTGCGGGCATTCGTCGAAAGACTTGGGAGGGTGCGCGAATGAGGATCCTGATCGTCGGCGCCGGCTCCACCGGCGGCTACTTCGGTGCGCGGCTGGTGCAGGCCGGGCGCGATGTGACCTTCCTCGTGCGTCCTGCGCGCGCGGCCGCGCTGCGCGAGACGGGGCTGCAGGTGCGCAGCCCGCATGGCGACTTCGAGGTCGAGCCGCGGCTGGTGGAGGCCGGCGCGACCCTGCGGCAGCACGACATCGTGCTGGTCACCGTGAAGGCGTTCGGCCTGCCCGCGGCCATGGAGGACTTCGCGCCGGCCGTGGGCCCCGACACGCTGATCCTGCCCGTGCTCAATGGCATGAAGCACATCGACGACCTGCAGGCGCGCTTCGGCGCCGACCGCGTGGTGGGCGGCGTCTGCCGCGTGTCGACCACGCTCGACGCCGAGGGCCGCATCGTGCACCTGTCGCCCCTGCACGAGCTGGTCTACGGCGAGCTCGACGGCCGCGACACCGCGCGCATCGAGGCGCTGCATGCCTTCCTCAGCGACGCCGGCTTCGACGCCCAGCTGAGCCCGCGCATCGCCCAGGGTCTGTGGGACAAGTGGGTCCTGCTGGCCACGCTCGGCGGCATCTGCACGCTGGCGCGCAGCAACGTCGGCGAGATCGCGGCCACCGACGGCGGCGCCGCGTTCGTGCGGGCCTTCTTCGACGAGGCCGCGTCCGTGGCCGCGGCCGCGGGCCGCGCGCCCGCCCCGAAGGCGGTCGATGCCATGCTGGGCCACCTGATGGCGCCCGGCTCGTCGCTCACCTCGTCGATGTACCGCGATCTCGTCGACGGCGAGCGCGTCGAGGCCGACCAGATCCTGGGCGACCTGCGCGCGCGGGCACGGCGTGCGGGGCTGTCGACTCCCCTGGTCGACGCCGCCTTCATCCAGCTGGACGCCTACCAGCGCCGACGCGCCGCGCGGTAGACTCCCGCGCCTCTTCCGTCGAAGGATCTCCGCATGCATCCTGGCCGCCTGCCCCTTCGCACGAAGCTCCTCGTGTTCAATGTCGGGATGGCGGTCGTGACCCTGGCGGTGCTGGTGGGGCTCGACCTGGCGTTCGAGCGCGTGCGCATCAACGGCCCGCTGTACAAGGCGATCGATGGCGGCCAGGCCGTCGTCGCCGACATCCTCCCGCCGCCTCTGTACATCGTCGAGAGCCACCTGGCGGTGTTCGAGCTGATCGTCGCGCAGGCGCACGGCGACACCACCCGCGTCAACCTGCTCGAGTCGCGGCTGCGCGAACACGAGCTCGAGTTCGATGCCCGCCACGACGAATGGGCGCGCACGCTGCCGGCGGGCACCGTGCGCTCGGCGCTGGTCGACGCGTCGTACGCGCCCGCGGCCACGTACTTCAAGGTCGTCGACCACGACCTGCTGCCGGCGCTGCACCGCAACGACATCGGCAGCGCGCGCGAGCTGCTGGCGCACACGCTGCAACCGCTGTTTTCCGAGCATCGCGACCGGATCGAGTTCACGGTGGCCGCCGCGCGGCGCGAGAACATGCAGCGCGAGGCCGGCGCGGCCGCATTCGTCGATCGCGTGCGTGCCGCGATGCTGGTGGGCTGGCTGGCGCTGGCCCTGGCCACCTTCGTGGTCGTGCGGCGCGGGTTGATGAAGCCCATCGTGGCCCGCGTCGACGAGATCGGCGCCGTGCTCGAGCGCATCGGCTCCGGCGACACCCACACGCCGGTGGCGCACGGCGGCGCCGACGAATTCGACCAGATCCTGCTCGCCGTCGATCGCATGCGGCTGCGCCTGCGTGCCGCCCTCGACGCGGTGGAGGGCCAGCGCCACGCGCTCGAGTCGGCGCTCGACGAAGCGCAATCGGCCACGCGTGCCAAGACCGAATTCCTGGCCAACATGAGCCACGAGATCCGCACGCCCATGAACGCGATCCTGGGCATGACCGATCTCGCGCTGCGCACCGAGCTGAACGACAGGCAGCGCGACTACCTCGCCCGGGTGCGCTCGGCGGCGGAGTCGCTGCTGGTGGTCATCGACGACATCCTCGACTTCTCCCGGATCGAGGCCGGCAGGCTGGCGCTGACGCGGCGCGATTTCTCGCTCGACGAGGTGCTGGAGCGCGTCATCTCGGTGATCGGCCCGAAGGCCCGGCGCAAGGGCCTGGAGCTGCTGCTGAAGACAGCGCCCCACGTGCCTTCGGTGCTGGCCGGCGACCCGATGCGGCTGCTGCAGGTGCTGGTCAACCTCTGCAGCAACGCCGTGAAGTTCGCCGAGACGGGCGAGATCGTCGTCGTCGTCACGTTGCAGAACGCGGCGAGCGCCGGCGGCTCCGTGGTGCTGCGTTTCGCGGTACTGGACTCCGGCATCGGCCTCACCTCGAGCCAGGTCGCCACGCTGTTCCGGCCGTTCTCGCAGGTGGACACTTCCAGCACGCGCGAATACGGCGGCACCGGCCTGGGACTGGTCATCTGCCGCAAGCTCGTCGAGCTGATGGACGGCGAGATCGGCGTCCACAGCCAGCCCGGGGTGGGCAGCGACTTCCACTTCACCGCGCACTTCGGCGTGGGCACGCCAGACCCGGCCGCGCGGCTGCCGCGGGCCGGCGCGCACCGCGACCTGCGCATCCTCGTGGTGGACGACAGCGCGAATTCGCGCGAGATCCTCGACGACCTGCTGGTGCTGCTGGGCCATGCGCCGGTGGTGGAGGCGAGCGGGGCCGCGGCACTGGCGGAGCTGCGCCGCGCCGCCGCGGCGAACCAGCCGTACCACCTCGTGCTGCTCGACTGGCGCATGCCGGGCATGGGCGGCTTGGACGTGGTGCGCCACCTGCGCGACGATCCGTTGCCCGGCGCCGAACCGGCCATCCTGCTGGTGACGGCCTACGGCGACGAGGACATCGTGCGCGAGGCCGCCGGGCAGGGCCTGGCCGGCTGCCTGGCCAAGCCGGTGAGCGCGTCCACGCTGCGCGACGCGATCGACGGCGCCTGCGTGCCGCAGCGTGGCGGCGTGCCGCCGGCGCCCGCGAGCACGCCCTCTCGCGAGATCGCGCCGGCCGCGTTGCGCGGCCGCCGCGTGCTGCTGGTGGAAGGCAACGAGCTCAACCGCTTCGTGGCCACCGCGCTGCTGTGCGACGTCGCCGGCATGGACGTCACGCCGGCCGACGATGGCCAGGCGGCGCTGGACCGGCTGGCGGCGGCCGCGTTCGACATCGTGCTGATGGACATCCGGATGCCCGGCATGGACGGCCTGCAGGCGACGCGCCTGATCCGCGCGAACGCGGCGCTGGCGCGCCTGCCCGTGATCGCGATGACCGCGCACGCGCTGCCCGGCGACCGCGACAAGAGCCGCGCCGCCGGCATGAACGACCACGTCTGCAAGCCGTTCGAGCCGGCACAGCTGTTCGAGACGATGCTGCGCTGGCTCACGCCCGTGGCCTCATCCGGGGCGCCCGCGGCGAACGGCGCGGACGCCGCCGGCGCTCTGGTGGACACCGCGCTGGGCCTGCGCCGCTGCCTGGGCCGTCCGGAGCTCTACGAGAAGATCCTGGGCCGCTACCTGAAGCAGCGCGCGACCACCGGCAACGAGGTGCGCGCCGCGCTCGAGTCGGGCCAGCGGGAGGCCGGCGCGCGCGCCGCCCACACGCTCGTCTCCACCGCGTCGACGATCGGTGCGCCGGCCCTGGCCGACCTGGCGCGCGCGCTGCACGACGCGGTCGACGAGGGCGCGGTGGAGCGCTGGCCCGGCCTGCTCGACCGCATCGACGCGATGCAGCGCGAGGTCGACGCGGCCCTGGCCGGGTACATGGCCTCTGCGCGCTGATGCACGAAATCGTGCGTCGGGGCTTGCCTTCTGGCTAAACTGCCTCGATGCCCAGTTCCCGTCCCCTGCAAGGCTTGCCTTCCTTTTCCACGGCCCACCTGGCGCGCCGGCTTGGCGTGTCGGTGCCTACCGTCCAGCGCTGGGTCGATCTCGGGCACCTGAAGGCCTGGAAGACCGTGGGCGGCCATCGGCGCATCGATGCCGAGAGCGCCGAAGCCTTCATCCGCGTCCAGATGCAGCAGCGCGGCGGCGAAGCCGAGCCCGCGGTGCCGTTCTCGGTGCTGGTGGTGGACGACAACCTCGATGACCGCGACCTGCTCTGCGCGCTGGTGGAGATCGCGGTGCCGGGCGCCCGCATCGTCGTGGCGGCCAATGGTTTCGACGCGCTGATCGAGGTGGGCAAGGCGATGCCCGACCTGATCGTCACCGACATCACGATGCCGCACATGAACGGCGTGGAGATGATCCGCCACCTGTGCGCGCAGGGCGCCCTGCGCCCGCCGACCATCGTCGCGGTGTCCGCGCATTCGGCCGCGCACATCGACAGGCTGGGCGGGCTGCCGCCTGCCGTGACGCTGTTGTCCAAGCCGGTGGAATCGACGCGCTTCGTCGAGGCGGTCAACACCGCGCTCGACGGGACTTGACTAGGACGCCAGCGCGTCCACCAGCTTGGCCAGCGCCGAGGCCTGTGCCGGCTTCTGGACGAAGCCGTCGAAGCCGGCGCGGCCGGCCTCGTCGCCCATCTTCGTCCAGTCCTGGCCGGTAAGCGCGATCAGCACCGCGCGCTCGCCCAGCCGCGAGCGGAACTCCTTGGCGGTGTCGAAACCGTCCAGCATCGGCATCTGCAGGTCGATGAACGCGATGTCGGGCGTGAAGCGCGAGCTCAGTTCGACGGCGCTGTCGCCGTCGTAGGCAACCTCGGTCTCGTGCCCGAGCAGCTTGAAGAAGGTCGCCAGCGAGTCGGCGTTGTCGCGGGAGTCGTCGACGAAAAGGATCTTGGCCACGGTGTCGTCCTACAGCTTCCTGGCGACGGTGACGCCCAGCAGGATGAACACCACGACGAGCCCGAGGAAGACGTAGAAGATCGTCTTGGCCACGACCGCGGCACCGGCCGCGATGCCGGTGAAACCGAGCAGGCCGGCCACGATGGCGATGAGAGCGAAGATGAGAGCCCAGCGGAGCATGATGCGTTCCCGGTGAATGGTTGGAAGGGATGGTTCGCATCTTCCGGCCGCCACGGTCGCGTCGGCCTAGGCGGGCGGCGCGAGACGTTGTGGGACAGCGCCGACAAGCGGCGCCGGGTCAATGTCGCAGTTGCAGGCGCCAGGGCCCCCCGGCCAGGCAGGCGTCGACCAGCCAGCCGCCGCTGGCACCCAGCGCGGCGCTGCCCGGCGCCTGGCGCGTGAGCTGCGGCGCGCTGATGCCGGTGACCGTCGCCAGCTGCGGCGCCACGTCGCCCGGGACCCGGCCACGCCGGCGTGCGGGTCCGTGGCTCGGCAGGAAACATGCCGGCCCCGGCCGCCGCCGTGCAGCCCGGCGGCAGGAAAGTGCCAGCGAATCTGTTTTTATGTAGAGGCGCCGAGTCGGCGTTTGACCAACCTTCAGTCCATCGAGGCAGTTGCCGTCAGCCGGAGTGTGTCGAGAATCAGCGTCGCCGTCGTTCGGTGGCGTGGCGCTTCAGTGCGGCAAGGCCCCGCGGCGACATCGGCCGGACGCGAGTCCTGCGGCACGTGGCTGGTCTGCGGCGTGGTGCTGGCACCGATGCGCCTGGCCATCGCGCGCTCGAGGTCGGGCGAGGCAAAGGGGTATCGAGTCGGGCGAGGCAGGATTCAGCGTGCGGACCGCGTCAGTTCGCTCAGGAGCCGCTGCGCGGCGGCGGTGGACGAGGCCGGGTTCTGGCCGGTGATGAGCAGGCCATCGGCGACGACGTAGGAACCCCAGTCCGGGCCCTTGGAATACACGCCGCCCAGGGCCTTGAGTTCGTCTTCGACGAGGAACGGCACCACCGTCGTCAGGCCCACGCCTTCTTCCTCGGTGTTGGTGAAGCCGGTGACCTGGCGGCCCTCGACCAGCGGCCGACCGCCGGGTGCCTTCACGTGGCGCAGGACGCCCGGCGCGTGGCAAACCAGCGCGGCGTACTTGCCGGCGGCGAGGAACGACTCGATCAGCGCGATCGAGGTCTTGTCCTCGGCCAGGTCCCACAGCGGGCCGTGGCCGCCCGGGTAGAAGACGGTGTCGAAGTCCGCCTGGTCGACGCTGTCCAGGCGCACCGTGGCGCCCAGTTGGGCGGTGGCCGCCGCGTCGGCTTCGAAGCGTCGCGTCAGTTCGGTCTGGAACGCCGGCTCGTTGCTCTTCGGATCGAGCGGCGGCTGGCCACCCTGGGGCGAGGCGAGCGTGATCCGGGCACCCGCGGCCTGGAACGCGTAGTACGGCGCGGCCAACTCCTCGAGCCAGAAGCCCGTCTTGCGGCCCGTGTTGCCGAGTTGGTCGTGCGAGGTCAGGACGATGAGGACTTTCATGGGGAGCTCCAGTTCTGGTTGATGAAATAGACCGGTCGACTAGCGATGCGGCGGAAAAAGGCACGTGGCAAGGTGCGCCGGCGCGGTCCGCTCAGGCGGGCACGTGAAGGATCTGATGGGTGGTGGTCATGGCGGTCTCGAAGGGCTGCAGGCTGCGGACGATCTTCACCATCACGCTCGCGCCCAGCCAGAGCTGATAGAGGCTTTGCGCCACCCGCTGCGGCGTATCGTCGACCGACAGGGAACCCTCGGCCACGCCGGCCTCGATCGCGGCGGCCAGGCGGGAGACGATCCCGGCAGTGCCGCGCTTCATGGCCGCGCGCAACGTCTCCGACAGGTCGGCCACCTCGGCGCCGAGCTTCACGGCGAGGCACTTGCCCTGGCAGTCGAGGAACGACTGGCTGTCCTGCCAGTTCGCGAAGTAGTTCATGAGGCGCCGCGCCATGCTGAGGCCGGGCTTGGCGAGGGTCTTGTCGATGTCGGCCAGGTACTCTTCGAAGTAGGCCTCCAGCAGCGCCTCGCCGAAGGCGTCCTTGGAGCCGAAGTAGTGATAGAACGAGCCCTTGGGCACGCCCGCGGTCGCCAGGATCTCGTTCAGGCCCACGGCCGAGAACCCCTTGCTGGCCATGAGACGCTGGCCCGAAGCGAGGATGTTGTCGCGGGTGTCGTTGGACGGATGGGCGGTCGCGGAAGGCATGGGGCGACTATAACCATGAATAGACCGGTCGTCTATGAATTGTTGGAATGTCGCTTTACCGGCCAGCATGGCGAACACGTCATGAGTGAAATCCGCGCCAAAACGAAAAAGCCCCGCAAGTCATGGACTCACGAGGCTTTCGATGGTTCTGGTGGCGCTTCAGGGATTCGAACCCCGGACCTGCGGATTATGATTCCGTCGCTCTAACCGGCTGAGCTAAAGCGCCAAGCCTGCCATTATATGCAACTTTTTGGGCGACTGGGAAGTGGTTGCCGGCACAATGTCGAAATTGCCCTTGCGGGCTTGCAGAGAGCCCGTCCGGCCCGACCATAGGACATCGTGCGTCCCCTGCAGGACGACTCGGCGGCCGTGGTCGCCGGCCCGCTTCGAGAAACCGCTTCCTCCATGTTCAGCTTCTTCCGCAAGAAATCCGACGCCGGCTCCCCGTGGGAGACCCAGCGCATGCCGGACGTCGTGCCGACGGTCGATTCGCCCGCGCCGGTGGACGAGCCACCCGCCGCGCAGCTCGATTTCCTCAAGCGTGTGTTCACCGGCGCGCCGCCGTCGGCGCCCGTCGCCGAGGCGCCGCGCGAGGCCTGGTTCCAGCGCCTGCGCAAGGGGCTGGCGCGCACCGGCTCGGGCATCGCGCAGGTGTTCACCGGCGCGCGCATCGACGACGAGCTCTACGAGGAACTGGAGTCGGCGCTGTTGATGGCCGACGCCGGCGTGCGCGCCACCGAGCACCTGCTCAAGGACCTGAAGCAGCGCGTGAAGGCCGCGGGCGTCACCGAGCCGTCGCAGGTCAAGGGCCTGCTGGCCGACGCCATCGTCGACCTGCTCGCGCCGCTGGAGCGCGCTCTGGTGGTGGGCGAGCACCGGCCCACCGTGGTGATGGTGGCGGGCGTCAACGGCGCCGGCAAGACCACCAGCATCGGCAAGCTCACGCGTCACCTGGCCGAGGCGAACTGCAAGGTGTTGCTGGCCGCGGCCGACACGTTCCGCGCGGCCGCGCGCGAGCAGCTGGAGGTTTGGGCGGACCGCAACCAGGTGGAGATCGTGAGCCAGGAAGGCGGCGATCCGGCCTCGGTGACCTTCGACGCCGTCAAGGCCGGCAAGGCGCGCGGCTGCGACGTGGTGATCGCCGACACCGCGGGACGCCTGCCCACGCAGATCCACCTGATGGAGGAACTGAGGAAGATCAAGCGTGTGATCACCAAGGCCGACGGCACGGCACCGCACGAGGTGCTGCTGGTGATCGACGGCAACACGGGCCAGAACGCGCTGGAACAGGTGAAGGCCTTCGACGCCGCGCTGGGGCTGACCGGCCTGATCGTGACCAAGCTCGACGGCACCGCCAAGGGCGGCGTGCTGGCCGCGATCGCGCTGTGGTCGCGCGATCGTGCGACCCAGTCGAACGCAAGTCCCATTCCCGTCTACTTCATCGGCGTGGGCGAGAAGCTGGAGGATCTCCAGACCTTCTCGGCGCGCGAGTTCGCGAGTGCGTTGCTGAACTGACGGCGGAGCGCAGCGACGCCGTCATCCTGCGCGAAGTCGCAGGATCCACCCCAGAGCAAGTGCATCTCGACGCGTGGATCCTGCGACTTCGCGCAGGATGACCGACGATGCGGAGGATGACCGACGATGGCTTACTGCTTGTGCGTCGCGTGCCAGTCTTCCACGGCCTTCATCGTGTTCTTCACGTGGTCGGCAGGATCCATGCTCGAGTACTCGTAGATGATCTTGTCGTCCGGCGAGATCACGTACGAGATGCGGCCCGACATCGGCAGCACGGCCATCTTGGCGTCGTACGACTTGATGATGGCCGAGTCGGGATCGGCGGCCACGGCGAACTTGTCGCGGCACTCTTCCTTGGAGAACTTGACCTGCGTGGCGATGTCGTCGTGCGAGATGCCGATGACGGTGGCGCCCAGCGCGGCGTACTTGTCGGTGGCCTCGGCGAACAGGTGCGCCTCCAGCGTGCAGCCGCTGGTGAACGCCTTCGGGAAGAAGTACAGCACCACCGGGCCCTTCTTGAGCGCGTCGGCCAGCACCAGCGGCATCTGCTTGCCGCCGACGGCGGCGTCGGTGGTGAACAGCGGCGCGGGGTCGCCCGGCTTGAGCGCGGCATGGGCGGCGCTGGCGAGCACCATCAGGGCGGTCGCTGCGAACAGCGGGGTGAGGCGATGAAGCATGGCGGTCTCCAACGGAATCGTTCGAACGAGGGCGCGATCGTAGCTGGTCGAGCTGAACCCTGCTGGCGACTCACATTGAACCGAAAGCCCCTCCGGCGGAATGCTCGCGCCGGCGACCGTCGCGTCACATCCTGGGCATGCCCTTCATGCCGCCCATCTTCTTCATCATCTTCATGAGGCCGCCGCCCCGCATCTTCTTCATCATGTCGCGCATCTGCTCGTATTGATTGAGCATGCGGTTGACGTCCTGCACCTGCACTCCGGCGCCCTTGGCCACGCGGAACTTGCGCTTGGCCTTGAGCAGCTCGGGCTTGCGGCGCTCCAGCGGCGTCATCGAGTTGATGATGCCTTCCATGCGGCGCATGTCGCGCTCGGCCTTGTCCATGTCGGGCTGGCCGGCCTTGGCGGTCATCTCGGTGGGCAGCTTGTCCATCAGGCCGGCGAGGCCACCCATCTTCTTCATCTGGCTCAGCTGGGCCAGGAAGTCGTTCAGGTCGAAGTCGCTGCCCGAGCGCACCTTCTCGGCGAGCTTCTGCGCGGCCTCGATGTCGAGGCCCTTGGTGACGCCCTCGACCAGCGCGACGATGTCGCCCATGCCCAGCACGCGGCCCGCGTGGCGGTCGGCGTCGAACACCTCGAGGCCGTCGATCTTCTCGGACGTGCCGGCGAACTTGATGGGCGCCCCGGTGACCTGGCGCACCGACAGCGCCGCGCCGCCGCGCGAGTCGCCGTCCAGCTTGGTGAGCACGATGCCGGTGAGCGGCAGCGCCTCGCTGAAGGCCTTGGCGGTGTTGATGGCGTCCTGGCCCTGCATCGCGTCGACGACGAACAGCGTCTCCACCGGATTGAGCAGCGCGTGCAGGTCCTTGATCTCGGCCATCAACAGCTCGTCGATGGCCAGGCGGCCGGCGGTGTCGACCAGCAGCACGTCGAAGTAGTGGCGCTTCGCGTAGTCGAGGGCGGCCACGGCGATGTCGTGCGGCTTCTGGTCGGGCGTGGACGGGAACCACTCGGCGCCGGCCTGCTTCGTCACCGTCTTCAGCTGCTCGATGGCGGCCGGGCGGTAGACGTCGCCCGACACCGTGAGCACCTTCTTCCTGCGCTTCTCGATCAGGTGCTTGGCGAGCTTGGCGGTGGTGGTGGTCTTGCCGGCGCCCTGCAGGCCGGCCATCAGGATGACGGCGGGCGGCTGCACGGACAGGTTGATGTCGGAGATGCCCTCGCCCATCGTGGCGGCGAGTTCCTTCTGCACGATGCTGACGAGCACCTGGCCGGGGGTCAGCGACGCGACGACCTCCTGGCCCAGCGCCTTGTCCTTCACGCGGGCGATGAAGTCGCGCACGACGGGCAGCGCGACGTCGGCCTCCAGCAGCGCCATGCGCACTTCGCGCAGCATGTCCTGGACGTTGGATTCGGTGATGCGGGCCTGGCCGCGCATCGTCTTGACGAGGCGTGACAGGCGGTCGGTGAGTGCTGAGGCCATTGATTTGTGCAGCAAGGATGAGCGCGGCGCGCCCCGGTAAACTGCGGGGATGATTCTATCGTCTGCCCCTGTCCATGCGGTCGCCTGGGCCGCCGTGTGCGCCTATGCGCTGTCGGCGGTCGGCCGTCCCGCGTGGGGCGCGCGCGCGCAAGTGCTCGCGCTGGTGCTGCATGGCCTGTGGGTGGTGGCCACGTTCGTGGGCGAGGCCGATGCCGGACAAGGCATCCGCTGGGGCTTCGCGCCGGTGCTGTCGCTCACCGCCTGGCTGGTGCTGGCCGTGCATTTCGCCGAGACGCGGCTCGTGCCCATCTCCGGCTTGCGGCGCATCTTCGCCCTGATCGGCGCGGCCAGCGTGCTGCTGGCGCTCGCGTTCCCGGGCGACGTCGTGATCGTGGCCACCTCGGTCTATGCGCCGCTGCACTGGACTCTGGGCATCGCCGCGTACGCGCTGTTCGGCGTGGCCGTGGTGCACGCCGCGATGCTCGACGCGGCCGAGCGGCAGATGCGCCAGAAGGCCGGCGCGGGGCTGCTGGGCATGCCGCTGCTGTCGCTGGAGCGGCTCACGTTCCTGTTCGTCGAGGCCGGCTTCGTGGTACTGACGCTGGCCATCCTCATCGGGCTGGCCACGGTGGTGCACTGGCGCTGGGGCGACCACAAGACGGTGCTGTCGCTGGCCAGCTGGGCCACCTTCGCGGCGCTCATCGTGGGCCGCCGCACGCGCGGCTGGCGCGGTCGCCAGGCCACGCGCTGGGTCTACGCCGGCGCCGCGCTGATGCTGCTGGCCTACGTGGGCTCGCGCTTCGTGTTCGAGGTGGTGCTGCAGCGCGTGCCCACCGGATTGGGCAGCTGATGATCTTTCGCCTGCTGCTCTGGGTGGCGCTGGGCGTCGTCGCGTGGCTGATGCTGCGACCGAAACGCCGGGTCGCCCCGCCACGCGGCGCCGCGCCGAAAGCCGCGGCGAAAGTTGCAACCGAGGCGATGGTCGACTGCGCCGCCTGCGGCCTGCACTTTCCCGCGTCGGAGGCGATCCGCGACGGCGCGCGCCTCTACTGTTGCACGGCGCATCGCGACACGGGCCCGCGGCGTGGCGATTGAGCGCGCCGTGATCGCCGGCGGAGCCGCCCATGTGGGGTAGCCGCAAGCGCAAGGCGGCCCGGGCGGCGCGCACGCGCGAAGGCGAGAACGCGGGCCTGCCCGAGGAATCGTGGTTCAGCGCGCTGGAGGGCGCGACCGACCTGGCGCCGGTGACGCTCCCCATCAGCGGGCGCTGGAACGTGCCCAACCCCGTGTTGCGGCCGCTGGCCGGCCACGCGCTGCGGCGCATCTTCGGCACCTACGTGGCCGCGCGGGCGGCGCTGGGCGTGGCGCTCGTGCTGGCCATCGCCCTGATGGGCGCGGTCACCAACCGCTACATCATCAGCGCGACGCTGATCCTGTGCGCCGCCTATGTGGTGCAGGCCGCGGTCTGGTGGCTCACCGACCAGCTGCGCGCGCTCCGGGCGCTGCAGTCCGCACGCTGGCAGTGGTGGATGACGATCGGGGTCGACCTGCTGTGCTTCGGCGCCATCCACTGGATCGACCCCACCTCCAGCCTGAACTTCACGGCGCTGCTGGTGCTTCCGGTGCTGATGGCCGGCATTCTCACGCCGCGCCTGCCCGCGCTGGCGACGGCCGCCGGGGTCGCGCTGATGCTGCTGGCCGCGGCCGCGCGCGTGGCGGGCTTCGTGCCGGACGCGGCAGCGCTGATGTCGCAGGCCGGCCTGAGCGGCATCGGCCTGTTCGTGGTGGCGCTGCTGTCGGGCGAGCTCTCGATGCGCCTCGCGCACGAGGAACGCACGGCGCGCGACAGCCGCGAGCGCGCGCGCCAGCAGGCCCAGCTCAGCCGGCTGGTGATCGAGGACATGGCCGACGGCGTGATCGTGATCGACCGCCAGCTGCGCGTGCGCGCGGCCAATCCCGCGGCGCGCCGGCTCCTGGTGGCCCAGGCCTCGCGCTGCCCGTCGCCGCCGTTCTCGCTGCGGCTGCATCCGGGCTGGCTGGTGCTGGCCGACGAGGTGGAGCAGGCCTTCGCGCGGGGCAGCTGGCTGACGGCGCCGATCGACCTGAACATCCAGCTGGAGGACGGCACGCGCCGCGCGCTGCACACGCGCGGGCGCTTCACGCGCAGCCGCTCCGACGGCAACGACACCGCGCCGGCCGACGAGCCGCTGTGCGTGCTGTTCATCGAGGAGCTGCGCGCGGTGCAGGCGCGCCTGCGCCAGGAGCGGCTGGCCGCGATGGGCCGCATCTCGGCCGGCGTCGCGCACGAGATCCGCAACCCGCTGGCCGCGATCTCGCAGGCCAACGCGCTGCTGGAGGAAGACGAGCTGCGGCCCGACCAGCGTCGGCTGATCCGCATCATGACCGACAACATCGAGCGCCTGCGCCGCATCGTCGACGACGTGATGGAGGCGGCGCCGGGCTCGTTGTCGCCGTCGCGCGCGCTCGACGCCACCGCCGAGATCGCCAGCATCTGCAGCGAATGGGCGCGCACCGTGGGCCTGACGCTGGGCAGCGCGAGCCGGCTGCAGGTGCTGCTGCCGAGCGCCCAGGTGGGCGTGGTCTTCGACTCCGACCACCTGCGCCGCGTGCTGGTGAACCTGCTGGACAACGCCATCCGCCACGCCAGCCCGGCGCCCGGCGGCGTGCGCATCGAGCTCGAGACTGGCGAGGATGGCGCGTGGGCGCTGCTGTCGGTGGCCAGCGACGGCGAGCCGATAGCGCCGGAGGTGGAGCCCTACCTGTTCGAGCCCTTCCATTCCACGCGCAGCCGCGGCACGGGCCTCGGGTTGTACATTTGCCGGGAGCTCTGCGAACGCCACGGCGCCCGGATCGACTTCCGGCGTCACGACGGACGCCACTGCAACGTGTTCGAGGTGATGATGCCGCGAGAATCGCTGACGTCCGTTGAAGGCAGGTTGGTGCTATGACAAGCGTCGTGAATGCCGGCCACGCCGGATCCACCGGCTCGCCGGCCGTGCACGCCAGCAGCGTGCTCGTCGTCGACGACGAGCCGGACCTGCTCACGCTCTACGAGCTGACGCTGCTGCGCGAAGGCCTGGAGGTGGAGACCGCGTCCACCGTCGCCCAGGCGCGCGAGATGCTGCAGGCGCGCGTGTTCCGCGCCGTCATCAGCGACATGCGCCTGCCCGACGGCACCGGCCTCGACCTGCTGCGCTGGCTGGAGGAAAGCGGCCGGCCCGAGAAGGTGATCGTGGTCACGGCCTACGGCTCGCCCGAGAACGCGGTCACCGCCCTGAAGGCCGGCGCGTTCGACTACCTCACCAAGCCGGTGGACCTGCGCCAGTTCCGCGCGGTGGTGGCGTCGGCGATGGGGCGCACGCGCGCCACCCCGCCGCCGCCGCCGACCGACGCCGCGCCGGCCGACCTGCGCGGCGATCCGCTGCGCCGCCTGGTGGGCGCCTCCGACGCGATGACGCACGTGCGGGGTCTCGTCGAGAAGGTGGCGCGCAGCATGGCGCCCGTGCTGGTGCAGGGCGAGTCGGGCACCGGCAAGGAACTCGTCGCGCGCGCCATCCACGACGTCAGCGCGCGCGCCGGCCAGCCCTTCGTGGCCGTGAACTGCGGCGCGATTCCCGAGAACCTGCTCGAGTCGGAATTCTTCGGCGTGCGCAAGGGCGCGTTCACCGGGGCCAACGCCGACCGCGACGGATTCTTCCAGGCGGCCAATGGAGGAACGCTGTTCCTCGACGAGATCGGCGACCTGCCGTTCGCGATGCAGTCCAAGCTGCTGCGCGCGATCCAGGAGCGCGCGGTGCGGGCCATCGGCGCGACCACCGAGCAGACGCTCAACGTGCGCATCGTCAGCGCCACGCACAAGGATCTCGCCGCCGAGGTGCAGGCCGGGCGCTTCCGCCAGGATCTGTTCTACCGGCTCAACGTGATCGACATCAAGGTGCCGCCGCTGCGCGATCGCCTGGTCGACCTGCCGGCCATCGCCGACGCGCTGCTGGCGCGCCTCGCGCGCGAGGCCGGCGTGTCGCCGGCACCGCGGCTCGCCTCCGACGCGCGCGCGCTGCTCGCGCGCTACGCGTTCCCGGGCAACGTGCGCGAGCTCGAGAACCTGCTGCACCGCGCCGTGGCGCTCAGCGAGGGCGAGACGATCCGACCGCACGACCTGGCCCTGCCCGAGGCCCTGCTCGCCGACGCGCCGGCCGATCCGCAGGCCACGGCGATCGCGGCGGTGGTCGTCGACCACGCCGGCGCCGACCTGACGGTGGTCGAGGCGATGGGGGCGAGCGGGATCGCGCCCGCCGCCGCGACGCCGCCCGCCGCGCAGGAGCCGGTGCCCGAAGACCTGGCGCACTACCTCGACGAGGTGGAGCGCACGATCCTCGTGCGGGCGCTGGAGCGCCAGAACTTCAACCGCACGGCCGCCGGCGCCAGCCTCGGGCTGTCGCTGCGCCAGATGCGCTACCGGATGGCGCGGCTGGGCATCACCGAGTCGGAATCCTCCGAGCCATGACCGCCGAGTGGGACGACGGCTGGTGGCGCGACGCGACGCGCGTGCCGTCGCCCAACTTCTCCGCGCGGCCCGCCGACGCGCTCGTCGACACCGTCGTGCTGCACTCCATCAGCCTGCCGCCCGGCGAGTACGGCGGCGACGGCATCCGGCGCTTGTTCACCAACACGCTCGACTGGTCGGCCCATCCCTATTTCGAGAGCCTTCGCGGCCTCGAGGTGTCGGCGCACTTCTTGGTGCGGCGCGACGGCTCGGTGCTGCAGTTCGTGTCCATCGTCGACCGCGCCTGGCACGCCGGGCGCTCGTCGTGGAACGGCCGCGTGGCGGCCAACGACTGGTCGATCGGCATCGAGCTGGAGGGCCTCGAGGGCGACACCTTCGAGCCCGCGCAGTACGCGGCGCTCGAGAGGCTGCTGCCCGCGATCGACCGTGTTCGCGCGCTGCGCCACGTGGTCGGGCACGAGCACGTGGCGCCCGGTCGCAAGATCGATCCGGGCCCGGGCTTCGACTGGCGCCAGCTCGCGGCACGGCTGCACTGGGACGCGGAGCGCATCCCGCCCGCCGGGCCGCGGCAGGCCTGAAGAACACAGGCTGCAGCGGCGCGCGATGCGACGTCGTGCCGTGCGTCGCGGCGCGGAGCGAGCGTCCATGCGGGTCGCGCTCGTCGACCTTCGCAACGGCGCGGCCTGGCGGCTGGTCCTTGCGTTTCGAGCGCGCGAAACGGGCGCGTTTCGCGACCGGAAATGGCCCTCGAAGGCCCGTCGCGGGGCGTCTTTCCGGACTGTCATCAAGATTTCGTCAAGTCATGTGTGGCACTACGGGTAGTGCCTAGGGGGTTTTTTGACGCTACGTATAGCGTTGCCTATGAGTAGCTGCTACAGTGAATCATTCGGGTTTCCGAAGTGCTCAATCCCCCATGACTCCCTCCACTTGCGCGCTCTGCGAGGTAGGTAACGGCTCCAGCCGGAACCCACCGCGGTGCAGCGTGCAGTCCTCGGTAGCACCGAGCGGGTAGTCCCCAAACACGTCGTCGCAAACGCTCGCTGCACAGCGAGTCGAGCTGCGGCTTTGTGTATTGGGCGCAGAGGGTTTTGCACACGGTACTCACAAGTCATCCACAGGTTTTTCCGTTTCCAGATCAAGCAAGAGGGCTCGCCATGCAGGCAATCGCATCCACCATCCATGAAACCGGCGTCGCAGCGCGCGTGGCGCCTGCCCAGACGGTCGCAGGTACGCACTCCGCCTACCAGGGCTACCAGATCCTGCGTCGCAACGGCGCCGTGGTGTCGTTCGAGCCCAGCAAGATCGCCGTCGCGCTGATGAAGGCGTTCCTGGCCGTCCACGGCACGCAAGGCGCGGCCTCGGCCAGCGTGCGCGAGACCGTCGATGGCCTCACCGAGAGCGTGGTGCGCGCCCTGCTGCGCTCGCGTCCGGCCGGCGGCACGTTCCACATCGAGGACATCCAGGACCAGGTCGAGCTGGGCCTGATGCGCGGCAGCCACCACGAGGTCGCCCGCGCCTACGTGCTGTACCGCGAGCGTCGCGCCCAGGATCGGCAGAAGTCCGGCCAGGTCGAGGCGAAGGTCGCCGAGCCCGAGCTGTTCGTCACCGACAAGGGCGAGCGCGTGCCGCTCGACGTGCCCCACCTGCATTCGCTGATCATCGCCGCCTGCGCCGACCTGGGCCCCGACGTCACCGCCGAGCCCGTGTTCGCCGAGACCCGCCGCAACCTGTACGACGGCGTCCCGATGGACGAGGTCTACAAGGCCGCCATCCTGGCCTCGCGCACGCTGATCGAGAAGGAACCCGGCTACACGCGCGCCACCGCCCGCCTGCTGATGCACACGATCCGCCGCGAGATCCTCGGCGAGGAGGTGTCGCAGGAACAGATGGCCGATCGCTACGCCGAGTACTTCCCCAAGTTCATCAAGCGCGGCGTGAAGGCCGAGCTGCTCGACGAGAAGCTGCAGCAGTTCGACCTGGCCAGGCTGGGTGCCGCGCTCGACCACTCGCGCGACATGCAGTTCGACTACCTCGGCCTGCAGACCCTCTACGACCGCTACTTCCTGCACGACAACGACGAGCGCATCGAGCTGCCGCAGGCGTTCTTCATGCGCGTGGCCATGGGCCTGTCGCTGGGCGAGATCGACCGCGAGGCGCGCGCCATCGAGTTCTACAACGTGCTGTCGACGTTCGATTTCATGTCCAGCACGCCCACGCTGTTCAACGCAGGCACGCGCCGCTCGCAGCTGTCCAGCTGCTACCTGACGACCGTGGCCGACGACCTCGACGGCATCTACGAGGCGCTGAAGGAGAACGCGCTGCTGTCGAAGTTCGCCGGCGGCCTGGGCAACGACTGGACCAACGTCCGCGCGCTCGGCTCCTATATCAAGGGCACCAACGGCAAGAGCCAGGGCGTCGTGCCCTTCCTCAAGGTCGTCAACGACACGGCCGTCGCCGTCAACCAGGGCGGCAAGCGCAAGGGCGCGGTCTGCGCGTACCTGGAGACGTGGCACCTGGACATCGAGGAGTTCCTGGAGCTGCGCAAGAACACCGGCGACGACCGCCGCCGCACCCACGACATGAACACGGCGAACTGGATTCCCGACCTGTTCATGCGCCGCGTGATGGAAGGCGGCGACTGGACGCTGTTCTCGCCGTCCACCTGCCCGGACCTGCACGACCTGATCGGCCTGAAGTTCGAGGAGGCCTACTCCGCGTACGAGGCCAAGGCCGACCGCGGCGAGATCAAGCTGTTCAAGCGCATCCCGGCCAAGGACCTGTGGCGCCGCATGCTGTCCATGCTGTTCGAGACCGGCCATCCCTGGATCACCTTCAAGGATGCCTGCAACGTGCGCTCGCCGCAGCAGCACGTGGGCGTGGTGCACTCGTCCAACCTCTGCACCGAGATCACGCTCAACACCAGCGACACCGAGATCGCCGTCTGCAACCTCGGCTCGGTCAACCTGTCGCAGCACCTGGTCGCCTCCAGCGACGGCGTGATGGGCATCGACCACGCCAAGCTGCAGAAGACCGTGCGCACCGCGATGCGCATGCTCGACAACGTGATCGACATCAATTACTACGCGGTCAAGAAGGCGCGCGATTCGAACCTGCGCCATCGCCCGGTGGGCCTCGGCATCATGGGCTTCCAGGATTGCCTGTACCAGCTGCGCACGCCGTACGCCAGCGACGCTGCCGTCGAATTTGCCGATCGCTCGATGGAAGCCGTCTGCTACTACGCGTACCAGGCCTCGACCGAGCTCGCCGCCGAACGTGGCCGCTACTCGTCGTTCAAGGGCTCGCTGTGGGACAAGGGCATCCTGCCGTTCGACTCCATCGACCTGCTCGCCAAGCACCGCGGCGGCTACGTTGAAGTGGATCGCTCGATGACGCTCGACTGGGACGCGCTGCGCGCCAAGATCGCCCAGCACGGCATGCGCAATTCCAACTGCGTGGCCATCGCGCCGACCGCCACGATCTCCAACATCATCGGCGTGGACGCATCGATCGAGCCCGCCTTCGGCAACCTCTCGGTCAAGTCCAATCTGTCGGGCGAGTTCACGGTGGTCAACGAGTACCTGGTGCGCGACCTGAAGCGCCTGGGGCTGTGGGACTCCGTGATGCTGATGGACCTGAAGCACTACAACGGCTCGCTGCGCGCCGTCGACCGCGTGCCGGAAGAACTGAAGTCGCTCTACGCCACGGCGTTCGAGGTCGACGCCACCTGGCTGGTGGAAGCCGGCTCGCGTCGCCAGAAGTGGATCGACCAGGCGCAGTCGCTCAACATCTACCTGTCGGGCGCATCGGGCAAGAAGCTCGACGAGACCTACAAGCTGGCGTGGCTGCGCGGCCTGAAGACCACGTACTACCTGCGCACGATGGGCGCGACCCACGCGGAGAAGAGCACGGTCGACCGCAAGCAGCTCAACGCGGTGCCGTCTTCGCAGAACGGCGGACTGTCCGCGATGGACTCCGTCGCGGCGCAGGCACGAGCCATGCTGACGGATGCTGGAAGCTCGACGCCGGCCACCGACATCAAGTTCTGCGGCGTCGACGACCCGACCTGCGAGGCCTGCCAATAAGGCAACGCGAAAGCGATTCGTCGCGCGCTCCGGCGCGTGGCGCATCGATCCAGCGAACCAGATCTCATGACGATGCCGACACTCTCACCCGTATGCGCAGTGACTCGATCTTCGAGTGCGCCGCGCATGCGCGACGAGCGCGATCGACCTCAGTCGAAATGCTGCGAAGTACATGAGACGAATGACGCTGCTTCGATGCGAGGCAGCAACAACGAGAGTGCTTCGCTGTCAATAAGTGCTTGGTGTTTCAACACAACACTCCGATAATTCAGAGCCATAGGAAGCACACACATGCTGGTCTGGGAAGACGACCTCCGGTCTCCACAAAGTTCTCTGCCGCCGACGTCCACCGCGTTCAACAACGATGGACGGTTGGCCTCTCCGTCGCTCCGCGACGTGCAGTCCGCGCCGGTGCTGACGCAAGCCGTCGACTCCCGCGCCGTGCCGCACTCGGAGCCGCAGGTGTCGGCCGCGATCTCCGTCGCCGCGACGCACGCGACGAAGTCCGCACGCCGCGTCACGGCCGCCGAGAAGCGCATCATCAACGGCCAGACCGACGTCAACCAGCTGGTGCCGTTCAAGTACAAGTGGGCGTGGGAGAAGTACCTCGCCACGTGCGCGAACCACTGGATGCCGCAAGAGGTGAACATGTCGCGCGACATCGCGCTTTGGAAGGACCCGAACGGGCTGACCGAAGACGAGCGCCGCATCATCAAGCGCAACCTCGGCTTCTTCGTCACGGCCGATTCGCTTGCCGCGAACAACATCGTGCTCGGCACGTATCGCCACATCACCGCCCCCGAGTGCCGCCAGTTCCTGCTGCGCCAGGCGTTCGAGGAAGCGATCCACACGCACGCGTACCAGTACATCGTCGAGTCCCTCGGTCTCGACGAGAGCGAGATCTTCAACGCGTACAACGAAGTCGCCTCGATCCGTGACAAGGACCAGTTCCTGATCCCGTTCATCGAAGCGATCATGGATCCGCACTTCCACACCGGCACGCCGGAAAACGACCAGACGCTGCTGCGCAGCCTGATCGTGTTCGCCTGCCTGATGGAAGGCCTGTTCTTCTACGTCGGGTTCACGCAGATCCTGTCGATGGGTCGCCAGAACAAGATGACCGGGGCTGCCGAGCAGTACCAGTACATCCTGCGCGACGAGTCCATGCACTGCAACTTCGGCATCGACCTGATCAACCAGGTCAAGCTGGAGAATCCGCACCTGTGGACGCCCGAGTTCAAGCAGGAGATCAAGGGCCTGTTCATGAAGGCCGTCGAGCTCGAATACCGCTACGCGGAAGACACCATGCCGCGTGGCGTGCTCGGTCTGAACGCGTCGATGTTCAAGGGCTACCTGCGCTACATCGCCAACCGGCGCGCGCAGCAGATCGGCCTCGAGCCGCTCTTCCCGAACGAGGAAAACCCGTTCCCGTGGATGAGCGAGATGATCGACCTGAAGAAGGAACGCAACTTTTTTGAAACCCGCGTCATCGAGTACCAATCCGGTGGCGCACTGTCCTGGGACTGAACGTTCCGCTGCCTGCACGAGGCCGGCGCGAGCTGTCATCAGGACGCTGTAGAGAGATCAAGATCCGCGGAGCCAGAAGAATCATCGTCAGATGTGATTCGCTGGCACCGCAACCCAGTTCATCGTCATGCAAACCACCCGCCACTTCGTGCGGTGGGCAAGGCAAGCAGGCGATGAATGCCGCACCGGTTCTTGGGGCGGCGTTTCATGCAACTTGATCAAGGAGATTGAAATGGCAACTGCGAAGAAACCGGTCGCGAAGAAGGCGGCTCCGGCAAAGAAGGCTCCGGCCAAGAAGGCAGCCCCGGCCAAGAAGGCGGCGGCGAAGAAGGCTCCGGCCAAGAAGGCGGCTCCTGCCAAGAAGGCGGCTCCGGCCAAGAAGGCTGTCGCCAAGAAGGCTCCGGCCAAGAAGGCGGCACCGGCGAAGAAGGCTGCGGCCAAGAAGCCGGCCGCCAAGAAGGCTGTCGCCAAGAAGGCGCCTGCGAAGAAGGCCGCTGCGAAGAAGGCACCTGCGAAGAAGGCTGCCGCCAAGGCGCCTGCGAAGAAGGCTGCCGCCAAGGCACCTGCGAAGAAGGCCGCTGCGAAGGCGCCTGCGAAGAAGGCTGCTGCCAAGAAGCCCGCTGCAAAGAAGGCGGCGCCCGCGGCGCCTGCTGCGCCTGCACCGGCTCCTGCGCCTGCTGCGAAGACCGCTCTGAGCCCGGCAGCTGCCTGGCCGTTCCCCACGGGCAACAAGCCCTAAGGAGCCGTGGCGCAAGCCACCAGGCGTCATCGCTTGACTGGAAGCCCGGCCTCGGCCGGGCTTTTTCTTTGGTGCGCCCGGCAGGGCGCACCTACTCGGAGGTGAAAGTCCTCTACCCACCCGGCAAGGGGAAGGGTTAGCTGAAGGCAAGGGTGTCGCGGGCGACTGCGAATCCGAAGGAAGCCGGATGCAAAGCGCTGGCCTGACGAACAGGAAGCGGATACGAGGCGGCGCGTCGGGGTGAGGCAGCCAAGAAGGCCAAAGCCCGGTACTTGCACGGAACGGCGCGACGTATATCCGACAGGCATAAGCGTGAAGGTGGGTGCGCAATACCCGGGGAGATCTTCGTTCCTGCCCGAGAGGGCTACCGGCGTCGAGAGGCGGCGGGATGGGGCCGAAGAAGTCAGCCGAGGCCATAGTAGGTGCGCCGCGCACCGAAGGGCCGAACATGAGTGAACGCGAGTAGGACTGCTGATCTCGATGGACGATGAAGACGCACAAGTGCGCTCGGGGAACACCACCCCCGACGCGGCCGATGCTGGGCGAGGCGGGCGGAACCCGAGCGCGGAAGGCGACGG
>Ga0302154_10000653_pt1 | contig 31590 bp, 15 predicted proteins | sample I_Bog_N2_3_FD_193507 | JGI IMG/M metagenome (GOLD analysis project Ga0302154, IMG submission 193507) | Peat permafrost microbial communities from Stordalen Mire near Abisko, Sweden - I_Bog_N2_3 | ecosystem: Environmental > Terrestrial > Soil > Wetlands > Peat | place: Sweden: Abisko, Stordalen... | reverse complement strand
TTCCACTTTATCCCTCCTGGTCAGCCAGCTACGCTTCTGTCGCTCCATCCATGAAGCCTAGCCAGTGCCGCCCAAGTGGGCCAAACTTAACTGCCGTTGGTGGGCCAAACCAGAATGCCAGAATCAGGTGGACACGTCACCCCCGAATGGGAGCTGCAGGGGAACCTGCGGTTCCCCTGCGGGAACGCTTGCGGAATCAGCGGTCTACAGCCACATGATGCGAAATATCGGGAAATAGGGGGACATGATACCTATTCACAGCAATTCTAGCTGCTGGAGTGAACTATTTCCCGCTTCAAGTCTCGATTCCCAGCCCCGAAGGCAGAGAGCCACAGCCATTCCCAAATTCAATCGTCAAGCCCCGCCCGTCCAATCTAGAATATATCTATCTTAGTTTCAGTGACTTCTCGCCCACCTCCACTTGCCGATTATTCCTCTGAATCCGCTAACCTGTAGTTGAGAGTTATTTGTTGCGCGCAGACCCCGCCGCATCTCGCCCGGCTCGGTCTCGCACACGAGCACACACAAGTCCTCCATTTTCAGTAACTTGGCTTCCAAGTTCCTGAAACAAAGTACCTTACAATAGTACCCTCGCTCCAACCCGTTGAAAACAGAAGAGTTGCCCCAAACACCCCGGGGGGGTAGGGGAGTACTCGCAAGAAAGGAACCTCATGATCGGCGAAGGTCGTCCCGGCATGCCCAGCGGACTCCACTGCCAGTCCCCCGCCCTGCGCGGCAGCTAGTTCAGCTACCCCCACGCCCGCTCCTTCGTCACCTCCGTCCGCATCGGGAAGTAGGAGCTAAAAGCTGGGAGCTATAGCGGTTTCAGGATTGCCGTACCCAAAGGGAATACACTCAAGTCGACGCGACCCCAAGGAGCGGCGACCTCGCAGTAGTGCAGATAGGGTATACCTATCCTGAAACCGCTCTAGAAGCTAGGAGCTGCCTTTACGCCGTCGGCCTCGTCTTCACCCAGTTCGTCTTGATCGTCAGCTTGGCCGGCGTCAGTTCCACGCCGTCCCAGCCTTCCTTGAACGCCTCAATGTGAATCTCGCCGCCATGCCTGGTCGACTGCACAATCAGTTGCGCCAGCCCGTTGAAAAGCGACCGCCGCGGCTCCTTGTCGCTTTCCTGGCAGTTCGGGTCGCCGTTGCCCACGCCCAGCAGCGCGCCCTCTCCCGAAATCTTGAATCCAATGAGGTTATTCGCCGTCGGAACCGCGCGTCCTTCCTTGTCCAGCGCCTCAATGGTGAGGATGGCCACGTCCTCGCCGTCCGCGTTGATCTCCTTGCGCTCCGCCGTCAGCCGGATCTGCGACGTCGGCCCCGTCGTCTCCCGCTTTTCGGTCAGCGCCACCGTGCCGTCTTTAAGTCCTCTCGCTTCAATCGCTCCCGGCATATACTTCACCTTCCACTCCACGTGTCCAAGGTGCGGCACCTTCTGCCGTCCAGCGCTGACCCCATTGACGAACAGCTCCACCTCGTCCAGGTTCGAGTACACCCAAACCGGAATGGTTTCGCCTTCCTTCCCCTCGAAGTTCCAGTGCGGGAAAAGGTGCAGGCTCGGCTCCTTGCCCCACCACGCCTTGTAGTAGTAGAACGTGTCCTTCGCGAACCCGCACATGTCCACAATCCCGAACTGCGAGTTGATTGACGGCCACCCGTAAGGCGTCGGCTCGCCCCGGTAGTCGAACCCCGTCCACGCAAACCCGCCAGCCTCCCACTCCCTCGTCCCGTAGAACTTCCACCACTCCTCCGCCGTCTCGCCCCAGTTGACCACGCCGTCGTACGCGTTCACCGTGTTCCGCAGCGGATCGGTCGAGTAGGTGCCGCGCGTAGAGATCGCGCTCGAAGTCTCCGACCCATAGGTGGGCCGCTTGGGATGCTCGGCATGGTACTTGTCCGGCCGGTCCAGCCCGTAGTTGAACCCGATGATGTCGAACGCATCCGACACGCCCTTCTCGTTGTCGCCGTTTACCGCGGCCGATACCACCCGCGTGGGGTCGAGCTCGTGGCACTTCGCAACCATGGTTGCGCCGATGCGCGCGCCCTCTTCCGACATGGCGTTCTGAAGCTGCCACTCCTCGTTCCCGATCGACCACAATATGATCGACGGCGAGTTGCGATAGCGTTTGACCATCGCCTCCAGTTGCGCCAGGCCCTCAGGGTTCGAACTCATCTGACGCGTCTCACACATCATCATCAGGCCCATCCGATCGCAGGCCTCCACCCACTCCGGCGTCGGCATGTTGTGCGAGGTACGCACCGCGTTGCAGCCCATCTCGCGCAGCACCCCCAGCCGGAACCACTGCAGCCGGTCAGGCAGCGCGGCGCCCACCCCGGCATGATCCTGGTGGTTGCAGGTCCCTTGAATCTTGAGCGGCTTGCCGTTGAGAAAGAATCCCTTGTCCGCGTCGAAGACCGCGGTGCGCACACCAAAGCTGATTCGCTCAGCGTCGCGCGCCTTCCCGCCCGCCTCCACCGTCACAATTGCCGAGTAAAGATTAGGCGCGTCCACAGACCACAGCGCCGGCTCGGACAGCGTGGCCGTTGCCGTGAAGCTCGCGACCCCGTCCACGCCGACCTGCTGCGCCGGCGACTCGGCGGTCGCCACGGTCTTCCCTGCCGCATCCAGAATCTGCCAGCTCACCTTGGCGGCCTCGGCCTGCTTGCCCTGGTTCTCGACGATGGTTCCGAGCGTCAGCACAGCCGCGCCGTCGCTGACAGACGGACGCACATAACTCTCCCATTTGCCCAGGTGCAACGCGTCGGTCTTGGTGAGCCACACGTGCCGGTAGATACCGGCTCCCTCGTAGAACCAGCCATCTCCAAAGCTTGCATCCACGCGCGCAACGATGTAGTTCTTCGCACCATATTCCAGAAAGTCGGTAACGTCGAATTGGAAGGGCGCGTAGCCGTTGTCGTTCCGTCCAATGAAGCACCCGTTCACAAAGATCACTACGCTGCGGAACGCTCCGTCGAACTCGATCGAGATGCGCCGGCCGGCGTCGCTGGCGGCAATATCGAACTCACGCCGGTACCAACCCACGCTGGAATCCGGATAACGCCGGCCAACGGGCTTGTAGCCGTGCGACTGCTGCTCCTCATCGTGGACAAAGGGCAGTTCTACTGCCCAGTCGTGCGGCAGATTCAGCGGGCGCCACTTCGAGTCGTCGAATTTCGCCTTGGCAAAATCAAAGTCGCCGGTCTTCGCGAAGTCTCCCTGCCCCTTGCCAAAATTCAGGTCGTGGGCCGGATCGGCACTGTTCCCGAACTGAAACTTCCAGCCGAAATCGAACAGGAGTTGCTCCCTCGGCGCCACCGCGGCCAGGGCGGCGGCCGAGTCGTCCTTTGACGCGCTCGCCAGCAGTGCCGCCGTCCGCCCCCAGGCCGAGCGAGCAAGCAACGAAGACACGGAAAGCGCTACACCGGACGAGAGCAGGTCGCGACGAGAGAGGTCAGGCATGGAATTCCTTTTCTAAACAGAGCGTTAAATTGGTGACAATGCGGAACTATAAACCAGAGAACAACAAAAAGTAAACGATTTCAAAATCCTCCAACCACATCGTTTCAAGTGATCGTGATGTGACTCACGACAGCGAGCCCCGCCGGTTGCTTATGTTAAATTCAATAAGGCCCCACCCCGCGGAGAGATGGCCGAGTGGTTTAAGGCGCACGCTTGGAAAGCGTGTGTACTTTAACGAGTACCGTGGGTTCGAATCCCACTCTCTCCGCCACTAAAATTTGTAAGTCATTGAACATACATACAATACAGATCGAATCAACACCTTGCGGCCAGTTCCAATTATTCCCGCAGTTCATCAGGACTTGCCTGTATGGGTGGCCTCCGCCGCAACTTCACCGATTCAGACCACAAGATGCCCGTCTTGAGGAAACCTGCGCGGATAAGCAGCCTCAAGCTCCTTGAATGCCCCCTAGACGAAACCGGTGCTGGAAGTTTGATTCTTTCCACCTCCCTCTTTACACCGCGCTCCCCGGCTCTTTCTCCACCAGCGGCACCCAGAACCGGAACTTCGCCCCCTGTCCCGGCAGGCTACAGGCCTCAATCGACCCGCCATGCGCCAGCAGAATCGCCCGTGTAATCGCCAGCCCCATCCCCGACCCTTTGCCCTTGGTCGCGCCCTTCTTGCCCCGGTAAAACTTCTCAAAAATCAGCGGCAGATCCAGCGCATCGATCCCCGGCCCGTTGTCTTCCACGCAAAACTCCAACCGGTTCCCGATTCTCCGGCTGCTCAGCCCAATCCGGCTCCCCGCCGGCGCGTAACTTGCCGCATTTTCCAGCAGATGCCGCAAAACTCTTCCCAGCAGGTGTGAATCGAACCAGGCCGGCTCGTCCGGCTCCTCCACAGCGATCGTCACCCGGTGTCCCGTCAAGGCTACACGCGATTCCTCAGTCGCCTGCTCCAACAGCGCCCGCGGATGCTGCGGCGCAAAGTGAATCTGCACCACGTTCGCGTCGATCTCGGCCATCTCCACAGCCTCCCCGATCAGCAGGTCCAACCGCGCCGCTTCCTCGTCCACAATGCTCACCAGGTCCAGCCGCGCCGCTTCGTCCAGCCCCACGGTTTCCATCAGCGTCGTCGCAGCCGCGCGAATCGAGGTCAGCGGCGTGCGCAGCTCGTGAGTCAGTGAATCGATCAGCGCCGTGCGCAGCCGTTCCCCCTCGCGCACCGCCTCCATCCGCGTCGAGGCCTCAATGGCAATCGACCGCGCCAGCACGATCGCCACCTGCGCGCTTACCGCTGTCGCAACCTCCCGCGAAAGCAGCGCCGGCCGCCATCCCAGCGCGCCCACCGGCCGTAGACCAAGCATCAGCGCCATGATGTAAAAGTCTGAATCCGTTGAAATCGTCGGGCTGAACCCCTGGGTCATCGCACGCATCGCAGACCGTGCGCTGGCCGGGATCGCCGCGTTTGAAGAGTAATACTGGTCCTGATCGCAGACGTAAAGCACCACACCCTGCAGCGCAAAAATCCGGTCGATCACCCGCGGCAGGTCGCGAATCAGGCCCTCCGCATCGTCGTGCAGCATCATCTCCTGGCTCAGCTCGTAGAGCCGCTCCACATCTTCCCTGCGCTGTTCGGCTTGCTGCGTCTGCCGCCGCGCCCGCTCCGCCACCCGGCTCACCACCAGGCAACAGGCCACAAACGAGATCATCGCCACCCACTGCTGCGCCCCGACAATCTCGATCGACCGCACCGGCGGCAGAAAAAAGTAATCGAACGAGAGCGCGCACAGCACTGCCACGTAAATCGAAAGCTTCACTCCGGCCTGCGTTGCCGACCACACCACCAGAACCAGGAACACCATCCCCGCCGCAGTCGAGTTGGCGCCCAGCCACACCAGCGCAAATGAGGTCAGTATGACAATCAAGCTGGCCGCAAACCAGCGCACTGTGTTCCGGGAGTAAGAGCTTACGTTCATCGGGGTCCTAAGCAGAACCTAGCATAATAGCGGGGAGCTATGATGGAAGTTGCCCAGGAAAGAAGAGCATTCATGCCCGGCAGAATTCTGGTTATCGACGATGAGCCGCAAATCACCCGCGTGCTCCGCGCCGCCCTCTCCGCACAAGGCTACGACGTGCGCACCGCCAACGATCCCGAGGAGGGCCTGCAGGTCTTCCGCGACTGGCCGCCCGACCTGGTCGTAACCGACCTGATGATGCCCGGCCTCACCGGCGTTGAAGTCACCCGCGCCATCCGCGCCCGCGCCGCAACCCCCATCCTCGTGCTGTCCGTCCGCGACCACGAACGCTCCAAGGTGGAAGCCTTCGATGCCGGCGCCGACGATTATGTGACCAAGCCCTTCGGCATTCAGGAGCTGCTGGCCCGCGTTCGAGCCCATCTGCGCCGCGCCCCGGAGCGTGCCACCGCCGCCATTGAAGCCGGCGATTTCGTGGTCGACGCCACCGCCCACAGCATTACCGTCAGCGGCAAGCCCATCCACCTCACGCCCAAGGAATTCGAGCTGCTGGTCCACCTCGCCCGCAACGCCGGCAAGGTCATGACCCATCGCGCCCTGCTCACCTCCATCTGGGGTGCCCAGTCAGCCCACCAGCCGGAGTACCTGCGCGTCTTCATCGGCCAGTTGCGCAAAAAGCTCGAAGCCGAAACCGGAAAACAGTACATCCAGACCGAACCCTGGGTCGGCTACCGCTTTGTCTCCGAAGGCTGGAGCGGGAACGAAGATTGATCCTCGATAGATCGTAGCGCCGGTCTCCTGACCGGCTGTCCTGAGGACCTCATGGTCCTCAGAGGTTTGGCCGGCCACAAATTCCGGTTCAATGCACCCCTGTAAGAAGTTGAGATTTACAAGACTTAACATTTTCGGGTTTTTCCCTTGAATTCGCCGCGATTCCTTCCCCTTTTTCCGACCCTTACACTTTATTTAGGAAATCTTGTCGATACTCAAACCTGGCATCCGGCACACTGATTTCAGTGCCCTAACCGGCCTTGGACGCCAGCGTCCAGTGGCCTCAGACTGTGAGATCTCGAATGCAGGATTTAGTCATGTTCTCGTTCACCGTAGTCTTCTTTGCCCTGGCGTTCCTCTACGTCAAGGCCTGTCAGAAGTTGAGGTAGCCGCACCATGCACATCGATCTCATCACCGCCATCGCATTCGTCCTTTCCGTCCTCCTGCTTGGCTACCTGACCCTCACCCTGCTTTTCCCGGAGAAGTTCTAGCATGTCTGCCAACGGCTGGCTGCAGTTCGCCATATTCTGTCTTGTCCTGCTTGCATCCGTTCGTCCCGTGGGCATCTATCTCGCCCGAGTCCTTGAAGGGGAGCGGACCTGGCTCGATCCCGTGCTCCGGCCCATCGAGCGCCTCATCTACAAGCTTTCCGGCGTCAACGCCACCCAGGAGATGAACTGGCGCGAGTATGCCTTCGCCATGCTCGGCTTCAGCGCCGTAACCTTGGCCATCACCTACGCCATTGAGCGCCTCCAGCACATGCTGCCCTGGAACCCGCAGGGGCTTGCCGCCGTAGGTCCTGACCTGGCCTGGAACACCGCCGCCAGCTTCACCACCAACACCAACTGGCAGTTCTATACGCCCGAGACCACCATGAGTTATCTCACTCAGATGGCTGGCCTCGCGACCCACAACTTCTGGTCGGCAGCCACCGGCATCGCCATCGCTGTTGCGCTCATCCGCGGCATCAAGCGCACCATGTCCAGCACCATCGGCAACTTCTGGGTCGACGTGACGCGTACCCTGCTTTATGTCCTCGTCCCTGCTTCGTTGATCTATGCGCTACTCCTGGTCGGCCAGGGCGTTCCGCAGAACCTGCACGCCTACACCGCGGCCCACACCATCGAGGGCCAGACGCAGACCATCGCCCAGGGCCCGGTTGCTTCGCAGGAAGCCATCAAGATGCTGGGGACAAACGGCGGCGGCTTCTTTAACGCCAACAGCGCCCATCCCTTTGAGAACCCCACGCCGTTCTCCAACTTCCTTCAGATCCTCTCGATCTTCATTATCCCCGCGGGCCTCACCTACACCCTCGGCCGCATGACCGGCTCTCCCGGCCACGGCTGGGCTGTCCTGGCCGCCATGTTTGTGCTCTTCGCGGCAGGCTTTTCCGTCATCTATTGGGCCGAGTCGCAGCCCCACCCCCTCATTCACGGCGCCCAGCAAACGCACACCGCAACCGCGCCCGGCGGCAACATGGAGGGCAAAGAAGTCCGCAACGGCATCGCCGAATCAGCTCTCTTCGCTAACATCACTACCGACGCCAGTTGCGGCGCCGTCAACGGCGTACACGACAGCTTCACACCCCTCGGCGGCATGGTCACCATGACCAACATCATGCTCGGCGAAGTCGTATTCGGCGGCGTCGGCGCGGGCATGTACGGCATCCTCATCTTCGTCGTCCTTGCTGTCTTCATTGCCGGCCTCATGGTGGGCCGCACTCCCGAGTACCTGGGCAAGAAGATCGAGGCCTACGACGTGAAGATGTCCATGCTCTATGTGCTCATCTTCCCCCTCATCATCCTTACTCTCACGGCCATCTTTGTCCTCTGGCCCTCCGTCGGCCTCTCCGCCCTCACCAATCAGGGGCCGCACGGGTTCAGCGAGATTCTCTACGCATTCACTTCCGCAGTCGGCAACAACGGGTCGGCCTTTGCCGGACTCAACGCTGCCGTCAATCCCACCACCCTCTGGTGGTACGACGTGGCCATGGGATCGGCCATGCTCGGTGGCCGCTTCCTGATGATGATTCCCGTCCTCGCCCTCGCCGGCAACCTGGCCATGAAGAAAAGCGTCCCGCCCTCGCCGGGAACGTTTCCGGTGAACGGCACTCTGTTCACAGTTCTGCTGGTCGGCGTCATCCTGATTCTTGGCGCGCTCACCTTCTTCCCGGCGCTGAGCCTGGGGCCCATTCTCGAGCACCTGCTGCTGAAATCCGGCCAGGTGTTTTAAAAAGCAGCTACTAGCTTTTAGCACTTAGCTCCTGGCTGTTAGCTTTCAGTCATTCAACACGAAGGCCGATCGCTGGTAACTGACAACTGATCACTGACAACTGATCACTGTCTTACGAAACGGACTCACATGGCTACGAAGAAAAGTCTCTGGAACACGGAAATCATGGCCCAGGCGCTCCTCGATTCGGTGCGCAAGCTCGATCCCCGCGGCATGGTCAAAAACCCCGTCATGTTCGTCGTCGAGGTGGGCTCCGTCTTGACCACCGCCATCCTGATCGACGACACCATTCACCATCGCCCCAGCTTCGGTTTCAATCTCCAGATCACCCTCTGGCTCTGGTTTACCGTCCTCTTCGCCAACTTCGCCGAGGCCATGGCCGAGGGCCGCGGCAAGGCCCAGGCCGACACGCTCCGCAAAGCCAAGGGCGAGACCATCGCGAGACGGTACACAGCCGACGGTGGCTTTGAAGAGATTGCCAGTGGCCTGCTCCGCGCAGGCGACGTCATTTACGTGGAAGCCAATCAGTACATTGCCGGCGACGGTGAAGTCATTGAAGGCGTCGCGTCAGTCGACGAGTCGGCCATTACCGGGGAATCCGCTCCCGTCATTCGCGAGGCAGGCGGCGACAGGTCAGCCGTCACCGGCGGCACCAAGGTCCTTTCCGACTGGATCAAGGTCCGCATCACCTCCAACCCCGGCGAAACCTTCCTCGACCGCATGATCGCCCTCGTCGAAGGCGCCACCCGCCAGAAGACTCCCAACGAGATCGCGCTCTCCATCCTGCTCTCCGGCCTCACCATCGTCTTTCTGCTCGCCGTCGTCACCCTGCAGCCCTTCGCCATGTACTCCAAAGCCCCGCAGACGGTCTTCGTGCTGGTCTCGCTGCTGGTCTGCCTCATCCCCACCACCATCGGAGGCCTTTTGTCGGCGATTGGTATTGCGGGCATGGACCGCCTCGTTCAATACAACGTCCTCGCCATGAGCGGCCGCGCCGTAGAAGCCGCCGGCGACGTGAACACCCTGCTCCTCGACAAGACCGGTACCATCACCCTCGGCAATCGCCAGGCCACCGAGTTCTATCCCGCTCCCGACGTCAGCGCCGAACGCATGGCCAACGCCGCCCAACTCGCGTCTCTGTCCGACGAGACTCCTGAAGGCCGCTCCATCGTCGTCCTCGCCAAGGAAAAGTACAACCTGCGCGGACGCGACCTCAGCGGCATTCATGCCGAGTTCGTTCCCTTTTCCGCCCAGACTCGCATGTCCGGCGTCAACCTTCCCGGCACGCGGATCCGCAAAGGCTCAGTCGACGCCATTGCTCGCTTTTTGGAAGAGCAAGGCTCGCAGCTTCCGCAAAAAGTCCGCGAGCAGGTCGAAGAGATTGCCCGCGCCGGCGGCACACCTTTGGTCGTCGCTGAAAACGCAGCAGCTCTCGGCGTCATCTATCTCAAAGACATCGTCAAAGGCGGCCTCAAGGAGCGTCTCGCCCGCCTTCGCGCCATGGGCATTCGCACCATCATGATCACCGGCGACAACCCGCTCACCGCCGCCGTAATCGCCCGCGAGGCCGGGGTCGACGACTTCCTCGCCGAGGCCAAGCCCAAAGACAAGATGGACCTGATCAAGCGCGAACAGGCCAAGGGCAAGCTGGTCGCCATGACCGGCGACGGCACCAACGACGCCCCCGCCCTCGCCCAGGCCGACGTAGGCGTGGCCATGAACTCCGGCACGCAAGCCGCCAAGGAAGCCGGCAACATGGTCGACCTCGACTCCAACCCCACCAAGCTCATTGAGATCGTCGAGATCGGCAAGCAGCTCCTCATGACCCGCGGCGCACTCACTACCTTTTCCATTGCCAACGACGTAGCCAAGTACTTCGCCATCATTCCCGCCATGTTCGCCGGCGTCTTTCCGGTGCTCAGCGCGCTCAATATCATGGACCTCCACTCGCCCCACTCGGCAATTCTTTCCGCAGTCATCTTCAACGCGGTCATTATCGTGGCGCTCATCCCGCTGGCCCTCAAGGGCGTGAAATACGAGCCCAAGGCAGCCGATGTCCTGCTGCGCAACAACCTGCTCATCTACGGCGTGGGCGGCATCGTCGTGCCCTTCATCGGCATCAAGGCCATCGACGTAGCCCTGGTGTTCTTGCACCTGGCGTGATGTTTTGAAAGGGCACGGCTTGAGCCGCGACAACGATGTTTTGAAAGGGCACGACTTGAGCCGCGACAACGATGTTTTGAAAGAGCACGACTTTAGTCGTGCCGCAAGCAGCAATAAAATGAGAGAAGGGCTTTAGCCCCTGCGAGTTTCGAAGAAACCGGGGCGGTAGGTCGGGGTTTTAACCCCGACAATCAATCCGAGAAATGAATTCGGGGCTTTAGCCCCTGAGGTACGCAACAATGCATTCCACATCGACTCTGCCTTCCGGCGCCACCACCAAGACCCACTCCGTCTGGAAGACCTCCATTCGCTTCACCATTGTCACCACCATCCTGCTCGGCCTGGCCTACCCCCTCGCGGTCACCGGCGTCGCCGGCCTCATCTTTCCGCACAAGGCCGCCGGCAGCCTCATCCTCCACAACAGCCAGATCGTCGGCTCCGAGCTGCTTGCCCAGAGCTTCACCTCCGACAAGTACTTCCATCCCCGCCCCTCGGCCGCGGGCAACGGCTACGACGCGACGGCCTCCGGCGGCTCCAACCTAGCCCAGTCCAACAAGGCCCTCGTCGACCGTATCCAGGCTTCCATCGACGCCCTTTCCAAAGAGAACCCCGGCCATCCCGTCCCCATCGACCTGGTCACCACCTCCGGCTCCGGCCTCGATCCCGACATTACTCCCGACGCCGCCTTCTTCCAGGCCCCGCGCGTCGCCAGCGCCCGCAAGCTCGACGAGGCCGCCGTCCGCCAGCTCATCGCCCGGAACACCACCAACCGTCAGCTCGGCTTTTTGGGCGAACCCCGCGTCAACGTCCTCGACCTGAACCTGGCCCTCGACAACCTGGCCAAATAGCCGCAGACATCTCGGCTTCCCCAACACAACAAGAACCGGGTGCCCCATCCTTGCGCTTTACCGGGCCCCGCGGACAGGCCTTCGAACTTATCCGCAAGTTAGCTCTTGGAGTAGCGCTGGCCTCCAGGCCGGCTGTACTGGCGGCGTCCACGCCGCCAGCAGCGATGTGGGGGTCAGGAGACCCGCACAACAGCCGGTCTGGAGACCACCGCTACTTATTTGCGGATAAGTTCTTAGTCCGTATCGGTGGGAAGCAGTACGCCAATGTGAGTCCCTATCCCGTTGCTCTAGCGACTTCGGCCTTGGGAGCGCACTGTATCAGGGCACGACTTCAGTCGGGCCGAAAAGCCACGCATAGGAAACTTGAATTTGTGTACGCGGCGAAGCCGCGCCCAAATCATTTCTCCTTCTGCAGTGGCGATTTCCTCAAGAAATCAACGCCCTCAAAGGAAATCGGCAAGGGCTAAATCTGAAGGAGAAATACCTTAAATACAACGGCCCCTCCCGAAGGAAGGGCCGCCGGGTCGTACGGATCGAACTGACTTAGTTCACGTCCACCGTGAAGGTGTTCGTGTTTCCCGACCCCTGCGCCGGGTTTCCGGTCGCGGTGATCGTGAAGGTATACGTGCCGGCAGTTGTTCCAAGGTTCTTGCTGCCGCCACCACCGCTGCCGCCGCAGCCAGCCATGGTGCCCAGAACCACCATCAGCACCAACATCCCCAGCATCGACCGCCAACTGCGCCGCCGCGCCGGGATCCCGAAGAACAGCAACAGCGCCAGCACCGCGCCGCCGCCTGCCCCCATCCAGCCCTTGCCGGGGCCCAGCTTCGGCCGGACCAGCTCACTGCTGCTCGCCGCCGTCGTATCTACGGTCACCGTCGCCGTCCCGGTCGTCGTCGTCGAACTCAGCGTCACAGTCTGGCTGCCGTTTGTGCAGCTAGGCAGATCCGTTGCGCCCGATGGCGACGAGGTCAGCGCGCAAGTCAGTGTCACGCTTCCCGCGTAGCCATTGGTTGAGGCAATCGTCACCGTCGAAGTCGCCGACGCTCCCGGCGCAATCGACGCCGGCGAGGTCGCCGTCACGGTATAGCTGCCGTTCACCGTGACATTCACCACCGTCGTCCCGGTAATCGCTCCCGAGACGCCGGTCACCGTGATCGCGTAGTTCCCTGTCGTGGTGGTCGACGTTGTGCCGATCGTCAGCACATCCGTCCCCGAACCTCCAGGCACCGTAGACGCCGCCAGCGAGCACGTCGCCGGGCTGGTTGGGCTCGAAGGCGTCGTTGTCACTGCGCAGGTGAGTCCCACCGTTGACGTGAATGCGTTCACCGGCGCCACCGTGATCGTCGCGGTATTGCCTGAGGTCGCGCCCACGCCAAAGGTAATCGGCCCGTTGTTGCTCAGCGTAAAGCTCGGAACACCCAGCACCGTCACACCCACTGCGGTGCTTCCGGTCACCTTGCCCGTCGCTGCATCTTTGCCCGTCACCGTCGCGCTGTACGATCCCGGTGTAGTCGATGCCGTTGTGGTCACCATAACCGTCGACGTCTGTGCGCCGGTTCCGGTGATGTCCACCGTCGGGCCCGCCGTGCAGGTCGCCGGGCTGCTGGCAGCAACCGGCGTCACGGCGCAGGTTAGATCCACCACCCCCGTGAATCCATACGACGGTGTCACGGTAACGGTTCCTGAATCGCCGGTCGCGGCTCCCGCAACAAAGCTCAGTGCGCCGCTGTTGGTCAGCGCAATTGCCGGCGGCGGAGGAGCCGTCACTGTCGCAGTCACGTTTGTGGTTGAACTAAGCTTGCCTGTCGCCGCATCCTTGCCGGTGACGGCAACTGTGTAGTTACCAAGCGTGGTTGTGTACGTCGTGTTGACTGTAACCGTCGCCGCAACTGGATTGGCGCTGGTCGGGTTCACCGTCGATGTCACACTGCAAGTCGCCGGGCTGGTTGGGCTCGCTGGCGTGTTTGTTACCGCGCAGGTCAGGTCCACTATGCCAGTGAATCCACCCGCGGGTGTCACGGTAATCGTCGCCGTGTCCCCGGTTGTCGCTCCCGCCGGGAAGCTGATCGCGCCGCTGTTCGTAAGCGCGAAACTCGGCGGCGCATTCACAGTCACACTCACGGTCGTCGACCCGGTGACCGTCCCATCTTTGCCGCTCACAGTGAAGACATAGGCGCCGGTCGTCGTGGCCGCCGAGGTCACCACAGTCAACGTGCCGGTCAGCGCGCTCGTGCCAGTGATGTCCACGGTTGGAGTTACAGTGCAGGTTGCCGGAGTGCTCGCGCTCGCCGGGGTTGTCGTTGCTGCGCAGGTCAAGTCCACCACTCCGGTAAACCCATACGACGGAGTCACGGTAATCGTCGCTGTGTCACCCGTAGTCGCTCCCGCAACAAAGCTGATTGCGCCGCTGCTCGCCAGTGCAATCGCCGGCGGCGGAGGAGCCGTCACCGTGACGCTTACTGGCGTGCTCGCCGTGATACTCCCGGATGTGCCCGTCACTGTCGCCGTATATTTTCCCGGTGTGGTCGTCAGTGTCGTCGTAACCGTCACCGTCGAGGTTCCAGCCGTGGTCCCGGTAATATCCACCGGCGTCACAGCCGAGCATGTTGCCGGGCTCACCGCTGCCGTCGGCGTCACCACGCAGGTCAGACCCACGTTCCCGGTGAATCCGCCCGCAGGGGTAACGGTAACCGTTGCCGTGTCGCCCGTGGTGGCTCCCGCCTGGAAGCTGACCGCGCCGTTGTTCGTGAGCGCAAAGCTCGGCGGTGCGTTCACAGTAACGCTTACAATTGTGCTCGAGCTCACTTTGCCCGTGGCCGCATCCTTGCCCGTCACGGTAATGCCATAGGCCCCAGTCGTGGTGGTTGAGGTGGTCGTCACCGTCAGCGTGCCGGTAAGAGCGCCAGTGCCGGTAATGTCCACCGTAGGCGTTACCGAGCAGGTTGCCGGGCTGGTCGGACTCGCCGGTGCCGTAGTCACCGAGCAGGTCAGATCCACAACCCCGGTAAACGCGTTCGACGGCGTCACCGTAATCGTTGCTGTGTCGCCCGAGGTTGCTCCCGCAACAAAGCTGAGCGAACCGCTGTTGCTCAGCGTGATTGCCGGAGTCGGCGGCGCGGTAACTGTAACCCCAACGCCAGTGCTCGATGTGATCTTGCCGGTTGCCACGTCAGCGCCCGTCACTGTCGCCGTGTAGGTTCCGGGTGTTGTCGTCAGCGTCGTGCTCACCGTCACCGTTGAAGTGCCAGCCGTGGTCCCGGTAATATCCACCGGCGTCACCGCGGAGCAAGTGGCCGGACTCACCGCTGCCGTCGGCGTCACCACGCAGGTCAGACCCACGTTCCCGGTGAATCCGGCCGCCGGCGTAATGGTAATCGTCGCCGTGTCGCCAGTGCTCGCTCCAGCCTGGAAGCTGATCGCGCCGCTATTGGTCAACGCAATGCTCGGCGGAACGCTCACCGTCAGGCCCACTGCCGTTGATGAGGTAATCAGGCCGGTCGCTGCGTCCTTGCCGGTCACCGTCATGGTGTAAGCGCCCGGGGTAGTGCTCGACGTGGTAACCATCGTCAGTGTTCCCGTCGCCGCGGTTGTTCCGGAGATGGTCACCGAGGATGTAACCGTGCAGCTGGGCGCCGTAATCCCGCCCGGAGGATTCGTCAGCACGCAAGTCAGATTCACCGCTCCCGTGAATCCGTTCGACGGCGTCGCGGTAATCGTCGATGTATTGCCCGTCGTCGCGCCCGGCAACACCGTCACGCTCCCGCTATTCGTCAGCGCAAATCCCGGCGCCGTGCTGGTCACCTGCGCTTTCAGCCCCAGCGTGTGAACATACTCGCCCGTCGCCGCATCCTTTCCGGTAATCAGCACGGTGTAGCTTCCCACCGTCGCTGTCTTGGGCGCGGTCACGCTCAGCCCTGCCACCGCAAAACCGCCGTTGGTCAGGGGCTCCGAACTCGGAATGGTGCAGGTCCAGTTGCTTGGCGCCGTGCAGGTCAGGTCTACCGCTCCAGCAAATGTGTTCACTGAAGAGACATTGATGTTTGTTGATGCGCTGCTGCCCGAAGTCACTGGAATGATCGTGGTGTTCGCGATCAGTGAGAAATCGCCAAGCGGGTTGGCGATTGTGACTACGGCAGTGGATGGATTGTCCTGGCTGCCTGACGTCGGGTCGTACTTCAGCGTCAGCTGATTCGCACCCTGCAACAGGACTCCGCTATTCACTACAAAACTGAAGGTAGAACTGCTGCCAGTGCCTGCCGTCAAAGCGACCGAACCCAATTCACCTTCTTCTGAAGTGGTATAGGAGCTGAGGATCGGCAACAAGATCACCAGGCTTCCAGTTGGAGCCGCCCCGCTGGCCGCCGTTACGGTACCGCTCACCGTCACCTGCGCATTGGGAGAAGTGGCACTTGCCGTCGCCGAGCCGGTCGTTGTTGTGTTTGTTCCTGACGCTGCGACGATACTGAGCGAGAAGGGGGTTGCAGTTGAATTTGAGGCAGCATAATTTACGGCGGCAGCAGTGGTGGGCGTGTAGGCAGCTGTAATGCTGTAATTTCCCGCCGTCGCCGAAGACGGAATTGTGAACGTCGCTATGCCGACCGTTGTGCCTGCACTCGGGTCTACCCCAGCCGCAAGCGTTGCGGTTGTCGAGCTAAGCGCTGTCGGCGCGCCCGTCAGCTTCACAGTTCCTGCCGGCGCCACGCCATTTCCCAAACCCTCCACAAGCACCGAGAGGGTCTCCGTCATACCCTGGAAATAGCTCGTATACGGTGAACTAATCAGCACCTCCGTTGTCGCTTGGGTCACCGTAAACGGAATGGCCGCCGCGGTGCTTGAGTTGTAGCTCCCATCGCCCGAATAGGTAGCCGTAATGTTATGCGAGCCCGCGTTGAATGTGTTCGGCAGCGTGAACTCGGCGTCACCCTCGGCGTTGATCGTCGCTGTGTTGATTGCGGTGCCGTTGTCATAGAACGTCACCGTTCCGCTTGGATACGTATAGGAAGATGGGCAGCTTGTCGCGCAACTGGCCGGACCAGCCAATGCGTCCAGCGTAAGCTGGGTCCCATAGGAGATCGACGACCCAGAGGAGAGCAGTGAACCACTGTTGTAGATAGAGAGAGCGACCTCGCTATTCTCCGGGGTCACCGTGATGCTCACCTTTGAAGACGTGCTCAGCGCGTCCGTGCCATCGCCGCCGTACTGCGTCCAGACATCGTAGGTTCCGCCGGGAAGAAAATTGAGGGTGCCTGAATAAGCCCCGCTGCTGAGCGTGAAGAAATCTTCTCCCTGGTTGATGGGTTCGGTGCTGTTGGTCACCAATGCGACGTCGCCCGTGGGTGTTCCCTTCCCGGTGACTGTACCGCTGACGGTCAGTGTGGTTCCATGCGGAATGCTACTCAACGAAACACCGTTCGGCGGGGCGACAGTCAGCGTCGTCGTGGTGGCCTCAGACCTCACGCTGCCCCAGTTGGTCACCATCTGGTTGGCGTCGATCGTCCCCAGACCGCTCGCCAGATCGTAACCCACGGTGGCGTTGTACTCCGGCGTCGTTCCCGTGCCGATCTCGCCTTCCGTCACCAGCCCATACGGCGGCCCATCGATGCTGTAGGCCAGTGCGCTTGGCGCGGCAATGCAATTCGGAGTTGCGTCGCTCAAATCGCACGGAACCGTATTCGATCCCTCCGTCACGTCGTGGAAGGCCGCTGGAAACTGCTTGGCCATTGGATACAACACATAGTTGGCCTGCCCCTGTGGGCCATACTTCTGATTCACCAGCGCCATCATGCCGGCAAACGAGGGAGAAGAAGCCGATGTTCCACCCACGCCGTAGATCTGAATGACATTGCCGCTCGTCGCTGGCTGGCAGTCGCCATCCTCCGCGCAAATGGGATAGAAGCTGTAGTTCACTCCGTTCGATGCAAACAGCGAAACGTCGGGCAGATCGCGCACGTTGTCTGCCGGCACGCCGGTGGCTACCTGCCAACTGGGCTTTGCATAACCCGCTGTGCACGTGGTCCAGCCATTGATCGTCGCTCCGGTTCCCGTGGCGCAGTTGCTGGCGCCGCCGCTGCCCGCCGCAATCGACGTTGCCGTGTCGCCGCTGTTGGCGTAAGTCTGCGAAAGGTCATCGCCGAATTGGCTGTCGTTCCATGGCTGCTCAGCCAGGTACCCCTTAAGAGACGCGGCCGGCGTGGCCTGCGGAGTTATGGTCCAGTAGGAAGTAAAGTCCGCCGTGGTTACATTCGTGGAGTTCCAGAACGTGTAATAGAAATCCGTGCCGCCCACCGCGACGTTGTAGGGCGTAGAGGCAAAGCCGTTCACGGCCTGCCCGCTGATTGCATAGTACTGGGTATTGTCGTCGTCGCAGCCCGCCGAGCCGGCATCGCCTGAAGATACCATCGCCGTGACGCCCTGCGCGGCAGCCTGCTCCCAGAGACTGTTCCAAAACGAGTTGTTGCTACCCGTACCCTGCTCGCAATAGCCAAAGCTCATGCTCATGACAGGCGCTACATTGCCAAAGACCGCATGCTCCGCTGCCAGATCAAGTCCACTCTCCAACTCGGTGTCCGCTCCAATCACCAGGTCGACCGTCGCATTGGGCGCAACCGCTCCCGCCCACTCCACGTCCAGGTACGCCTCTACTGCATCGCCATTCACACCCGGGTCGTTGCCATCAATGATCACCTGCGGCGGATTCACCGAAAGTCCGAACAGTTTCCTGAACTGGTTCACCAGGTCGATGTTGACGTTTGAATCGTTGATGATCGCAATGGTCTGCCCGCTGCCGTTGATCGGCGTGCTCGCCGTATAAAGAGGAGTCAGATCGTACTCAACCGCGTAGTCCTGCGGCGCCAGCACAAAGTTCACGTCTGTTGTCCCCCAGGTCCAGTCGGCGGTCGCCGTGTGGGTCGATGGGTCATACATCGCCTTGCCCATCGCCTTCACCTGGCTCTTGGCATGGAAGTTGTTCAGAGAAACAAATCCGCCCACCACCGGCGCAAGAGCCGCCGGAATCTGCGGATTGGTCGCGTTCGAAAAATGGCTCTCGCCGTTCACCGAGTATTGATGAATCTGCGTGTGGAATGTGCTGCGGAACTGCCCCACGTTCCCCGAGAACTCGATCACCTGCTTGCCCGGCTTGACCCCGATCACGTTGAAGCCATGCCCCGTCAGCCACGTCTCCACCGTCGCAATATCCTGGTCCGAAACGCCAAACTGCTTGCCGAACTGGTCCGGCGTAAGCCACTTGTGATAATTCGGATTCCCCGGCGTATGCAATTGCCCGATCATCTGATCGAGCGTCGCCTGCTGGGTCGCGCTGCGCTTCAACAGCAGGTGGATCCGGTTCAGCGGTGTGCTGTCAGGCGCGGCTCCGCGATCGTTCTTGGCATTGGCCAGCGGATGCACCGTTCCGTTGAGCGTCACAAGCTGCTTCTCGTCTATCGCATTGACGATCCGTACCGCGGGCGCGCCGTTCTGGGCCATCGCCGCCGTAACACAAAATAATCCACTGGCAAATACACAAAGGGGAGAGAAACGCAGGGCGCGCATACTCGTCTTCCTGGACCTTTCTTCGAGGGTGAGCCCCCCGAATCCAATACTGAGCTGGGGTTCCAATCACAGACTTGCAGACAATCCGACCGACTGCCCGCGACTAAGATGAGTCCTGGATGCCAAAGGTATCACAACGACCTATACCGTTTCGACCCACATTCCTGATGCCCTCCATAAATCGGCAGGCAAAACTCCGCAAGGCGGAAGAATCGTTTTCAGCTTACCCTTCTCGTTCCTTTCGGACCCGTAAAAAGTGATCTGGAATCGCAAGAATCGAGTATTAACTCTTTAACAAATATCCGGGGTTCAACTCAGCAGACGGGTATGCGTGTCTTAGACGGCGTATGTCGGCAAATGTTGACGCTTCCAAAGATAAAATGGGTCGAATTCTTCGTGACATTCCAAACCTGCCACTTTGTTGCAATAGACAAAGTCAGTGCCTATCGAATACCATACCTTTTTCCAGACCGCTGGACACAGAATCGTTCCGGGCCAGTAAGCCAAACTACTGCTGCCACGTATTTTCCGGCAGCAAGCGTGCCCAACTGCTCTTCATCCATCGCGGCCACGCAAGACGATCCGTGTGACAAGGAACCAGCCATGACCCATCCAGCATCGCCCCAATCCGAAGCCGCCCGGCTCGACCGCACCGCTCAGGTTCTCGACGGCTTCCAGATCGAGATTCCCTCCTGGGGCTTCGCAAACACCGGCACGCGCTTCGGCAAGTTCACCCAGGCCGCCGCCGCCTCCACCGTCGAAGAGAAATTTGCCGACGCGGCCGAGGTCCATCGCCTCACCGGCGTCACTCCCACCGTGGCCCTCCACGTCCTCTGGGATCTGCCCAACGGACTCGCCGACGTCGAGGAAGTAAAGGCCCTCGAGAGCCGCTACGGAGTCCGCGCCGGCTCCATCAATCCCAACCTCTTTCAGGACCAGCAGTACAAGTTCGGCTCGCTCTCCAATCCCTCGTCCGAGATCCGCGCCCAGGCTCTCCAGCACGTCCTCGAATCCATCGAGATTGGCAAACAGCTCGGCTCCCGCGACATCTCCCTCTGGATCGCCGACGGCTCCAACTATCCCGGCACACAATCCATCCGCAAGCGCATCGGATGGCTTGAGGAAGCCCTCTCGGCCGCCCACGCCCATCTCGCCCCCACGCAGCGCCTGCTCGTTGAATACAAGCCCTTCGAGCCTGCCTTCTACCACACCGACATCGCCGATTGGGGCATGGCCTCGCACTTCGCGCAGCAGGCCGGCCCCCAGGCCCGCGTCCTGGTCGACACCGGACACCACTACGCCTCGCAGAACATTGAGCAACTCGTCGCCTGGCTGCTCCATACCGGTATGCTCGGCGGCTTTCACTTCAACGACCGCCGTTATGCCGACGACGATCTTACCCTCGGCTCCATCGATCCCTACCAGATCTTCCGCATCTTCCACGAACTCCACCTAAGCTCGACCAACGGCCTGCCGCCTGAAGGCGTGGCCTTCATGGTCGACCAGAGCCACAACCTCAAAGGCAAGATCGAAGCCACCGTCCAGACCGTCGTCACCGCCCAGGAACTCTGGCTCAAGGCCGCGCTCGTCGATCGCGAGCTGTTGGCCGCCCTGCAAGACTCCTGCGAACTCGTCGCCGCCGAAGAGCTTTTCCGCGGCGCATTCTGGACTGACGTGCGCCCGCTCACCGCCGCCTGGCGCATAGCCCGCGGACTCTCCCCCGACCCGCTCGCCGCTCTCAAAGCCGGAGGGTACGTCGAACGAGTCGCCACCCAACGCGCTAAAACGCCAACCGCAGTGGGCAGTTACGCCTGAAGAAGTCTATGCTGGTGGAATCGAGTGTCCTGTCTCCAAAGTTCTTAACAAAACAGAGGCTGTCATTCTGAGCATACAAAGCGCAGCCTTCAAAAAGCGTCTGTCATCCTGAGCAAACGGGGCCCCAGGCGTCTTTCAGCCTGGGGGTGGTGAGTCGAAGGATCCGCTTTTGTTCTTCAGGCATTTCGCAATGATCTTTCGTGACCGGACACCAGCTACGGAACCATCCAGGGAGAAACTCCTTTGCCCAAGTCAAAGATCAAGCGGCTCTATCTCATTCCCATCCTTTCCAAGGCGCTCGACGTCATCGAGTTGCTTGAAGAGAGCCACGGGCCCGTTTCCCTCGAAGATGTCTACCAGAGCACTCACATCTCCAAGACCAGCGTCTATCGCATCCTGAAGACCCTCACCCACCGCGGCTACGTGGCCCAATCGCAGAACGGCCTCTATCGCCTCGTCTCCCGTCCCCGCCGCTTGCGCTTCGGTCTCGCCGTGCAGTCCGCCGACCTGCCTTTTTCCGTCGCCGTCTCCCAAAGCGTCACAGCGGCCGCCGCCGCCGCCGGCGTCGAGCTCCTTGTCCTCGACAACCAGTTCGACCCCGACGTCGCCATCCAGAACGCCGAGGAACTGGTGGCCAGGCGCGTTGACCTGGTCCTTGAATTTCAGGTGGAAGAAGCTGCCGGCCCCCGCGTCGCCCACATCTTCAAGAAGGCCGAGATTCCTCTCGTCGCCATTGACGTGCCCCACCCCAACGCCACCTACTTTGGCGTCGACAACTTTGAATGCGGATACGAAGCCGGCTCCATGCTCGCCCAGTTCGCACAGCGCAAATGGAAGGGAAAGGTCGATGCGGTTCTCGGCGTGGGATTCGCCGAGGCCGGCAGCTTCGTTCAAGGCCGCATCTCCGGCGCATTTGACGGCATCCGCGAACGCCTCAGCGACATTCCGGCCCTCCGCTTCATCCGCCTCGAGGGCCGCGGCATGCGCCAGCCCAGCCAGTCGGCAGTCGCCGATTTTCTAAGGAGCAGCCTAAAAGGCGAACGCATCCTGGTAGCCGCCGCCACCGACTCCAGCGCCCTCGGCGTTCTCGATGCCGCCCGCCAGGCTGGCCGCGAAGCCGACTTCGCCATCGTCGGCCAGGACTGCATCCCCGAGGTCATCGCTGAGATGCGCACCGGCAAAAGCGCCCTCATCGGCTCCATCTCCCATGAAGTGGAGACCTACGGCCCGCGCCTCATTCAGCTTGGAATCTCCATCCTGCGCGGCTACGCCACCCCACCCTATAACTACGTTCGCCACAAGGCAGTCTCTGCTGAATCTCTGTCCGACTGGCCTCAAGCCTGACAATTCTGCTGGTCACTGGCTCTCCCGTCCGTGTCGATCTGAATTTCCAATAAGGAATAGATTCTCTATTGCTACGCCAATATGTTATCTTGTGTACGCTGCAAAAATCCCTCGTAAAGTGGTATCTATGACATTGGCCGCCGCAACTCCTGCCACTCTGAAGTTCCTTGAAGACCGCTGGGATTCCCAGCTAGCCGCCACCCTCGATGAGCCTGAGCTCCTGCGCTACCGCTCCAACCTGCTCGGCTCCGACCTGCGCCTCACCAACTTCGCCGGCGGCAACACCAGCTCCAAAGTTACTGAAATCGACCCGCTCACCGGCGAGCCCATTGAAATCCTCTGGGTCAAAGGCTCCGGCGGCGACCTCGGCAGCATCAAGCGCACCGGCTTCGCCACCCTCTACCAGCACAAGCTCCTTTCTCTCGAGCGCACCTACAAGGGCGTCGACTTTGAAGACGAGATGGTCCCCATGTACGCCGTCGCCGCCTTCCGAAATAACCCCGTCGCCGCCTCCATTGACACCCCGCTGCACGGCTTTCTGCCCTTCCCGCACGTTGACCATCTCCATCCCGACTGGGGCATCGCCCTCGCCGCCTCCGCCAACGGCCTCGAAAAAATGAACGAGTTCAATCGCGAGTTCAACCACTCGCTCGTCTGGGTTCCCTGGCAGCGCCCCGGCTTCGAACTCGGCCTGATGATGCGCCAGGCGGTCAAGGACAACCCTGGCTGCGACGGCATCGTTCTCGGCGGCCACGGCCTCTTCACCTGGGGGGATACCCACCGCGAGTGCTACCTCGGCACGCTGACAATCGTCGATCAGATCGGCCAGTTCATTGAACGCCACGGCCTTGCCAAGGGCTCAACCCGCTTTGGCGGAGAGTCCATCGCCGCTCGTGAAGAACGCCGCAGCCTCGCCATTCAAATCGCCCCTTATCTGCGCGGCCGCATCAGCACCAAAAACCGCTGGATAAGTAGCTTCACCGACGCCCCCGACGTTCTTCAATTCGTCAACTCGGTCCATGCCAAAGACCTCTCCTTCCTCGGCACCAGTTGCCCCGATCACTTCATCCGCACCAAGATACGGCCCCTCTTCATTCCCTGGGCTGAAGGCGAAGATCTCGCCGCCCTGCGCAAGCAGATCGTCGTCTCGCTCGACGAGTACCGCCAGCAGTACGCCGACTACTACCACTCTTTCGCCACGCCCGATTCGCCCGCCCTCCGCGACGCCAGCCCCACCGTCGTCCTCATCCAGGGGCTAGGCATGTTCAGCTTCGGCAAGAGCAAGACGGAAGCCCGCATCACAGGCGAGTTCTACACCAACGCGATTCATGTGATGGAAGGCGCAAGCCTCCTCGCCGAAGGAGAAGTCACAGGAACCCTCCCGCAATGCGGCCCTGCAAACGAACCGGAGAGCTTCAAGGTCTTCACCAACTACGTCGCACTCCCTGCCATTGAGGCCTTCCGCATCGAGTACTGGGCCATGGAAGAAGCCAAAATCCGCCGCCAGCCGCCTGAAAAGGAACTCAGCCGCCGCATCGCCCTTGTAGTCGGAGGAGGCAGCGGCATCGGCCGCGAAGTCGCTCTTCTTGCCGCCGCCCGCGGCGCACACGTCGTCGTCGCCGACCGCGATGAAGCAGCCGCACAGCGCGTCGTCACTGAACTGGCCTCCGTCACCTCGAAGGAGTTCACCGCTGTCACACCGGTCGACATCCGCAGTCGCGAATCCATCCTGGACGCGATCAAGGCCACCATCGCAGCCTTCGGCGGCATCGACATCCTCATCAACACCGCCGCGCTCTTCCCGTCCTCGCCCGACGGCATCCTCTCCGACGCCACCTGGGCCACCACCCTCGACGTCAACGTCACCGCCAACTACCTTCTCGCCGACGAAGCCGCCAAGCCCTTCCGCGAGCAGGCCCTCGACGCCGTCATTGTCCTCACCAGCTCCGCCAACGCCGTCGTGCCCAAGCGCGGCAGCGAGGCCTACGACGTCAGCAAGGCCGCGCTCTCGCATCTCATCCGCGAACTCGCCGTCGGCCTCGCCCCCGGCGTGCGCGTCAACGGCATCAGCCCGGCCACCGTCGTCAAAGGGTCCACTATGTTCCCCCGCGACCGCGTCCGCGCCTCGCTCACCAAGTACAACATCCCGTTTGAGGAGTCGCTCTCCGACGACGAGCTCCGCAACCTGCTCGCCGGCTTCTACGCCAAGCGCACCCTCACCCATCAGCCCATTGACCCAACCGACTGCGCCGAAGCCATCCTGTTCCTCGCCAGCCCCAAATCCCGCTGCACCACCGGCCACATCATCCCGGTAGACGGCGGATTAGCCGAAGCCTTCCTGCGCTAGCCTGTAAAGAGCGCTGTCATCCTGAGCGAACGGGGCCCCAGGCATTTTTCAGCCTGAGGGCGGTGAGTCGAAGGATCTGCGGTTGCTTTTCGATCTGGCGCGATAGAACTGGGTGCCCCCTCCATGGCGCGGTTTTTGCGGCATGGGTGGGAGGCAAAACACCGAAATCGGGGTCCGGAATTCGATGCCTCAATCCGCAAGAATAGCCATCGACCTCGGCGCCGAGAGCTGTCGCGTCTCCCTGCTCACTTGGGAAAACAATGTCCCCAACATCCAAGTAATCCATCGCATCCCCAACGGCCCCATCCACCACGCCTCATCTCTTCACTGGCCCTTGGAAACCATCCTCGCCGGCCTTGAAGGAGGCCTCCGCAAAGCCGCGGCAGCCGCCCCCGAAGGCATAGCCTCCATCGCCGTCGATTCCTGGGGAGTCGACTACGTCCGTCTCAGCCCTGAAGGCACTCCGCTCCGCGACCCCTTCTGCTACCGCGACGAACGCACCATCGCTACCAAGGACTGCGCCGACGCCCTCATCTCCCCCCTCGATCTCTATCAGCGCACCGGCGTCCTGCCCCACCGCATCAACACCGTCTGCCAGCTCATGGCCGACCCGGCATGCGGCATCGACGCGCACGCCCCCTGGGTCACCATGCCCGAATACATCCTGCATTGGCTCGGCGCCCGCCGCGTGGCAGAGTACACCCACGCCACCCACACCGGCCTCGTCAACCTGACCACCGGCGATTGGGACCGCGACCTCTTCCGTCTCCTCGATCTCCCCATCGACGCCGCCCCGCCCATCGTCCCCACCGGCGCCCTCGTCGGCCGCCTGCAAGGCCCGCTTGCAGAACTCGAAGCCTTCCGCAACACCCAGCTCATCGCCCCAGCCTGCCACGACACAGCGTCCGCAATCGCCGCCATCTCCACCAGCCTCGATTCAACCCTCTACATCTCTTCCGGAACCTGGTCTCTCGTCGGCACCCGCAGCAGCGTGCCCGTCACCACCCCAGAAGCCCTCGCGGCCGGCTATACCAACCTCGGCGCAGCCACCGGCGACCTGCTCGTTCACTCGCTCATCAACAGCATGTGGGTTCTCAAGCAGTGCATGGACGCCTGGAGCGCCGAAGGCCGCGCGTGGAATATCGAAGACCTCATCCAGCAAGCTTCCGCGTGCAAAGCGGAAGGCCTGCTCGACATGGACGCCGAAACCCTCATGCTCGACTCCGACATGCCCGCGCGCATCAACAACGAACTCGCCCGTCTCGGCCACGCGCCCATCCCCGACATGCCTGGCCACGAGCCCGTCTTTGCCCGCCTGATCTTCGAGAGCCTCGCCGCCCGCTACGCCTCCGCGCTCCTAAGCCTTGAACGCATGCTGGGCCGCAAGCTCACCCGCATTCACATCCTCGGCGGAGCCAGCCGCAACAAGCTGCTCGTCTCCCTCACTGAGCAGCACACCGGCCTTTCCGTCGAAATCGGCCACCCCGAAAGCACCACCATTGGCAACTTCGCCGTGCAGCTCGCCGCGAGCGAAGCGAGCGGTCAGCGCCCCACCGCTGAATCCATCCGCCGCTGGGCCCACCGCCTCCCCCAATCCTGATTTTCCATCGATGCCTCAGTTCCCCGTCCTGATATGAACTGGGTGCCCCACCCATTCCGGTCTTTCCGCGGAATGAGTGGGAAGCAATACGCCAGTGCGAGCCTCCTGCGAGCGTCCGCCCCGCGCAGTGGTGCCGCACTGCAAGTGCCAGACGACGTCGGCGGCCAAGCTTGGTGACAGACCCGGCTTTGGGCGCGCTTTGTAACAGTCGTCCACCGTCTTCGCCGACCCGCGATGGATGAAACTGTGCCCCATCGGGGTACCCTCTGGGTCGGAGCGTTTTTTGCTCGATGAGTGGGAGTCGATGAAGGCCTACCGTCTGACAATTCCCATGCAGTTTCTTCCTAGGGCACGACTTCAGTCGGGCCGAAACCGCCTCTCAAATGAGAGAGATGGGGCTTTAGCCCCATGCAGCTGATTCGTGGATCTTCTGTCTATCGAGCCTTTGTCAGCAGTCTGAGACGCCGTTGGCCTCCTCCCCAACGCAGGGGGGAACCAAGTCAACCACTCCCCGTTCACTTCACCTTCGCATTGCGGGCGCTATCATAGGAGCCGGACCCACAATGCAGGAATTCTACAAAACCGATCTCTTCGGCGGTGCCACGCGGCGCCCCCAGTCTTTCCGCGACATCGACCTGCGCCAGTCCGTCCTTGAAGACCTGGCTCTCAAGATCCTCTATCTCTCCGGCACCATTACTGTTCTTGAACTTGGCGAGCGCCTCAAGCTCGGCTTCGAGATCTCCACCGACATCTTTGGCCGCCTGCGCACCGAGCGCTTCTGCCAGATCACCGGCATGGCCGGCAACATCCCGCAAATTTCCATCACCTCCGAGGGCCGCACCCGCGCCCTGGAACTGCTGGCCCAGTGCCACTACGCAGGCCACGCGCCTGTCACTCTCGAGAGCTACGTCAACATGGCCCGCAGGCAGAGTGTGCGCGACGTATCCGTCCACCCGCCCGACGTCGAACGCGCCTTCGCCCATCTCGTCATCGATGACAAGTCCTTGCGCCAGTTCGGCACCGCCCTCAACTCCGGCTCCGCCATCTTCCTCTACGGTCCTCCGGGAACCGGCAAGACCACCATCGCCGAAACCCTCTCGCACGTGCTTTCCAAAGAAGAAATCTGGATTCCCTATGCCGTTGAAGTCGACGGTCAGATCATCACCGTCTACGATCCGGCAATCCACAAACGCGCCACTCTCTCTGAGCCTAAAGAGCGGGACGAGCGCTGGGTCCTCTGCCAGCGTCCCACCGTCCTCGTCGGCGGCGAGCTCACCATTGACATGCTCGACCTCGAATTCAATCCCCAGACCCGCTTCTACGTCGGCCCCGTCCAGATGAAGGCCAACAACGGCGTTCTCATCATTGACGATTTCGGCCGCCAGCGCGTAAGCCCTGCGGAGTTGCTCAACCGCTGGGTTGTTCCCCTTGATCGCCGCATTGACTTCCTCACCCTCGCCGGCGGCAAGAAAATCGAAATGCCATTCGAGATGCTGGTTTGCTTTGCCTCCAACCTCGATCCGAGCACCTTGGTCGACGCCGCATTTCTGCGCCGCATTCAAACCAAGATCAACGTCGGGGCGCCCACCGATGAGCAGTTCGCTGAGATCTTCCGCCGGGTCACCAAGGAACATGAGGTCGAAGTCGAAGAAGGCATCTGCGACGAGCTCATCGCTTTCATCCGCAACACTCTCGAAATGGAGCTGCGCGCCTGTTACCCCCGCGACATCGTAAACCAGGTCCGCTGGGCCTCCCGCTTTGAAGGCACCAAACCCTACCTCGACCGCGATGCCCTCAAGCGCGCCGTAGACGCCTACTTCCTCCCCCACGCCTAGCCCATTCACTCATTCGACTCGTATTGGGTGCCCCATCCATTCCGCGTTCTTTGCGGAATGGGTGGGAAGCAGGATGCCGATGCGAGCCTCCCGCGAGCACCTGCACCACCGCAGGTGCAGTCAATTTGTTGACTAACCCTTAGTCCGACGTAGATGTGCGAAGGGGCACGGCTTCACAGCTTGCGGAAAAACTCCGATGAGACGTAGATGTGCGAAGGGGCACGAGTTTACTCGTGCCATAAGTTGTTTAAAATGAGAGAACGGGCTTTAGCCCGCGCACCATCTCCCTCGAATTCAACCCGAAAACCAAGCCCTTTTCCGCACCCTGTTGAGCCCCATGCACCCCTTCGAAGATCTCCTTTGAGATCGACCCGTTGTCTGCTGCGTGCCCCAGATCCGCCGCACTTGGGGACCCGGGGAAAGCAGTACGCCGGTGCGAGCCTCCGCCCCACGCAGTGGTCTGAATGAAAAACAAGCCGTCTGCCGTTAAGAGAGACAGCGTGCGCTCCAAATCCGGTAATTTCAAATTGAAAGTTCTCAATCCCATGCAATACACTGTGCTGGCCTCACCGCATTCACTGGCCCACCGGAACACATTGAGGTATGTTGCACCCATCCCTCGCCGCTGAAAACTACGCACCAGAAAGGCACGACCCCAATGTTCGTTTGCTCGCAAGCAGCCCGCGCGGCCATCGCCGCCGCAGCCATCGCCACCTTCGCTTCCCTCGCCGTCAACGCCCAGGCCGATTTCTCCACCGCGGTCGAAGCCACCCATCCGCTCGCCTTCTATCGTCTCGACTCCACCTCCGGCCAGAGCCTGGTCGGAACCACCACCTACAAGGCCGTCGGATCTGCCGGCATCGCCGCCACTGGCGCGCCCATCCCCACTGCCAACAGCCGCTTCCTCAAGCTCGACGGCCACACTGCCTACATCGTCACCACGCAGGCAGGCGGAGTCGGCGTCGCCGCCAGCATCATGGCCTGGGTTAACCTGGCTGAGCTGCCTTCCAAGGCGCAACACTTCTTTTATGTAGCCGGCGAATCGGAAAACGGCAACGATCTCGACGTTCAATTCGAGACCGACAACAAGCTCAAGTTCTTTACCGCCGCCGGCGGCAATCTCGCCTTCACCCCGCCGCCAGATTCCCTCATCGGCCAATGGCATTCCATCGCGGTCACCCTCGACACGCCTACCCACACCCGCGTCCTTTACTGGGACGGCAAAGCAGTCGCCACCGACAAGGGCGGCGGCGAACCCGGAAAGAAAAATATCTTCACCATCGGCGCCAGCTCTGTTTTTTCCGGACGCTTCTTCCACGGGTCCATTGACAACGTCGCTCTCTGGAATCGCGCCCTCAAAGCCTCTGAAGTGACTGCAATCTACACGGCATCTGCCGCAAGCGCATCCGGTGCAGCCGCATCCGCTGCCGCCCCAGCCGCCTCTGGCCCCACGCCCACCACTGGGCCGTTTGCCACCAAGGCCACCGTTGAAATTGAAGACGCCGCCGGCGGCAAAGTCCAGCTCAAGCGCGAAGAGCAAATCGCCTACATGTTCCTCTCCGGCATTGAGATCATCGAGCACAACTGCCAGCTCACCCTGCAGAAAGTCTGCCCGCTCAACCAGATCCTCACCGGCTCCTACCCCCCAGCCGGCAAGAACATCGAGCATCTCAAGTTCGATCCCAACAAGGTCGACCCCAACTACACCTACACTCTCGCCGCCAACGGCATGGCATGGGAAGCGCACGCCAATCCCAAGAAGCCCGGCCTCAGGGGCTGGTGCTTCATGTCCCGCGACGTCGGCACCACGATCGTCACCTACAACAAGACCGGTCCCTCCGGCTACACCGACTCCCCGGTAGGCAATCGCGGCATGTCGGGCGACTCGTTCGCCTCGCAGTAGATTCCGCATTCCCGGCAACAGCGGATAACTACCCCGCGAACTCAGCTCCCTCCCGGCGATGCGTCTTCATCGCCGGGGGAAGGAATCGGTAGGAGCCCATGGCGTGTTGAACCCGCACCTCACCTGGTCCCAATAGCATTTTAGGAACTCCTATAGACCGAAAGTATGCACTCAAGGGGGCCACACGAATTCCTAAAATGCTGGAAGCCGATGGCCAGGAGCTGCCTTCACCAGCCGCATGAGCCCTTCCGGTTTCAAATCCGCATTGAGAATCTTCCTCGGATCTCCCATCGCAGCACAAACCGCCTCCGCCGCCAGATGTCCTGACCGCGCCGCGCTCTCCATCGTCGACGGCCAGCCTGTCGCCGTCCAGTCCCCTGCAAGAAAACAATTCGGCCACGGAGACACCGAGCCAGGCCGCGCCGCATCAATCCCAGGAGGCACGCCAAACGTAGCGCGCACTTCTTTCACCAGCGCGGATTTTTCCAACTTCGCTTCCGCGACGGCGGGAAAGAACTCAGCCAACTCCTTGAGCGCGAGTGCAATCGCTTCCTGACGTTCGAGGGCCGCGAAGGCCCGATCGGCGCTGATCACCAACTCGATATAACTTCCCTTCTGCTTCCGCCACGGCTGCAAGCGGCCCTTGTTGTACATCCAATGAATCTCGCGATCCAGCAGCACCGCATGTTCCAGTTCCGTAATCTCCCGATCAAACCACAGATGCACGCTGCAGATCGGCCAATGCTCATGCCGTGCAATCTGCGCGGTCAGCTTCTCAACACCCTGCGCCGCCGGCAGATGCGGAATCAGTTTCTGCGTAGCCTCAAACGGCAGCGCCAGCACAATGTAATCCGACAAGAGCGCACCATCGCGTGTATTCACAGTCCACTGCGAGGTCTCATCATCCCACTCCGCCGACTCCACGTTCGCTTTCAAGATGACGCTCGAACCGCGCTCTGTCAGATACTTCACCGCCCCTGCGTACAACTCGCTCAGCGGCGCCGAGCTCATCCCCATGCTGCCCGCATAGGCCGAGTTCATAAACAGCTCGCGGATCACCTTGGCCGCATACGGCAACGCGATCGAGTCGATCTCGGCATTCAGCGCACTCGCAATCACCAGCCGCCAGAAGCGATCGAGCGCGCCCTTCGTCTGTCCATGGCGCTTGAGCCACGCGCCCAGGCTCTCGGTTGAATCCATTGGCACAGGCCGCATCAGTGCCGCAAACGCGCGCCCCAGCGCAATCTTGTCGGCGAAGGAGAACGCATGAGCCGTCATCAGCTTCGGCAACCCATGCAGCGGCGCAGGCAAGCCCAAAGAACCTGCTTTGGACGGGCCAAGCCGGGACCTTCTGCCGCCCGGCTCAATCATCGTCATCTCGCTGGTCCAGTGAATCCGCTCCGCAACGCCGATGCGTTTGTAGAAGCCAACAAGATTTGTGCAGCAGCCAAACAGCACATGCTGGCAGTTGTCGATCACGTCGCCCACGCCCGGATGCAGATACGAGCTGGCCCGCCCGCCAAGATACCCTCGCCGCTCCACAAGCTGTACGCGCAGTCCCGCCTCCGCCAGCGCGCAAGCCGCACTCATCCCTGCCACGCCTCCGCCGATGACTGCGACCGTCTTTACCGAGTTTTTACCCGCATCAATCAATAAAAGACCCTGTCATCCTGAGCGCAAATCAATGACCGTCATCCTGAGCGAACAACAAAAGAGGCTTGTCATCCTGAGCGAAC
>Ga0302154_10000634_pt1 | contig 32201 bp, 24 predicted proteins | sample I_Bog_N2_3_FD_193507 | JGI IMG/M metagenome (GOLD analysis project Ga0302154, IMG submission 193507) | Peat permafrost microbial communities from Stordalen Mire near Abisko, Sweden - I_Bog_N2_3 | ecosystem: Environmental > Terrestrial > Soil > Wetlands > Peat | place: Sweden: Abisko, Stordalen... | reverse complement strand
GAAGGCGTGCCAGGTGTCGATGAACGCCTTGTTCTCCGGCGTATCGACGCTCTCGAAATAGTTCCATGCCGCCAGGTGGCCGACCAGCGGCTTGGTGTCGATGCCCGCCAGCTCTTCCTCGCCGACGCTGAACGCCACCACCGGGATGTCGGTGGCCTTGATCCCCTGGTTCCCCAGTTCCTTGTAGAACGGCACATTGGCGTCGCCGTTGATGGTGGAAACCACGGCGGTCTTCTTGCCAGACGAGCCAAATTTCTTGATCTGCGCGACGATATTCTGCCAGTCGGAATGCCCGAACGGCGTGTAGTTGATCAGGATGTCGGCGGGCGCGACGCCCTTCAGCTTCAGGTAAGCTTCCAGGATCTGGTTGGTGGTGCGCGGATAAACGTAGTCGGTGCCCGCCAGCACCCAGCGCTGCACTTTCTCCTCCGACATCAGGTAGTCCACTGCCGGGATCGCCTGCTGGTTGGGCGCCGCGCCGGTGTAGAACACGTTGCGGCTGCACTCCTGGCCCTCGTACTGCACCGGGTAGAACAGGATGCCGTTCAGCTCCTCGAACACCGGCAGCACCGATTTGCGCGATACCGAGGTCCAGCAGCCGAACACCGCGGCGACCTTGTCCACCGTCAGCAACTGCCGCGCCTTCTCGGCGAACAGCGGCCAGTTCGAAGCGGGATCGACCACCACCGCTTCCAGTTTTTTCCCGAGCAGCCCGCCTTGCTTGTTCTGCTCCTCGATCAGCATCAGCATGACGTCTTTCAGCGTCGTCTCGCTGATCGCCATGGTGCCGGAGAGCGAGTGCAGGACACCCACCTTGATCGTGCCGCCGCCGCTGGCCGGTTTGCTTGGTGCCTGCGCAACCGCGACACCCGCCTTGGCCCCGCCCATCGCTGCAACGCTGATGGCGGCTGCGCCTAGTGTTCCCAAGCCTCGGCGTGTGACAGAGCTGTTCGTGGATGCCATGCGTGTTCCTGCTTCCCCAGTGTCGTCGTCACGACGGAACTCCAGGCCGTCCATTTTGGCGGGACGGGACTGGCAGTGGTGTCAGCAAGGACCATGCCAGGGATCAGATGCCCCGCTGCCCCGTGCAGAGGCGTGATTCCAGCCTCTCTGCCTATAATGCCGCCTGCCGCTCCCTGATTCCGCCCAACTGCTGAGCAGTCCGTGTTGCGCGCTGTACCGACGGGGATTTTCTCTGGTGCTCCGGCTCATACTTGCCGTATAGCTATCACGGCAATGTGAGACCGCCGAAAACGCACATGACGATCCAGGTGACAGTTGCGAATGCATACGGTGTAGCAATGGCGAGCGACCGCCATGTCTACCGTGCCGCGCAAACCCTCTCGACCGGGCGCCATGTGAAACTGCATCGGCTGCGTGGTCCGGTGCCGGCGGCAATGATGTGCGCGGGCCGGTTCTCGATTCTCGGTTTCCCCGTCTCCCGCCTGTCCCTGCAAATCGAACGGGCGCTGGCGGACGCAGCCGGTGCGGGCCCGGAAAGTCTCGCCAAAGCCGCGATCGACGTTCTCCGCCAGCCGCTATGCGTGCCGGATGGCGGCGACGACGCGGAGGCGCTGGCCGCGGTCGCGGAGCTGGTGGTGGGCCGCGCGCAGGCGTACGGCGGCACCGAAGCCGCGTTCGGGCGGCTGCTGGCCGAGATCGGCGCGGCGCCGCGCTGCCATGGCGGGGACGCGGTCGAGGCGCTGGGCCGCTCGGCCTGGCGTGCCAGTGCCGATGCGCTGGCCACATCGCCCTCGGTGGCCGCGGCGCTGAAGCGCACCCCGGACCTGCTGGGCGAGGCCGTCATCGGCGCGCTGGTGCGCAACTGGAGCCGGCCGGCCGACGTCCAGATGATGGTCGGCCTGTGCTGCCCGGCGACCGGCGTGCCGGCGGTGGTGGCGGTCAAGATCTGGAAGGGGTTGTCCGGACGCCTGCTGTTCGCGGCGCGGGCCGAACACCCATCCTATGTGCTGCACCGCGCCGGCCGCAGCCTGGTGCTGAGCCAGGGTTCGGGCCGGGGCAATGTCTGCGCCATGATCGAGGGCGTGTCCGAGGACCACACGACCGGCCAGGCGCCATCGGAGACGATCACGGCCGCGGTCGACAAGCGCTGGCAGCACGTGCACGACCGGATCGGCGTCTCCAGCCCGGCCGAACTGGCAAGCGTCGCCGCCGGCCTGGTGCGCGGCGCCGAAGTGATCGGCTACCTGACCGGCGAGGACGAGGGCTCCATCGCCGAGGTGGACTCGCTGCTGCTGACGCCGCAAGGGGTGGCGACGTACACGCTGGCAGGGACGCCCGACCAGCTTGAACTCGCCTGACCGGCGGCCGGCTGTCGCGCACGCCGGCATGGTCTTTTCAACGCGCGCCCGGCCGACCGTGGCCTTGCTGATCGTCGCCGCCGGCATCCTGTTCGGATCGTTGTATCCGTTTGACTTCGCCCCTGACGCCGATCCGCGCACCGCCGCTCGCTATCTGCTGAGTACATGGCGGGTCTGGGACGTCGGGGATGACCTGCTGGCCAATGTATTGGCATACATGCCGCTCGGGGCGCTGGCCGTGCTCGCCGTCTCGCCGCGCGTGCCGGCCGCTTTGCGCGTGCTGCTGGCAAGTCTTGGCGGGGTTCTGCTGTCGGCCGGCGTCGAGCTGGCGCAGTTCAGCGATGCGGGCCGCGTGACCTCGATGGGCGACGTCTACGCCAATGGCACCGGCGCCACGGCAGGCGCGGTGCTGGCGGCGGTCGCCGGCGGAGTTCGCGGGCCATTCAAGGACGCGTTGCGTGCTCGCCCGGACGCCGCGGTAGTGCTGATCGCGTGGCTTGGCTGGCAGCTTTATCCGTTCTACCCGGCAGCGGAGCTGGGCGGGCTTTGGCTCGCCTGGCACAAGGTGACAATCCCAAGCCTCCCACTGGACGATCTCGCGCGCCATATCACAGTCTGGCTGTTGGTCGCCGCGCTGGTTGACGCTCTCTGCGGCGGGGGCCGACGCTGGCTGGCGGTGTTCGTGCTGCTGGCCGGGTGCGAGGTTTTGGGCAGGGTGCTGGTGTCCGGCGACCCGCCGGGGCTCGCCGACCTCGCTGGGGCCGCGACCGCCGGGGCTCTGTGGGCCGTGCCGGTGCGCGGCCGGCTCTGGCACAGCGGCATTGTGGCCCTTGCCCTGGCCGTTCTGATCACGGCATTGCGGCTGGAGCCCTACGCGTTCACCTTTCCGCCGCGCGCATTCGGCTGGGTTCCGTTTGCGTCTTTTGTGGGTGGCTATACCGGCATCGCCCTGCAGAACGCGTTCGAAAAAACCGCTCTCTATGGCGGTCTGATCTGGCTGCTGGGGCGGAGCGGGGTTCCGCTGCCGATCGGCATGGGGCTGACCGCCCTGCTGCTGTTCGCCACAAGCTATGCCCAGACGTGGCTGCCCGGCCGCACCGCCGAAATCACCGACGCAGCCCTAGCGGTGCTGATTGGCGTGGCATTCGGACAAATGCGCAGCGGCGCTCGGCCCGCCGCGCGGGACGATCCGCCTGCGACGAAGTCCGCCTGACCGCCGCGTTCGGGGTACCGGAGCCCAGACGCGGGTGAACCGGTCGCTCCGCGGTGTGAAATGTTTCATAGCGAGCGCCCGTCAAAAAAGCGTTCGATCCTGGTGAAACGCAACGATACGGATCGGTTCTGGCTGCCCAATTCGGTGGGAGAAGAAAATGCTAGGATACCGGTGCTACTTCCTGGATGCGAACGATCACATAGCGGCAGCGGAGGACATTCACGCTGCTGCCGTGGACAGCGCCGTGAAAGTCGGGCTCGCACTGCTTCTGCAACGAAGGCAGACGCAAAAAGCCGACCTTCGGGAAATCGAGATCTGGCAGGGCGCGCAAAAAGTGTACCCCTCAGCGCCTCGCTTTGCTGGTGAATGTGGGTTGCCCTCTGCCTGATCGCCCCGTCGGCGCCGAAAATCCCCCTCGCCATGCCTGGGCGCTCCCGGAATTGTGAGCGGTTTTCCCTGACAGGAGAACGGGACGACCCATCGGGTGCGGGTCGTGCTGGGATGGTCAAGCCTGCGCGCCGTGGTAGAGACCAACTGGCCCAGCGCCGGCGCCACGGCGGCGCCGGCGCTGCCAGTTGGAAGGAAGCGAGACATTGGCCGACCAGGTAAGCCCGCTCGCAGGAAAGACGGTCGATCCGTCCCTGCTCGTCAACGTGCCCCGACTGGTGACGGCGTATTTCACCGGCAGGCCGGACACCTCGGTGCCATCGCAGCGCGTGGCGTTCGGCACGTCGGGCCACCGTGGATCGGCCTTCGATAACGCCTTCAATGAGGCGCATATCCTGGCGATCAGCCAGGCGATCTGTCACCACCGGAGTCGAGCCGGCATCGACGGGCCGCTGTTCATAGGCATCGACACGCACGCCCTGTCGGAGCCCGCCTTTGCCAGCGCGCTGGAGGTCTTTGCCGCCAACGAGGTTGACGTTCTGATCGACGAGCACGGCGGCTACACGCCGACCCCCGTCGTGTCGCACGCGATCCTGGCCTACAACAGAAATCGCGCGAGCGGCCTCGCCGACGGGGTCGTCATAACCCCGTCACATAACCCCCCGGAGGACGGGGGCTTCAAATACAACCCGCCAAATGGCGGACCGGCCGATACCGACATTACGACCTGGATACAGAACACCGCCAACGCGTATCTCGCGAACAACCTGGATGGCGTGCGGCGCATCCCGTATGACCGCGCACGCAAGTCCTCGCGGGTCCGTCGCCATGACTATGTCGGTCCGTACGTCGCCGACCTGGCCAACGTCGTCGATATGGATGCAATCCGCACGTCGGGGGTGAGGATCGGGATCGACCCGCTGGGCGGAGCGAGCGTCCATTACTGGCAGCCGATCATCGACGCCTATGGTATCGCGGCGACGGTCGTCAACAACGCGGTCGATCCGACATTTCGGTTCATGTCGCTCGACTGGGACGGCAAGGTCCGGATGGATTGTTCCTCGCCCTATGCCATGGCGGGGCTGATCGCCATGCGCGACACATTCGACGTCGCGTTCGCGAACGACACGGACGCCGACCGGCATGGCATCGTGACGCGATCGAGCGGCCTGATGAATCCCAACCATTTTCTTGCAACCGCGATTTTCCACCTGTTCGGGAATCGGCCGAACTGGAGCGGGGGATGCGCCATCGGCAAGACCGTCGTGAGCAGCGGCATCATCGACCGGGTTGCGGCGAAGCTAGGCCGCAAACTGGTTGAAGTGCCGGTTGGATTCAAGTGGTTCGTCGATGGACTGATCGACGGCTCGCTCGGCTTCGGCGGCGAGGAAAGCGCCGGCGCGACCTTTCTCCGGCGCGACGGATCGGTCTGGACCACGGACAAGGATGGGATCATCCTAGGCCTGCTCGGTGCGGAGATCACTGCGCAGGGCAAGGGCGACCCGGGCGATGCGTTCAACCGCCTTACCGGGGAACTTGGCGTGCCGTTCTACGAAAGGATCGACGCACCCGCCACACGCGACCAGAAGGCGGTCCTGAAGGCGATCACGGCCGACCAAATCGGCATTACGGAGATTGCCGGCGAACCGATAACAGAAAAACTTACCGTCGCGCCCGGGAACGGCGGTGCGATCGGCGGCATCAAGGTTATTGCCGAAAGCGGATGGTTTGCCGCACGGCCGTCCGGCACCGAGGACGTCTACAAGATCTACGCAGAGAGCTTCCGCAGCACCGATCACCTTCGGCAGATCCAGCAAGACGCCCAGGGCGCCATAGCTCGCGTGTTCGAAAACGCTGAAGCGCGCGGCGCGGGATGAGGCTTGGATCTGCCGGGGGCGCGGCGGCCCAAGCCGATACGTTCCGATCGATGGGAATCGTAGGGCGGATAAGCTCTTGCGCCATCCGCCGCTGCGGTGCGGCGAGCGGCAATGGCGGATGGCGCAAGAACTTATCCGCCCTACCTGTTTCGACAGGTCAGTGCGGGCTCATGAGCTGATGAGAGAAAGAAGATCACGAGCAATGGCCTCCGGGTTGCATAATTCCAGATTGGTCAGGAACCGGTCTTTGCCATCTGCGACGACGCGAGTCCCGTGAGCATAATAGTACTCCGACCGTGTCCCGTTTGCCGCGTCGAGCAAAGCAAAGTTACTGTTCGGCCTATCGGTGGGCGATAGCGCAATGATGCGGCCATATGGGGGAATGAAAGCACTGGTATGCAAAGAAGATCCCGTAATGCCAACCACCGTCGACCTCTCGGAAAAAATTCTTATCTGATCGCTTAGTCTGAGTGTCTCAGGGTAGAAAATCTCGACCCCCGCAGATCGCAAAACATTCTCAATGACAATTTCGTTTACAACCCTGCCAACCCCTGAAGTCATCGCAGTCTTGGACAGATAGACTGGCCTATCATTACGGGACATGTCCATTCCCTCGATGATATGTCGACCTATGCGGTTACATAGCTCGGTGAACGCTTTGCTGATGTAATGCTGCTCCTGAAAGCTTGGATGCGGGATCTCCAGCAGAGAGATTTTTGTTGGCCGGTCAAAGGCAATGACGTTTTCGCGTGCAATTCCGATCGCCGCGAACATCTCTCTCAGGAATGGTCGTTCAAACCAGATGTCCGGGTTTCCTGGCCCATGGAAGAGTACTCTCAGACTGGCGTTGCATTGGCGGGAGTGATGCCACAGCCTGGATAAGCTGTTTACGATAAAATGGCCGTAGTGAAGGCTTATAACGCCACCATAGACGTAAGAACGTTCCGGGCTAATGGCGCAATCCTGCAGCACAACTTGCTCTGCTATAAGAACTTGTCCATCGGTATTTGCATCAGGCCCGTGCCGATCGACGGTGTCCATGACAGGGGTTCCATCATGATTAAATATGCCCCAGACCTGATTGAGATTGAACGGGACATAGATGATGTCCGATGCCAGGGACACAGAAGGGTCGTCCGCAAACACCTCGCATTCGCCCCATGTCCCCTCACAAGGCCTCAGAACACTCGGCTTTGCTTGCCCGCTCATTCTGGCACCGCGGCATTTTCCCCAGATGTCCGAACCAGGGACGTCGCTGCTGACCATGAACCGTGGACCGAGCGAGATGGATGGGCGCTATGGCGGCAAGTTGTCGGCATGCAGAATGGATCTCTCAAATCGATGTTTTGACTGGATAGCAATGTGTCATCACGCCGTTGTACCTGGTTCGCATTCCGGCGGGCGCCCATCGGTTTCGATACGGTAAGCTCAGCCATCGTCCCGCGCGATGCGCGCCTTGCCACCAAGGATGGCTAGCCGATCGAGTGGCGCGACGGCAAACCAGCATCGTCGGGCCGCAAAAAATCGTCGTACATCCTGGTCAGTTCGTCCACTTGCTGCGCCACCGTTCGGCCCGCGGCGCGCGATGCTGGCGGACGAACGTATCGCTCCGGATTCGCCTCGACCTCCGCCAGCACAAGCGGCAGCGCTGCGGGATCGGATACGTCCACGATCCAGCCATTTTTTCCGGGCACCACGTCCTCGCCGATCGCGCCGCGCGAGCTGGCCACCACCCACTTGCCGTAATGCAGCGCCTCGCGGGCGACCAGGCCGTAGCTCTCGGGCCAGACACTCGGTGCGCACAGCACATCGAACCGTCCGTACAGCGCCCCGACCCGGTCTTGCGGCACTCGTCCGGTGACCTGCACCGGCGTTGTCCCCCATGTCTCTTGCCGCTCCTCGCCATGGTCCATCGCAGGGTCCATGACCAGCAGGTCGAGTTTGGCAAATCGGCCACGCGCAAGCGCCTGACGCAGAATGAAATAGCCCTTGTGCGCCGTCACCCCACCCAGGTAGGCCAGCCTTACCCGGCCGGGGACGGGCGGCACGGCCTCCAGCGGCGGCAGCTCGGGCAAGCCGTTCGGCAGTGCCACGGCCCTGGCGACGCCTGCGCGCCGGTAGAGCGCCGCGAACGTCTCGCTGACGGTCAGGACCGCCGCCGCCCCGTCCAGCAAGCCGCGCAACCGCAGGCGCCGTGACCAGGATTCGACACGGGTGTGGGGATTGGAGTCCGTGTCGAACTGCTCCGTCTCCCAGGGCATCCGCAGCCGGTCTTGCCCATCGACCAGGAACTGATGGTCCGATACCCACCAGGCGTCGTGCGCCGTCACCAGATAGGGGATGCCGCGTGCCGCCACCCGCTCCAGCGCCGTGGCGGTCAGGCGCTGGATGCAGTGGGCGTGCACAAGATCCGGCTTGAAACGGTCCAGGACGGCGTCCACCGGCGCCGCCATCAGAGGGTCGAAGGGAATCCAATCCATGTGCTCCCGTTGCGGGCACCCGACCGACCACACCGGGACGCCGCGCCAGGCGTAGGCCTCGGTTCGATAGGCCCCGGCTGCTTCGTTGTTGCCGCAGAGCACGCCGACCTCGTAGCGATCGGCGTAGCGGGCCACCAGCTCGGCTGCCTGGTCGCGCACGACGCGGGTGGCGCCTCCGATCGCCTGGGGCGGGAAGAATACATTGGCCAGCAACACCCGAGGGCGGCGCGGCTGCGGGGGAACCGTGGCAACGGCCCGGAAAGCCCGGCGTCTGACGCGCAGAGGCTGGGCCGAGGTGGGCGCAGGCAGCAGCATCAACTGCCGAAGTCCCGCGGCCAGGGCGTTCCCAAGCGTGCCGGGGCCATATAATTCCAACGCGCGGTCCCGGGCGGCACCCCCGATGGCCGCGCGCCGCGCGGGATCCAGGACCAGATCGCGCAAGGCGGCGTGCCACGCAGCGGGATCGGGAGGCACGCGGACCACGTGAACGCCATCGCTGAGCGTCTCACGGTATCCTTCCACGTCCGAGACAACGGACGGCACGCAAAAGGCGGCGGCTTCCAGCCACTTGATCTCGCTCTTGCAGTCGTTGAAAGCCCCGGCCCGCAGGACGGCCACGTTCACGTCGATCCCCAGGAGCTGGGACAGGTAGGCGTCGCGATCCGCGACGGGCGGCACACGCTCCACCCGTCCGGGAAAACGAGCGGCCAGATCGGCGGCATCGACGTGGCCACAGACGACCAGGCGAACCTCCGGGCGCTCGGCCATCAGGCGGGCAAGCGCGGGGGCAAGGATGTCGCGGAAATCGGCGCCATGCGCGCGAGTCCCGCTGCCGTAGAACAGGGTGACGGGCTCGCCCGCCGGCGCGGGCCGGGGGGCACCGGCACGCGCGAGGGCAGCGAGGGAGTCCGAAAGACCGTTGCGATGGACCACGGCGATCCCGGAGCGAACGAGGCCGCGCAGGTGGGCCGCCAGGCGTTCGGTGCTGGCGATCGCGGCATCGCACGATGCGGCCGCGTGGCGGAACAGGGCCACCCCGGCGCGAAGGGCGAAGTGCTCGTCACCTGTGATCGCGTTGTCGTAGGCCTCCAGCGGGTCGGGGAAAGCGGCGGGGTCAAAGACCAGATCGTCAACCTCGTAGACGGTCGTGACGCCCATCGCACGGCAGGCGGCGATGCTCCGCAGCACCGGCACGTCGGACGCCAGGCGATAGAACAGCGCCATGTGGGCGGTTGCGGCGGCGGAGCGAAACGCCTCGTCCTCGGAGCGATCGAACACCTGCAGCGCCACGTTTCCTGCGGCGCCAAGCTGCTGCGCCTTCAGGTCAACACGGTAGAATGTGCATTGCGGCAGGTCCCTGTTGGCGAGGACCACCACGCGCAACGGCCCATCCGCCGTGCGCCGCGGGGGCGGTCTGGCCTCCCCGAAGCTGGCGCGGTGGGCGGCCATGAACAGATCAAGGACAGCGGTCAAGGCGGCGCTTATACCGGCGGGGCCGGTGCCATTGGCGTCGGCACCCGTCTCCGCACGGCCGGACCGAAGCGCGCCGATATGCCGTGACACCGCGTTCTCGAACCGTGCCTGCTGGATCTGCAGCAGCGCGTCTTCCAGCCGTGCACTGCGCGGGTGCTCGCCCAGGCCGGCCAGCACCCATTCCGCCGCCTCCTCCAGTTCACCGACGGCCAGGGCCGCCCCGGCCCCATTGCACCACGTCCAGAATCCGGGCACGGCGGTCGCGCGGGCCTGGCGGTAAAGCGAGAGCGCGCGGGCGTGGCGTCCCAGCCTCAGAGCCTGGTCGGCCGCGTGTTGCAGCAGGCGGACCGGCGGATCGGGGCAGAGCAGTCCGCGCTCAAAGCAGTGGGCGGCCTGGTCCTCCTGCTCCGCCATGACGAACCGATCGGCGGCCGCGAGCAAGACGACAGGCAGCGTGTCGGCACGGATGGGCGGTCGCGGCCCTCCGTCCAGCAGCCCGTGCTCGATCAGGTGTGCCAAAGCATCCCAGCGGCCCGGCGGACGACGGTTCGGGTCGCGGGCTGCGAGGTCGGCAACGGGCCGCTCCTCCAGGTAGGTGCGCCAGTCGAAGCCTTCGGGGTAGCGGGAGAGGTCCAATCCAAGGGCGCGGAGGTGCCCTGCCTCGTTCGTGGGGGCGCCGGCTGCGAGCCCATGTTCGATCCACAGGCGATACACCTCCGGCAGCGGCAGCGACAGCGGGCAGCCGGCGAGGTCGGCGAAGTAGGCAGGGTCGAATTCGCTGTCGGCGGACACGGCCAGCAGTTCGCGCCAGCCACGTTCGATAAAATGGACCAGTGCCTTGGCCGGCGTGTTCAACGGCTCGGCGAGCATATTGTAGAGCGCGTAGGATTGGTGATCGAAGGCCCTGACCCATTCGGCGGTGCGCCAGCCGTTGCGGACCAGCGCTTCCTCCAGGCTGCCATGGGTGTCCGGGTGGGTGCGGCGGTATGCCAGCAGCCGCTCGTCGTCTGTCGGGTCTGCGTCGGACAAATAGAGTTCGCGGTAGAATGCTGGAACGAAGGGGCGGTCCCAGCTTGCGCCTGCGGACCGGCCAGCCTTCAGGTAATGAATCACGGTCTCCCAGTCAGCCCGGTCCGGCCCCCAGAGCTCGGGGTGGTGCACGCGGTACCCAAGCGGGTCGAAGCCGTTGGGCAAGAGCGCGTTTGCCAGTGCGTGCTGAATGAACTCGACCGAGTTGAGCATGCGCCCGGCTGGCAGGCGCCCGGAGCTTGCCAATTGAATGATGTCCGCGTCGGACATCTCCGCGGCATCGTCGTAGGCCGCGCGGTAGAAACGAATGTCCAGTACGCGGTCCGGCGAGGCAGACCGACCTGGCCAGGAAACGTCAGCTTCTCTCGACACGAACTCGCTCCGAATTCGCAACGGTGTAGTCCAGGCTGCGAGACTTGTCAATGATTTCGATACCGCCTGCCGCGTTGAGGCGCGGGGTGTTGGGGCCTTTGCCGACGCATCGCTACGGGGTCTCGCCGCAGGTGTGCTGGCGAGCACGGCGCAGACGCGATTGCTCAGCGGAGCGATGACCGACCGCGGGAGAGACACCGAGTGCCTGGCGCTGGGTGCGCCGCAGCATCGTCCAAGTCAACGGTCCGGTTCGGCTTGCGTCGGCCGGTAACGTTCATGGTGCCCGAAGCGGCGCCCTTGGTTTGCAGCACACTTCGCGATTGTATGGAACTGCAGTTCCGGAGCCGCTTCCGCGCGTAACCGGTTTGGTTTACGCGCTGTTCCTGCAGTGGAGTCTTCACAAAGGCTGGAGCATTTAGGGTTGCTGGTGAATCGGAAAGTGTGCAGTATCGGTTCGATCGCGGCAGGATGGCGCGGCTGGCAAGGGGTTTGTGCAGTGCGTGGGGGAATTAGTTGATTACTGGATATGCTTCGGTCCCCGGTATCCGCACAACCTATGCGGTTCCAATGAATTCCCCGCAGAGCCTGGCAGTTGCGAACCAAATCAGCGACAAGCTATTTGCTGCCCGCAATGCCGGCACTCTTCAGACCAACGAAACGCCCGCTCACCCGAGCAACGTGACGTTGGCGAATGGCCAGTTCATTCTGAAATCCAGCGGCAATGTCGTTAACACGGCAGGCCACGGCTACAATTACGCGTCCGATCTGGTCGGCGGTAATAGGGTAACGATTGAAGCCGGCGCGTCGATGATCTCGGGGCAGCTCGGTGACACGATCTTCGGGCTTGGCGCCGATACGATAGCGGCGGGCGGTGGAAACAACGACATCACGGTGGGGAGTGCGCCCGGGGCGGGGAACGAAATCGTCACGGCCGACGGCAACGATACTATCTGCGCCACAGGCTCAAGCACGATTGATGCCGGCCTGGGCGCGAACGTGGTGTTCAGCCTCAATTCCACCGGCAACGTGTCGAAGCTGCTATCCAGCGGACAGGACATCCTTGTCGAGACCGGCAGCGGGAGCCAGGTGGCCAGTGTTTCCGGCCACCAAACGCTTGTCGTGGTGGATCAGGACGCGGGCGGTGCAAGCAGCGTCATCGCGAGCGGCCACAACATCGGCATTCTGGGCGTTGGCGCCGGATCGCTTTCGGTCACCATCTCCGGCGCGAACGATACGTTGAGCGCCGCGACCAGCGGACCGACGGCGGTCGTCGCATCCAGCAATGCGGTTGTCTTTGGCGGACCGAGCAGCCTCAGTTTTATCGGCGAGGGGACCGGTACGCCCACCATCGTCGGATATGCCGGCTCCCAGGAGAGCCTCCGTTTCGGCGCCGGCGGCGGGGTCTTCGCGGACAACGGTGCCGATGCCAATGTCACCGTCGGCGCGGGCCAGGCTACGATCTTTGGCGGCGCTGGTGGCGTCATCAATGTTTTCGGCAGTCAGTCCGGTGCGCTGTTTGTTGGAGGTGCGGGCAACGAGACTGTTGACGCCTCTCAGTCCAACATGTCGGGGGGGACCGGCAACGCGTTCTGGGCGGGCAGCGGCAATGATGTCCTCATCGCCGGTGCAGGCGCCGCTACGCTGGGCGCTGGCGCGGGCCACGACACGCTGACCGGTGGCCCTGGCAGCGACGCGTTCGTCTTTTTCGCCGCGCAGACGGCAGGCGCCAACGTAACCACCATCAACAATTTCGGCGGCAGCGATGGCGCGTTCATCCTCAATTATGGCGAGACGGCAGCACAGGTGTTGGCTACCGCATCGGTCGATGGCAGCGGCCTGACGATTTCCCTGTCCGACAACACGCGCATCACCTTCACCGGCATGACGCAGGTATCGAGCCTCTATGGCCACATCCTGGTGGCAGACCAGCGGGTTTAAGGAGCGTCACGTCGTGACGATCCGCGAGCCCGGGTGGGCTGTGCTCGTTTCCCGCAGCTTCCCGGCTTGATCAACGACTGATCGAGGGTCAGTCGTCTGCTGACGCGGCTCAGACCCTACCTCTCCATCATATTCATCCGCATCCCGTTCGGTGCGATCACGTCGCCGGGCCGCATGTCCGCCGGGCAAGCGCCCACCCACTTGGCGTCCTGCGTCATCGTGGACTCGCCGCGGCCCATCATGGGCGGCTTGTATTGGGTCTTGATCTCGACATGGTACGCCGTGTCGCCTGAGAAGGTCGCAACGGCCTGGCTGGTCATCTCCGTGCCGCCGAACTTGCAGACCGAGTCGCTGGTGACGACGTCGCCATCGCGGCGCATCTCCTTCTTGCTGCAACTGCTGCTTGTGGACGCGAGTCCTTGCATCGCGGCGTCGGTTGCCGCGTCCAGGCACAGCTTCGTAACCTCGGTCGGCGCATTTGCGGTGTCCATATGCATGGACACCTCCCATAGCCCAGGCTTGCGTGCCGGCATGTCGTTCGCCCAGGCGGACGCCGCGATGCAGGTGAAGCAGCACGACGCCAGGACTGCCGAAACTCTCATCTGGGACCTCATGCGCAATGCCCCCCCAACGCCGGGGGCGATGCCTTTTACAGCAGAACGCGGGGCGCGGTGGAGCGGGTATTGCGACACTTCGTGCTCAGCGCGCGAATAGACTTCGTCCCGCGGCAGCAATCCCGGCGGTTCCCTGTTGTCCGCCGCAGGCGGCATGTGCAACGCCTCCAAGGTGCATTCACGACGGCCTCGGGCCGGCGCGAAGGCGACGAAGATCGTCAGCTCGCCGGACGTCATTGGCGCCGCCGGAGCCTGGCCGTCTGGGCGAGCCCTGCGCACCGCCAAGAACCTCGATGGACATTGACTTGATCAAGGCCAAAACGGGTGTCCCAGGCCCCAGCGCAAGCCGCGTGACCGCGTCAGGCGTGACCCGTGACAGCACCGACCCGCCCGCGAGTGCGACCTCGACCAGCACGGCGCGATGGTCAGGATCATCCGCGATCGCGCGGACCGTCCCCGGCAGCACGTTATGCAGGCTGAACGCATCCCGGACGCTGTCAACCTCGGTCCGTGCCAGGATGATTTCCCGGGCCGGAACGCGGACACGAACATCCAGCCCCTCCGGCAAATCGGCTTGCGGTATCCAAAGTTCGGCCGGCCCCCAGGTCAGGCGGGTGAGTTGGCGGGCTGCATACTGGGAGGCGACACGGCAGGACAGCACGGCCCCGGCATCGTCCCGTTGCGCCAAAGGCAGGTCGGCGCGCGCGGCGATCTCCGCGATCGGCCCAGCCGCGACAACCGAGCCAGAATCGATCAGGACGATCGAATCGGCAAGCTGGGACAGTTCGTCCAGCGAATGCGTGACATACAGCACAGGCAGTTGCAGCATCGTCTTGAGACGCGCGAGATACGGCAGAATTTCCGCCTTCCGCGACGAATCCAGGCTGGCCAGCGGCTCATCCATCAGCAGCAGTTGCGGCTGCCTGAGCAGGGCCCGGCCGATGGCGACGCGCTGACGCTCCCCGCCGGAAAGCGTGTTCGGACGCCGCGCGAGCAAGTCGCTGATGCCCAAAAGCGCGACGACCTCGTCGAAATCGATGATCCTCTCCGCGGTACGCCGCATCCCGAACATCAGGTTGTTGGTCACCGACATATGCGGAAACAGGCGCGAATCCTGAAACACGAGCCCCACGCGGCGCCGCTCCGGCGGTAGCCAGATGCCGGCATCCGTGTCCGCAAGGATCTCGCCGTCGATGGCGATGCGGCATTGATCCGGGCGCAGCAGGCCAGCAGCGGCGACGATCACCGTGGATTTGCCCGACCCGGAGGGACCGAACAGCACCGTCACGCCAGGGTTCGGAACACTGAACGCCATGTCGATCGTGACGGTCGAAAAATGATGGTGCAGCTCGACGGAAAGGGTCATCGGCCGAGCGCCGTGTTCAGCCGCCGGCCGGCCCACTCGGACGCCATCAGCCCGATCAGGGCCAGCGTCAGCGATATCAGCGAGAGCTGGGCCGCCTTGGCTTCGCCGCCCGGAACCTGGAGCGCCGCGTAAATCGCGAGCGGCAAGGTTTGCGTCTCGCCGGGGATGTTGGCGGCGAAGGTGATGACGGCGCCGAACTCGCCCAGGCAGGTGGCGAATGCGACGATGGCACCGACCATGATACCGGGCGAAGCCAGCGGCAAGGTGATATTGACCAGGCGATCGAGCCGCCCGGCCCCCAGCGTGCGCGCGGCCTGTTCCAGGCCCAGATCGGCGGACTCCAGCGACAGGCGCACCGACCGGACCATGACCGGAAACACCATCACCGCACAGGCCAGGGTGGCGCCGGCGGCGGTAAAGACCAGCCGGATACCGAACCAGTCATGCAACAGCGCGCCCAGCGGGCCGCGTACGCCGAACAAGACCAGCAGCAGCCAGCCGGTCACCACCGGCGGAAGCACCAGGGGAAGGTGTACGACGGCATTCAGCACCGAGCGGCCGGGAAACCGGCTGCGCGCCAACACCCAGGCCGTCATGATCGCTATCGGCAACGCGAAGCTCACAGCGCGCGCGGCAATGAGCAGCGTGAGCCGGACCGCCTGCCACTCGTCCGGGGTAAGGTGGATGATGGCCTACTCCACCTTGAAGCCGTGATTGACAAAGACCTCGCGGGCCAGCGGTCCGGCCAGGAAATCGAGCAGAGCGCGCGCCTCGGGCGTATCGCCTGATTTGGTCACGGCGAAGGGATAGCTGACCGGGTCATGGCTGTCGGCCGGGAAGACCCCGGCTATGACGACGCCTTTGCTTGCGGCCGCATCGGTGCCGTAGACGATGCCGACGGGCGCCTCACCGCGCTCCACCAGGAGAAGGGCGCTGCGCACGTCGTCCGTTCGAGCCAGCCTCGGTGCGACGGCATCCCACACGCCCAGCTTCTTCAGCGCTTGCTCGGCATAGATGCCAACCGGCACGTGTGCGGGATCGCCGGTCGCGAGCCGTCCCTTCGGGCCAAGCAGAGCGGCAATGTCAAATCCGGGGCCGATCTGGACTTTCGCCGGGTGGGTGGCCGGCACGATCAGAACGAGATCGTTGCCGAGCAGGTCCTTTCGCGTGTCGGCCGCGATCAGGTTGCGGCTGACCAGATAGGTCATCCACTTTTCATCCGCGGAGGCGAACACGTTGGCGGGTGCGCCTTGCTCGATCTGCCGCGCCAGCGTCGAGCTTGCCGCAAACGACTGCCGCAGGGCGGCATGCCCATCCTTCTGCCACAGCGCAGAGATTTGCTTCATGGCGTCGGTCAGGCTCGCGGCTGCGAACACCGTGAGCTCCTGCGCATGGGCCGAGAGGGGAAAAAGGAGGAGAAGGGCCAGGATCAGGCGACGCATCGGCGGCTTCCTTTCAGGGCTCCATTGGCCCGTGCGGTATCACGCAACGCTTGGACCTGTACGCGTCCGTAAGGCCGGAGCCGTGCGCGACGAGCGGACACGCCATGAAGATCAGATGCAGCCAACGGCGCATCGTTTCCCTCATGCCCGACCGCGTCATAGTCTATTGAGCATATCGGGCAGCGAACAGCCGTGATCGCACAGTTCACTGTCTCGCGATCCGAGGCGACGAGGCTATGTTGGCCTGATGTGAGATACCGTCAGGGGTGGGGGCGTCTGCCGCCGTGGGTCAATGAAAGGCGTAGGCGTCCAGCCGTAGCATCCCATAACTGTTGCTGGTGTGAAGCCGCTCCGCCCTGGCCCCGTTGCCCGCCGCACCCATGGCGACGAAGAGCGGCAACAGGTGCTCCTCGGTCGGGTGCTGCGCGGCGGCGTGCGGCGCCTTGGTGCGGTAGGTCAGCAGGTCACAGCGCCGCCCCTCGCGCAGCGCCGCGTCCATCCAGTCCGCGAACGCCGCCACGTCCGGCGCCTCGGGCGCGTCCCAGTCCTGGCCGCGGAAGCGCGACAGGTCGTGGGTAAAGCTTCCCGAGCCGATCACCAGCACGCCCTCGGCGCGCAGCGGCGCCAACGCCTGCCCGAGCTGCAGGTGATGCGCTGGTCCGAGATGGCTCTGCACCGACACCTGCAGCGTCGGGATATCTGCGTTGGGATAGGCCAGCAGCAGCGGATTCCACGCGCCATGGTCGAGACCCCGCGAGCGGTCGATCCCGGCCGGCAGCCCGGCGGCGCACAGCAGGTCGCTGATGCGCTCGGCCAGACCGGGGTCACCGGGGGCGGGGTAGGTCAGCTCATACAGTGCCCGGGGAAAGCCTCGGAAGTCGTGGATGGTTTCGTTGCGGGCGACCGCATTGACGGCCGGACGCTCGGTCTCCCAATGGGCGGACACGACGAGGATCGCCTTCGGTCGGTCGAGCGTGCGACCGAGCCCGGCCAGGAAGTCCCGGGCCGGACTATCGATGAGGGGCAGCATGGGCGATCCGTGGCTGATATAGAGGCTCGGCAGCATCGCTAACTTCCTCCGGGGATAACAAGCAGTGCCTCGTGCCGGCACCGCGAACGTCGTGGACGAACGAAATGCGGTCCACCGCGATCCAGGCCACGCCGTGACCTGGCACCCCGCTGATTGGATAGACGAAAGCGGGCGAGCGCGGCAGACCGGAAAAGGCGGAAGGCGCTCGCGGTTCCGCCTATCGCCGTCCCGGTCAGGCGAGCGCCGGCGAGCGGCGCGGCAGGCGAAGCGCGAAGGCGCCAGGACCGATCAGCGCCTGCACCACCAGGGCAATTGCCCAGAAGGCCGGATACTCCCAGCCACCGCCCTGGCCGTTGAACCAAAACCCGTTGGCGCCATGCACCCAGGCAATCGTGCCCAACAGCAGCGGCACCAGGGCAAGCGAAACAATGCGCGTGGCAAGACCGGCGATCAGCGCCAGACCGCCGGCGACCTCCGCCAGGATCGTGACATAGGCGAGTGCCGGCGGCAGGCCGATCGAGCCGAAGAAGGCGGCCGTGCCGGCAGGCGTAAAGACGAAGATCTTCAGCCCGGCATGCGCAAGGAACAGCGCTCCGAGCGTGACGCGCAGCGCCAGCGCGCCGTAGTCGCGGGGATCGGTCATCGAGGACATTCTCCTGTCTGCGAGTCGCCGCGCGGGCCATCCCGGCAGCGCACCCAGGATATGATCACGCGTTTCCGCATTGCACTTGACCATGATGGCAGAAGCCTTATGCGGAAACGCAGAGGTAGATGGTGCTCGACTGGGACGACCTGCGCACATTCCTGGCGATCGCGCGGCACGGTTCGCTGTCGGCGGCGGCGCGGACGCTTGGCGTGCGGCAGACCACCATGGGTCGCCGTCTGGCCGCTCTGGAGGCGCGGGCCGGCGCGCGGCTGCTGCAGAAGACGCCGCGTGGCTACGTCCTGACGGATGCCGGCGAGGCGGTGCTGGGCAATGTCGAGCGCATCGAGGCTGAGACGCTGGCGGTGGAACGTCGCATCACCGGCCGCGACGTGCGGCTGGAGGGCACGGTACGCATCACCAGCGTCGAATCATTCTCCGCCGAGATCCTGATGCCGATCCTGGCCGGCCTGCGGCAGCGCCATCCCGGCATCGCCATCGAAGTGGTCGCGGATGTGCGCAACCTGAGCCTGACCCGGCGCGAGGCAGACGTGGCAATGCGCATGGCGCGGCCGGACCAGCAGGATCTGACGGTGCGCTGCATCGGTCGGATGGGCTTCGGATTGTATGCGTCGCCCGGCTACCTCGAGACGCGCGGGCCGCCGGACTTCGCGCGCGGCGGTGAGGGCCACGACGTCATCCTGGCCCAGCCCGAGCTGAAGGGCATGCCGGAGCTTGACTGGCTGGTTTCGTCGTTGCCGCGTGCCCAGCGGGCGCTGCAGACCAACAGCCGGTACGGCCATCGCGCGGCGGCGCTGGCGGGGATGGGGCTCGCTTGCCTGGCCCGCTACCTGGGCGACGGACATGGGCTGGTGCGCCTCGATCCGCCAACGCCGCCGCCGTCGCGAGAGCTTTGGCTGGCGGTGCACAGCGACATCCGTCATATGCCGCGCATCCGCGCCGTCACGGACGCGCTGGCCGCTGGTGTCAGGGCGGTTGCGGAGTCACTGGACCCGCCGGCGGTATGACTGGCGGGGTCGGCACGCCAGGTGGGCGCGGCGGCGTGCGTAAAGGCCTGCCAGGCAGCCCTTTTGTCGGCTGCAAACTGGCTGGTATAGAAGGCTCAGCGCCGGCATTGGCATCAAGGCTCCCGCGCGCTCGATCGGCGGATCACACAAGCTGGATTGTGAAAGCAAGCAAGCGGAACAGGGTTGTGATCTGTTACGGATCGTGATTCTGTAACAGTGGATGATCCCGAATCCTTCAGGAAAGCAATCATGCCAACAAAGCAGCCCACGGCGAAAGCGGCACCGTTCAAGGTGTCAAAAGCGCCGGCAGCCAAGAACCCGGCGACCAGCTCCAAGGCGGCACTCGCGAAGCCGGCGGCATCGAAAGTGGCAGCCGCCGCGCCGAAGCCTGCTGCGGCTGCTACGGTTACGCTGAAGCAGCTCGCGGCCGAGATCGCCGAGCATCAGCAGATCGCGAAGCGGGAGGCCGAGACGCTCCTGACCGGTCTCGTCGGGCTTCTGGTGGACCACCTGAAAAGCGGCGACCGCCTGCGCATCGGCGGGCTTGGCATTCTGGAGGTCAAGGACCGGCCCGAGCGGACGGGACGTAACCCGGCAACCGGCGAGCCCATTACGATCAAGGCCAGCAAGAAGATCGCGTTCCGCCCGGCCAAGGAGTTGAAGGAGGCCATCTAGGCAGCCGCGCGTCGCCGGCGCCCGACGGGCCGACAGGCGTCCAGCGGTTGGATGGCCTCCGTCGGGGGTTAGGAAACCTGCTGGCGCATGCCGGGGCCGTGATATGCTTCCGCTGCGCGCATGGGAATCCCGCCGCCGGTCGCGAGGGCTCGGGACCTTTGGGGATCTCGACTCTCAGCCACAACGTGACTCGCCTGCCCGGCCGGCGCTTTCAACAGAGTCAGACGTCTACGTCTTCGACTGACCGTGCGTGCTCCTGGATGAACTGGAACCGCAGCTCCGGGCGGCGGCCCATCAGGCTCTCGACCAGTTCGTTGGTCTTCGCCCGGTCTTCCGCCAGCGCGACGACCTTCAGCAGCGTGCGCTTCGTCGGGTCCATCGTGGTCTCCTTGAGCTGAGCAGCCGGCATCTCGCCCAGGCCCTTGAAGCGGCTGACCTCCACCTTGGCGTTGGGCTTGAACTCGCGCTTGATCTTGCGCTCGCGGTCAGCGTCGTCCATCGCGTAGACCGACTTCGCACCCTGGGTCAGCCGGAACAGCGGCGGCTGGGCGAGATAGATGTGCCCCTGCCGCACCAGCTCCGGCAGCTCCCGGTAGAAGAAGGTCATCAACAGCGAAGCGATATGCGCGCCGTCCACATCGGCGTCTGTCATGATGATGATGCGCCCGTAGCGCAGTTTCGCCCGGTCGAAGCGCTCGCCGATGCCGCAGCCGAGGGCTTCGACCAGGTCCTTCAGCTCCTGGTTCTGCCGCAGCTTGTCGGCCGATGCGCTGGCCACATTCAGGATCTTGCCCCGCAGCGGCAGCACCGCCTGGGTTTCGCGGTTGCGGGCCTGCTTGGCGGACCCGCCGGCCGAGTCGCCTTCAACCAGGAACAATTCGGTCTCGGCGGCATTCTCCCGCGTGCAGTCGGTCAGCTTGCCGGGCAGCCGCAGCCGGCGGGTCGCAGACTTTCGCGGCGTGTCCTTTGCCTCCCGCCGGCGCAGCCGTTCCTCGGCGCGCTCGATGACGAACGCCAGCAGGTTGTCGGCCTGCGCCGGATCACCGGCCAGCCAATGGTCGAAGCGGTCGCGCAGCGCGGTCTCGACCAGGCGCGCGGCTTCGGGGCTGGCGAGCTTCTCCTTGGTCTGGCCTTGGAACTGCGGCTCGCGCATGAACAGGGACAGCTTGGCGGCCAGCGGCGTCAGCAGGTCCTCCGGCGTGATCTGCGCGGCGCGGCGGTTGCCGCGATGCTCGCCCCAGGCGCGCAGCCCTTTCACCAGAGCGGCGCGGAATCCCGCCTCGTGCGAGCCGCCCTGCGGCGTCGGCACGGTGTTGCAGTAGGAGTGCAGGAACCCCTCGCCGTCCTCCAGCCACGCGGCGGCCCATTCCAGGCGGCCGGCATTGTCCCCCGACGGGCCGTTCGGGAGCGCGGCCTCGCCGGCCCAAGAATGGGGCAGCACGCGGCTGGCCTCGCCGATATCCTCCTCCAGGCTGTCGCGCAGGCCGCCGGGGAAGTGCAGCACCGCCTCGGCCGGCGTGTCGTCCTTGGCGCCCTTCAGGAGGCTAGCATCGCAGACCCAGCGGATCTCGACGCCACGGTATAGATAGGCCTTGGAGCGGCACAGCCGGTACAGCCGCGCCGGGCTGAACGCGAGCGCGCCGAAGATCTGCGGGTCCGGCTTGAACCGGATCGTGGTGCCGCGCCGGTTATGCACGGCGCCGGCGTTGATCAGCTTCGAGGTGGGCTTGCCGCGCGCGTAGCTCTGCTGCCACAGTGTTCGGTCGCGCGCGACCTCCACCTCCATCACTTCCGACAGGGCGTTCACCACGGAGCTGCCGACCCCATGCAGCCCGCCCGAGGTGGCGTAGGCCTTGCCGCCGAATTTTCCGCCGGAGTGCAGGGTGGTCATGATCACTTCCAGCGCGCTCAGGGCCTTGAACTTGGGGTGTGGGTCCACCGGAATGCCCCGTCCGTTGTCGCGGACGGTCAGCCAGTTGTCCGGCGCCAGCGCAAACTCGATAAAGCTCGCATGCCCGGCCACCGCCTCGTCCATGGCGTTGTCCAGGATTTCGGCGGCAAGATGGTGCAGCGCCGGCTCGTCGGTGCCGCCGATATACATGCCGGGCCGGCGCCGGACCGGTTCCAGCCCCTCCAGAACCTCGATGTCCTTGGCGGAGTAGTCGCCGCCATCCGGGGCCGGGGTTGCCGTCTGCCTGGCATCCCGCTTCGCTTGCGGCGGCTTCCCTTGCGGTGCGGGGTCGGTTGTCTTGCCCGCCGGCTTGCGCGGGTCCGAACCGAACAGATCGTTCATGCTATGTTCCAGACTGTCCCTGGCACCTTAGCCAAACCGGGGGAGTCCGGGCAACGGGCGATCGGCATGGGGCAGCGTCCGGCCCTCTCGTCCAAGGTGCAACGAGCATCTACCCGCCTGGACCATTGTCCAGCGTCGTCAAACACGTTTCGCCGCTGATCGATCTCGACGCCAGCGCGCGGGACCATTGGCGGGGCGGGGTGCGCCCGGCGCGCAGGTAGAATTCGCCAAGGATCGAGCCCACCATAGAGCACGATCCCTTGGGAAGCTGGAAGTAGTCCTCGGCAACCGACAGTGCATCGGCGGAGCCGAGGCCGGCCCAGCTCGCCGAGTGGATTCGGCAGGGTGCCATTGGCCCAGTATACCGGCATCAGCGGGGCGCTGGTCCAGATCACGTTCTCACCGCGCCGCCAAGCATCTTCCGCGCGGGTGACGCGTGGACCGGCCGGCCGCAGCAGAGCGCTATTATTACCGCCAACTGTCGAGTTTGTGAGATATTCGCCTGAGTGCAGGCTCTGTATTTCGCCTTTGCGTTTCGGCACCTGCGTGACCCCAAGCGCAAGCGTCTGGCCCTTTCGGCCGCGGGGCGGCGTTCCCATGCCGGCGCTCGGCCGCGACCCCGGTCAATCTTCGGAGATCGGGGCCGTCAATGGAGCCAGGTCGACCATATGATGACTGGCTTTCGAATTTCGGGGGGAATGAACCGAATTCGGTCGAGCTTTTGTTCGGGTTTTAGTAAGGATGACGCCGCGCCACATGGTCAGTTTTCATGCTGGTTCAGTTTTGCCGCGGCAGAGCAAAGGCGGGTCTGCCCCCGGTCTGGAAGCGCCGCCGGGGGTATTCGGAAGAAGCGGCGCGGCATTCAACACAGCGAGGATGGAACCCCACAATGCGCAAGGTTTTCTTCATCACCGCGATGGCATTGCTGGCCACCGGTCCTGCTCTCGCCGAGCCCTCAATCGGGCAAGGCACCGGTACGGGAACCGCGAAACCTGCCAGGCATTCAGCGCACCCGGCGGGGACCCCGCTCGATCGCGGACCGTTCACTTCGGAAGCGAGCCGTGCCTACGAAGGCGGCGGCATGGTACTGCAAGGTGCGCCCGGCGCACCACCACCGACTCCCGAGCCTACGCCGCCGGGTCAGACGCCCCGCAACATGGTGCCGCAGTAGCGCCTGGCGCCGGATCGGCCGGCGGAAATGGGGCCGCAGCACTCGTGTCCTACCGTTCTGGCCCACCCGGCGTCGCTGGAATGTCGCTGCACCCCACCTGTCGGATCACGCCGTTGGCAGTGCGGCTTCGGCTTTGCACCGTGAACGCGAGTTGCACCAGATGCCCGTCCGGCGAGACCCAGGCCTGTGCGGACGATGGCCGGCTGGTTCGGAAAGCCGGATGCCGCACCGACGTTTGCCAGAGCCGCCCTCCATCGCCCGACGGACCTGCACCGGAAATCGTCAGGTCCACGCTTTTGTTTCTCTTGAAGCCGGGCAGCACGACCGTGATGGCCTGGCCGCTGCGCGGTAGCCGTCTGGTCCAATAGAAGGCCAGCGCAAGCGGCGAGCGAAGGTCGGACTGCCCGGACGCGTTTGGCAGGTCAAGGTCGGAACGCCGTTCCGGACTTCCGGCCGGGTAATCCTGGAGCCATGGCTGGCCAAAGGTGTCAGGGTCCCAGTGCCCGACGAAACCCGGATGCTGCCGGCGAAAGTCGTCCGGCTCCTTGCCCTGCAGCCGGTATGCGTCGAGGCCGTTACTGCCGCGGTCGAACACGTCCCATTGCTGCCGCACGATATGGCCGTCCACGATGGTGCGGTTGTTAACGGCGAGGCTCAGCAACCGCCCCGATTGCCAGGTGCTGATCTCCTCCGACAAATAGTTAATGTGCACGAGCGGCATCGGCGTGCCATCGAAACGCGCGATGACATCCACCATGATCGCCCCGTCCGAGGCGCGATTGCTGGCACTGCTGGTGACGGCGACCTGTCCATCGTAGTCGGTGGTTCCCGCAAAGCGGCAGATTTCGGCCGCATGGGCCGTGAGCGCGAACAAATGTGCCGCCACAACACACAAGGATCCTGGGCACAAAGGCCATCGCGTCATAGCTATCTCCCGGGCGGCTCGCGCGCGAGGTTGCCGGGATCGCCCGGCACGATCAACCGGCCAGAACTCGAAAGTCCGGTCTGGGCGAAACGCCGATTGCGCGGGATCACCTGCCCGTGCGGAGCATCCCTAACATGATTGCCGATCTCGCCAGGCCCCCTGGCCCTGAGCCAGCATCCACCGGTCCAGACTAATCTTATCGTGGCAAATCAATCGATTAGATTTATTCGACAGTCGGAGGTTCCGGCACTGGATGGCAACCGGCTGATCCGCCTGCGTGTCCCGGCCTACCCGTTGTTTCCGCCGGCCTCCGAATACCGGCGATCAATGCTCGACACGACGCGGCAAAATGTGGATTGGTGGCGGGTAACGGTCTAAGACCCGACCGTCAAACTTGGATGGAACCCATGAGCGACCAAGTCCTCAACCTCGCGGCTCAGATCGTCTCGGCTCACGTCGAGCACAACACGGTGTCGGTAAAAGATCTGCCCGCTCTGATACAGTCAGTCTATGCAACGCTCGCACAAGCCGGGGTACAGGCGCCTGAGCCCGAGAAGCAGGAGCCTGCGGTTCCGATCAAAAAGTCGGTCTTCCCCGATCACATCATCTGTCTAGAGGACGGCAAGAAGCTCAAAATGCTCAAGCGGCATCTGCACACGGCCTATGGCCTGACGCCGGAGCAGTATCGCACGAAATGGGGCCTCCCAGCCAACTACCCGATGGTGGCGCCGAACTATGCCGAGACCCGCTCGACGCTTGCCAAGGCGATTGGCCTGGGGCGGAAGGCGCCGGATGCCGAGCCCGAGGTAACCCGCAGGCCCGTTGGGCGTCCGCGGAAGGTCACCAAGCCCGTCTGATCGCGGCTTGCGAACGGCGCGGTCGCGCTCGCCCCGACGCGGCTCGAACGCCACCGCCGCGCGCCGAATTGCTGCGGCGCGTGGCGCGCTCGGGGAGCACCGGACCGGGTTGTGCGCCTTGTATGCGAGAAGGTGCTTGCGCCGCGGCCCGAGCGGTGGCCATGGTCGGCTTATGTTCGCTGTCGATGAAGCCACCGCCGCCGCGATCCGCCGCGTATTCGCTGAGGATGGGGAACTGTCCGCCATCGTGGAGCTGCGCCGGCGCTTTCCCGGCGTCGTGGGCAGCACCCGCGCCCGGGATTGCGTTCGGACAATCACCGGGTGGCAGCCATCCGCGAACGAGGCCGCACGCGTGGTCTGCCCTTGGCCCCGGACTCCGCCGGCGCGGCGGTCTCGCTGACCGCCAGCGTCCGCAAAGGGAGGCAGACCGGTATCGGCACCGCGGCCGATCCAGGCGTGAGCCGATCCACGGCCCATTGAAGCTGCGAACGCACTCGATGCCGACCTTCTTTACCGCCGACCATCACTTTGGCCACGCGGGGGCATTGCACCTTTACCGCAGGCCGTTCGCATCAGTGGCCGAGATGGACCGCCAGATGATTGACCGGTGGAATTCGGCGGTTGCGCCCGAGGATGAGGTCTGGCACCTGGGAGACTTCTCAGTCCGCCAAAGACCAGACCGCGTGGCCTCGCTGTTACGGACGCTCCATGGTCGAAAACACCTGGTCAGCGGGAACAATGACGATGCGGCGGTGAAAGACTGCGATGGCTGGGAAAGCGTTCAGCCGTATGCCGAGCTGAGTGTGGACGGCAGTCAGGTCGTGCTCTGCCACTATCCCTTCAGGACCTGGCGCAATTCGGGCAAAGGCTGGGCCAATCTGCATGGCCATAGCCACGGCCGCTTAAAGCCGCTGCCGCGCCAATTCGACGTCGGAGTGGACGCCTGGGATTTCCGGCCGGTGCAGCTCGCTGACATACTCGGCAGCCCGAAGCGCATGTGACCCTGGCCCGAACAATTGCACCAAAGTCCAAACTGCGCCCGGCGGCTCGCTGCCGCCGACAGCCAGCTCGGCACCTGCAAGACCGCGAATGCCAGGTTGATTGCCGTGGCGCAGGACATCCTTCATTTGTATCAGACGCGGGGATTCCGTGCGCTGGTGCTCGGCAGCTACGAGCCGGTGCTCGGACTGCGCAAGGTGGAGCTGGAGAACACAGTGCAGGACTACGAAGACAAGATCCACGACCAGCACGTCCCCGGCACGCCGCCGGCCGCCGACGCGGGCCGCCCTCCCTCATCCTCATCCGCTGCCGCGCAGCCGCCGGCCAATGCCCCCTTGCCGGCCACCGGGAGGCAGCGCTGATGGCCCCCCGTCTTGCCCTGGCCGGCCTCGCTGTCCTGCTGTGCAGCGCCCAGGCGCCGGCGCCAGACACGGTGGTGGCGCAGAGCGGTCCGAACACGCTCACGGTTGCCGGGCTACGCCAGCTCCTGGATTTCGTCAGTCCGGACCAGCGCCGGCAGGCGGAGGGCGATCCGGCGGCGATGGCCAATCTGATCCGCAGCCAGTTCGTCCAGCTCTCGCTGCTGGCGGAGGCGAAGGCCAAAAAATTCGACCAAAGCCCGGCGGTGGCCTACCGCGCGGAGCAGGCGCGGCAGTCCGCAATCGTGCAGAGCTACGTTGCGTCGATCACCGCGCCGCCGGCGGACTACCCGGCCGAGGCCGAAATCCAGGCCGCCTACGACGCCAACAAGGCGCGCCTGCTGGTGCCTCGGCAATACGATCTCGCACAGATCGTGGTCCTGGTGCCGGCGGGCGCGACGCGCGCGCAGGAAGACGAGGCGCAGAAGAAAATCACCGACCTCCGTGTCCAGGCCGCGAAGCCCGGCGGGGAGAGTTTTGCCGACCTGGCGCGCAAGCTGTCGGAAGACAGCGCGTCGGCGAAGGACGGCGGCGCTCTGCACCGGATGCGGGAGGACATCCTGCTGCCGCAGGTGCGCGATGCGGTTGCGGGATTGCAGGAGAACGCGCTGAGCGAACCGGTACGAGTCGCTGACGGCTGGCATCTGTTCAAGCTGCTTGGTACCAAGCCGGCGGGGACCCCGCCGCTGGCAGAGGTGCGGGACCAGATCGCGGGCGCCCTGCGCCAGCAGCGCACGGCGGAGAACGAGCGTAAAATGGTCGATGAACTGCTGCGCCGTCAGCCGGTACGGGTCGATGAGATCCGGCTGCAGCAGGTGTTCGCCAAATAGAGCCTGCGTGCCGGCTCGCCCCATGGTTACCGGGCGGCCGGCCAGGCGTCACTCCTTCGGGCGCATGTCGATAATGCGCTTTGCCTTGCCGACCGAACGCTCGATCTCGCCGACCTCGGCAAACCGGATTCGCACGCTCACGCCGATATAGGATTTGATGGCATGCGACAGGCTCGCCGCACACGCCTGCTTCGCGTGCTGGTCGCCCGCTGCGTCCGGCCGAGGCTCGACAACGACATCCAGCGAATCGAGATGCTCGCGCCGATACACCTCCAGCACGTAATGCGGCGACAGCGCCTTTTCCTTCAGGATCAGTTCCTCGACCTGGCTCGGGAACAGATTGACCCCGCGGATGATCAGCATGTCGTCGGTGCGCCCGGTGACCTTCTCGATCCGCCGCATCGAGCGCGACGTGCCCGGCAACAGCCTGGTCAGGTCGTGCGTGCGGTAGCGGATGATCGGCAGCGCCTCCTTGGTCAGCGACGTCAGCACTAGCTCGCCCGGCTCTCCATCGGCGACCGGCTCGCCGGTCGCCGGATCGACGATCTCGGGGTAGAAATGATCTTCCCAGATGTGCAGGCCGTCCTGGCTCTCGACGCATTCGCAGGCGACGCCCGGGCCGATGATTTCGGACAGCCCGTACAGGTCGATCGCCGCCATATCGAAGCGGTCCTCGATCTCGCGCCGCATCGCGTTTGTCCACGGCTCGGCGCCGTGCAGGCCGACGCGCAGCGACGTGCGCCGCGGGTCGAGTCCCTGGCGCTCGAACTCATCGCCGATCGTCAGCATGTACGACGGCGTGACCATCACGATCGAGGGCTGGAAGTCGAGGATAAGCTGCACCTGGCGGGCGGTCTGGCCGCCCGACATCGGCACCACCGTGCAGCCCAGCCGCTCGGCGCCGTAATGCGCGCCGAGGCCGCCGGTGAACAGGCCATAGCCGAACGCAACGTGGACAACATCCCCCGGCCGGCCGCCGGCGGCGCGGATCGATCGCGCCATCACGTCGGACCAGACATCGATGTCGTTCCGGGTGTAGCCGACCACGGTCGGTTTGCCGGTGGTGCCGGACGAGGCGTGGATGCGCACCACCTGGTCGCGCGGCACCGCGAACATATCGAAAGGGTAATTGTCGCGCAGGTCGTCCTTGGTGGTGAACGGAAATTTCCGGAGGTCGTCCAGCGTCCGCAGATCGTCCGGGTGCACACCAAGCCGCTCGAACGCGCGGCGGTAGTGGCCGACATTGTCGTAGGCGTGGCGCAACGCCCATTTCAGGCGCGACAGTTGCAGACCGGCGATCTCATCCCGGCTGGCGATCTCGATCGGGTCGAGCAGCGTTGTTTCCTTGGGCCGGAGCTTCATGATGCTGGGTCTATCTGCATGGAAGTGACGCCCTGTATAGCGGCAGGGTCAGGCCCGCCGTCCGGGGCCTGGATGATGGTCGTCGTCGGGATGGCGTAGCAGGATCGTTCCCTCCGTGCGGCACCAGGGAATGTGATTTTCCCTATGTGTCATTAGGCGTCTCGCGTCAACGCTGCTTGATGCGGGGCCACGGCCCGAGACGCCGGGAACGATCGGCCATTCCGGGCGCATGACTGGACGCAGGAGCCTAACCCCGGCTCAGACCGGCGCAGGCTGTCTTTCCGCCAAGCGAAGGCGCGGATAACCCGAGCCTCGGTGATCCGCATGTCGTCGAGAACGGCGGGACGCGTAACAGGGCGAGCGAGCCGTCTTGGCTCGGCCGGAGAAACCAATACGTTGACTTGTCGGCATCAGTATGGTTACCTCCGGCTTAGTCGCGGACAGTCTGCGTGAGGGCGTGTGCCCCGGACGACATCACGCCATCAGCGACAGAGCGGTTTCGAGATGTTCTGATCGAGGAAGATGCAGATGCCTACGCTCCACACGCTGGTCAGCTTCAACGGCATCAACGGGTCTTCCCCGGAGGCCGGTCTGATCACCGACGCCGCCGGGGACCTGTTCGGTACGACGATGGATGGTGGAGCGTCCGGCGTTGGCACGGTGTTCGAGATTGCCAAGACCGGCAGCGGCTACGCCAGCACGCCGACCACTCTGGCCAGCTTCAACGTCACCAACGGGTCTTACCCGGAGGCTGGGTCTTACCCGGAGGCCGGTCTGATCACCGACGCCGCCGGGGACCTGTTCGGCACGACGATGGAAGGTGGGGCGAACGACCGAGGCACGGTGTTCGAGATCGCCAAGACCGGCAGCGTATATGCCAGCATGCCGACCACTCTGGTCACCTTCACCTGGTACAACGGGTCTTACCCGGAGGCTGGTCTGATCACCGACGCCGCCGGGGACCTATTCGGCACGACATCCACGGGCGGGGGGATTGATAATGGTGGCACGGCGTTCGAGATCGCCAAGACCGTCAGCGGTTACGCAAGCACGCCGACCACTCTGGTCGCCTTCAACGGTTTCACCGGGTCCAACCCGTCTGCCGGTCTGATAACCGACGCCGCCGGCGACCTGTTCGGCACGACATCCGGTGGCACCGTGTTCGAGATTGCCAAGACCGTCAGCGGCTACGCCAGCACGCCGACCACTCTGGTCACCTTCAACGGCACCAACTGGAGCAGCCGGCAAGCCGGTCTGATCACCGATGCCTCCGGGAACCTGTTCGGCACGACATACAGCGGCGGGGCGGGGAATGGCACTGTGTTCGAGATCTCCAAAATCAACGGCGTCTACGCCAGCACGCCGACCATTTTGGTCAGTTTCAACGGCGCCGACGGGGGTGGCCCGCAAGCCGGTCTGATCATCGACTCCGAAGGGGACCTGTTCGGCACGACATCCTCGGGTGGGGCGAACAACGATGGCACGGTGTTCGAAGTGACGGCGCCGCCGGCGCCGGCCGGGCTGACCCTGGCGCCGGCCAGCGACAGCGGTGTCCAGGGCGACGACATCACCAACGTCACCACCCCGGCGATCACCGGCACCGGCGCGGCCGGCGACACCGTGACCCTCTACAACGGCGGCACGCTGCTCGGCACCGCCATGGTCGGCACTGGCGGCACCTGGTCGATCACTAGCAGCACCCTGGCCGCCGGCAGCTACAGCCTGACCGCCACCCAGACCGATGTCGCCGGCAACGTTTCGGCCGCCTCTGCCGCTCTGGCGCTCACCATCAAAACCACGGCGGCGGCGCCGACCGGGCTGATCCTGGCGCCGGCCAGCGACAGCGGTGTCAAGGGCGACGACATCACCAATGTCACCACCCCGATGATCACCGGCCACGGCGCGACCCCCGTGAACCTCTATAGTGGCAGCACGCTCCTCGGCACCGCCACGGTCGACCTTGCCGGCACCTGGTCGATCACCAGCAGCACCCTGGCCGCCGGCAGCTACAGCGTGACCGCAACTGAGACCGATGCCGCGGGCAACGTCTCAGGACCCTCTGCCGCTCTGGCGCTCACCATCGAAACCACGGCGCCGGTGCCGACCGGGCTGACCCTGGCACCGGCCAGCGACAGCGGTGCCAAGGGCGACGACATCACCAACGCCACCACCCCGGCGATCACCGGCACCGGCGCGGCCGGCGACACCGTGACCCTCTATAGCGGCGGCACGCTGCTCGGCACCGCCATGGTCGGCACTGGCGGCATCTGGTCGATCACCAGCAGCACCCTGGCCGCCGGCATCTACAGCCTGACCGCCACCCAGACCGATGTCGCCGGCAACGTTTCGGCCGCCTCGGCTGCTCTGGGCTTGACCGATATCGCCAAGGTGACGGTGACCGGCACCGCGGTGAATAACAGCACCGTTGCCCTCTCCGACAACGGAACCGTGGTCGGAACCGTAACCGCGAACGGCACCGGCGCATGGAGCATTGCGAATGTTGTTCTCGCCCAAGGCGCCAACCCGCTGAGGGCGACAGCGACAGATGCAGCCGGCAACACCAGTGCCAGCAGCAGCTTCACCGCCACCCTGGACACGACACCGCCAGTGGTGACCGTGACAAGCCCCGGCGGTGTAGTACACGCGACGCCGCAGACCGTGTCCGGCACAGTTGACGTCGCCGACGCCGGCACCATCGTCACCATCGCCCAGGCCGGCGCCACGCTCGGCAGCGCTACAGTCGGCGCCAACGGGCAGTGGAGCGTCGCCGTCACGCTCGCCGGGATCGGCAGCAACGCGCTGACAGCCAGCGATACCGATGCGGCAGGCAACACCGGCGTCAGCGCCGCCGTTACCTACACGCTCCCGCCCGCGGTGCCGTCCGACATCGCTGCCGTGCTGTGGCAAAACAGCACCAGTGGGCTGGTAACAGAATGGCAGACAGCCGCCGGCGGCTTCGGGAAGAGCGTCGATTTTGGGCTGGCCGTCAACGGCTGGCACCCGGTCTGCCAAGGCGACTTCAACGGTGACGGTACGTCGGATATTTTGCTCCAGAACAATAACACCGGTCAGGTGCTGTACTGGCAGATGGCCGGTGGGCAGGTTGCACAGATGGTGTCGCTCGGCGCTGCGACAGCGGGTTGGACCGCGGTCGGCGCCGGGGACTTCAATGGCGATGGCACCACCGACGTCCTGTTCCAGCAGTCCAAAACCGGGCTGATGCTGGACTGGATGGTGGCCAAAGGCAGTGCTGCCAATTCCCTTCCGGTCACGATTGGAACGGGAACGACTGGCAATCAAATCGCACCGCCGGGCGCAGTCCAGACCAGCAACATCATCGGGGCCGCCGGTTCGGGCTGGACCTTTGCCGGCACCGGCGACTTCACCGGCAATGGGACCAGCGACATCCTGTTCGTCAACACCAGCGGGCTGGTGACGGAGTGGATCATGCGCAACG
>Ga0302154_10000612_pt1 | contig 32777 bp, 17 predicted proteins | sample I_Bog_N2_3_FD_193507 | JGI IMG/M metagenome (GOLD analysis project Ga0302154, IMG submission 193507) | Peat permafrost microbial communities from Stordalen Mire near Abisko, Sweden - I_Bog_N2_3 | ecosystem: Environmental > Terrestrial > Soil > Wetlands > Peat | place: Sweden: Abisko, Stordalen... | reverse complement strand
AATGCCCGTTCTGCGGCGTCAGACGGTTATAACACAGTAGTACTATTGTCCTGTCTCTAAAGTTCATATCAAAGCAAAGGCTGTCATTCTGAGCGAAAGGGGCCCCAAACGCTTTTCAGTTTCCGGGGTCCCCGCAGACAGGTCTTCGCCTGCGGGGTGGAGTTCGGGGGTGGTGAGTCGAAGGACCTGCGTTTGCACTTTGGAATTTATGCTACGAATTTCAGGGACAGGACATTAGGGTGTATCGACATATGCGGCGCGCAGCGACGGGAGCCATTTTTTCAGTTCGAGGAAAGAGGAGCGACGCATGCCGGGGTCCCCACGGACAGCCAGTTTGAGAAAGTTTTGAGACAACCGGGTACTTCGCCAGCAATGCGGCGACAAAGCAAAGGCAGGAAGACAGGTCGGGTACAAAGTCGGCCAGCGTCCGTCAATCGGTTACGCGGAGCTCTTGTCTTCTCCCAACTGCACGAACCGCGTTTCCACGAGGACGCGCTCGAAGTGCGCTGGCCCCATGTGGCGCAAACCATTTGTTTCGTGGACCATTGCAGGATCACGATCTCCGAACGCCCTGGTTTTATGGGCGTGGGTGCTCCTCACGATTTCCCTCTACAGCGACCGCGATCTGCTTTGATCTCCGGTAGACGTTAGCGACCGCCAACGTCCAGAAAGGTGCCAAATCGACTCCTGGGACGAGCTTGCCCAAGAAGGAAGGGAGGAACTCCCAGTGCCAGCCAAGAAGGTAAAACAGGACGGCTCCGACTCCAAGATCCAGTATGTCGTCCGCCGGCGATGCAGCACCCTCGACGAACAGGGGAAAGACTACGATCTGAAGTGCATCCGCAATGATCGCCAGGATCAATGCGATTCGAAAGCGCGGACCCGGTGAGATTTGAATGGCGTCCTGAGTCATATCAGCCTGCTGCTTTCCTACGCGTGCTTGATTCGCTCATTTTACGCCGCAAGCATTCCGATGGCGGGACACCGGTCATCGTCGCATGCGATTCGGCGGCCCGGAACTTCTCAACTATCTGCACGGTATGGTTCCTAAAGCCCAAAAATACAATTCCAAGATCGTCCCCAAAACGCCCTCAGCTCGGTAGGTTGCGGAGACATGAACGTCCTGTGGCAGACCACCGGAGGTGCGCTGACTGCAGTGTCAGGCTTGGCGATTGCTCAAAACACGACTCATCGAACACGGTGGTATTGTGCACTTGCTTGTACTCAGCGATCCGCTGTTTGTCGGCCCCGCTTTGCTATATCGGGAGGGCCATCTGTTTTCCCGGCGGAACGGCGCGCGTTCCCTGCGACAGGCACCAACCGGTGAACCTTGCACACTGTCCAATGAGGAATTGGCACTGGCGCGGATAAATCGAAGCCTCACGCCATAGCATTCAAGCCAAATCAGCATGCAGGTACCGGACGAAGTGACTCATCGTGGCTCACCGAGGTTAGAAGTGATTGTGTGATAGCATGCCCTCAAGTCCACGATCCATTTGAAGCGCATGGTTTTCCGGGGAACTTCGTTGAAACGCCTTCTTGCCGTCTATACCCTCGCATTTTCGCTTTTTGCCACTGGGCAGGTGAATGCTCAGATATTTCACAATCCTTATCGAGTTCCCACCGCGCAAGATCCGATCAGCGTCTTTACGGTAGACGTAAACGGCGATGGCGTACCCGATATTCTCTTCGAGACGGAGGGCAATTCCACAACGCCCACCACGATGGACGTCCTCTTCGGACAATCCTCAGGCGGCTATATCGCCGGACCCGTGCTCACGCTGCCCAACGGAGTGGGAGGCTGCCGCCCCCTGGACGCGAACCGCGATGGAAAGCTCGACCTCGCCTGCCTCCATCTGATCGACGAATACGATATCGAGGCCGCCACGTTTCTCGGCAATGGCGACGGAACCTTCCAGGCGCCCATCTATAGCGCCCCCATGCAGTCGCAGGTCGGTTACAACGACTTTATCGCTTGGATGTTCACCCCGACCGATGTCAATGGGGACGGAATTCCAGATTTACTTATAGGCGACGCACTGGACCAGTGGATCTTTGTGCTGATCGGGGATCGGACTGGACGATTCACGGTCAAATCCATAATCGGTGGATACCCTTCATCGGGAGTCTCAGGGTTTTTTCCCAACGCGAGCATGAACATTTTTGCCATGGATCTAAACGGCGATGGCAAAACCGATCTGGCTTTTTCCAATGGGCCCACAGTAGTGCTTGGCAATGGCGACGGAACTTTTCAAACTCCAAAGCTCTACGACGGCACTTATTTCAGTTGCATTTATCGCGACATGGACGGCGATGGCCATCCTGACGCCGTTTGCGCCGACATTGTGTATGACGATGAGTTAGCCATCCTGCATGGAAATCCGGATGGATCGTTCAACACCACGCCCATCTCGACCCAGAAATATATCGAGAGCGATCTTCCATCCCCGGTTTATGTTCAGGATCTGAATGGAGATGGTATCGCGGATATCGTGGCAGACTCCCCCGGCGGGCTGGAGGTTCTGCTGGGTGATCCGGGCCTCAAATTCGCTACCCCCGTTCACTACGCCGTAGGAAATCCAGCCAGTAACGGAGAACTGTCGTCGCAGTTTGCCGACATGAATCTGGACGGTCTGATTGATGTTGTTGCCACGGGGCCGAATGGTATCTACATCAGCTACGGACGTGCGGATGGATCGTTTAACGCTGCGCCCGCTTATGAAGTCGCGCAGGTGCTGGGGCATACGGCGGTTGCCGACTTCAACGGCGATGGCATCCCGGATATCGCGGCTACAGGGGATCAGAATATCGAGTTGAGCCTTGGCAACGGGGACGGCACGTTCAAGCCATATTCTGCATTGCCCAACGGCGGAATCGACTGTCAATACCCCCGGCAGAGCCGGGGGCTTGATTATGTGAGCCGCTCGAAGCGGCTTGAGCGGGGTCGCTAACGCGGCTCCGACGTTATTGGGACCACCTTTCGGTGGCTACTTCCACATCTTGAGCTGGTCCAGTCGCTTGTCCTCAACCTCTTGGTTTCGGATGTATTCGCGAATCGCCGTCTCGTCGCGCCCTACCGTCGATACGAAGTAGCCTCGCGCCCAGAAATGCTGCCCGGCAAAATTCTGCTTGTGCTCGCCGTAGGTCCGAGCCAAGTGAATTGCGCTCTTGCCCTTGATGAATTCCACAACCTCAGATACCGCATATTTGGGCGGAATCGAAAGCAGCATATGCACGGGGTCAGGCATCAGGTGACCTTCCAATACGCGACATTCCTTCTGCTAGGCCAAACGTTTGAACACCTCGCCCAAATGCTGCCGAAGGCTTTCATACAGCACCTTGCGGCGACATTTCGGGATAAATGCCACGTGGTATTTGCACTCCCATACCGTGTGGCTTAGACTCTCCAATTGGTCCATCCAGTTTCTCCTTTGCGTGTGCTTTGGTCGGCTCACGATTGGAGTTTCTTGGATGGACTCCCGTAAATGTCAAACTGCTACTGCCACCCCGGCAGAGCCGGGGGATCTCCTCACCCTTTAGCAAGTGAAAATGTCCGCTTTTGAGAACAAGTGAAGTGTCCGGTTTGGTTAAAAAGTAAAATCATCAACTAGTCGTCGTCGAGGTGGTGGGAAAGTGCGCATCCCGCGTAGTTTGCAGGATTTGCAAGTTGATAGGGAAAGTCTGCTTTTGGACTTTTCCTATCAACGTCTTTTCCACGGCCTTGAACTGTTTTTTCGTCAGAGGCGTCAGCAGCTTTCCTTCCGCGCTGTAGTGTCCGGAGCGATCTCCTGCGATCATGAGGGTCAAGGTGGTGCCCAGGTGCTGATGACCTCGTCCCAGTTTGGTAGCGCTCGCTACTATTATGTGAGGATAGAGGACGCCATGAATGAGGATTGGCAGAATCCTTACAAACTTTTACAAAGCTTTACTTGGAGTTTCGCCCACAAGGCGTGCGAAAGTCGACCCTGAAAAATGTCCACGGGTAAACACTGGCGGCTCGCTCCACAAAGGGTGCAATCGGCAATGATCCACAAATCCGGCATTGTCTGGACGGGCGCCGGGATCGCTCATTCGCGACGCCGATGCTGTCGGCGGCTCACGTCTTCACATCCTCAATACCAACAAGCGTCACAGCATCGAGAGTCACCGGCGCATGCTGAAAGCGGGAATTGCAGCTGCGTTCTACGGAGAGTGGAAATTAAATATCGACCGTATCCGGAAGAACGATGTCATTTTCCACACAACAGTTCTCGGCAAACCCGTGAATATCTTGACCGAAACGTCACTTCCAAACTGGCATTGCACATCAGACTATTTCAAATGATTCGACAGAGTCCATTGGTTGGAACATCGGAACGGTTGTGGTCTCAGCCTGGATTTTGGCCGACTTCGATTCCTTCCGGGAAGACGATCCTTTCATTGAGCTCCCGGTTGAATTCTGAGACGACTTCGGAGACTTGAAGCCCGGGCCATCATCTGTGGTCGAATGAGTTCGCTTAGGGGTTGCGTGAGTCGCGTGGGTTTGCGTTTGTGAGCGAGCTTGAGTGCCATTGCTGCGGCAGTTTTGCCGATCGATTTGCTTGCTTGATCCACAGAGGACAAGGGGACTCGCAGATGGTTGTTGTAATAGAGGTTTCCGCATCCGACAATCGCTACGTCCTCGGGTATCCTGAGACCGGCTTCAAAGATTGCGCGCATGGCTCCGAGCGCGAGCCGATCGTTGAAGCAAAAGATCGCGTCAGGTCGATTCGGGCTTGAAATCAGCATTCTGGCGGCCTCGTAAGCACCATTCTCATCGTCGTAATCAATCGAGGTGCGGACGGAGACGACATGGCCGGGCAGGGGAACCTTGTGGCGATCGGCCAAAGCCCCCAGGTAGCCTTCGAGCCGCCCGATTGCGGTGCTCATTTGAGGACCACGGATGTGGGCGACTCTTTGGCAACCTTGCTCGATCAGGTGCGCAGTGGCAATCCTCCCTACTTCCCTATCGTCAACTCCGACGAAATTGGCCGAAAGGCCCAAGAATTGCCGATCCAACAGAATGTAAGGCACCTTCCGTTCTTCCGCGGCACGAAAGCTCTCGACTGTGCTTTGAGCCGAGGCCACCAGCAAAACATCCACTCTTCTGGCGAGAAGCTGCTCGATTTCCTGCTTTTCCAACTCAGGGTCTTCATTCGAGAGGGAAATCAAGACACGATACCCCCTCTTGTGAACCGCGACAGTGATTGACTCGGCAATCTCCGCAAAAAAAGAGTCCTGAAGGCACGGCAGAACGAGTCCAATTGTCCATGTTTGGCCTGTGGCGAGAGAAAGCGCGGCAAAGTTCGGTTGATAATTGAGTTCCTTGGCCCGCTTCAGCACCCGTTTCCGGTTCCGCTCCCCAATGGCCCCATTATCATGCAACGCATTCGATATTGAAGACACCGAAAGGCCCAAATCTCGCGCAATATCCTTTAGTCGAACTGCCATTGGTCAATTCCCTCCAACGTGAAAGTCGCGGATGCCCCACCCGGATGAATTGAATAGATCGTTTGTTCAAATCACTATGAGCTCTCGATTGAAGGATTCGAAGGATCGTTGAATCGCAATTCAACCGCGATTTAAGACTTCGTCATTGAGTCCGCTATAGCATTTTCGGAATTGCTTTAGACCGATGACACGCGCTCAAGTGGCTTTTTTATCAAGAAAAAGCCACCTTTCCATGCACCCAAAAGGTCTATATTCGTTCCGAAAATGCTCTAGTATCCCCGCTTCGCGGACGTAATCAGGATTGCCAATGCCGTTCTTAGAGCGTTCGGCGGGCGGAAGGCCCGTACCGTTCGGGGTGATACAGTCGGCTACTCAAAAATTGATACATCCTCAAGACCACCTACAGCTGATCGACATCTCCATGGCGGAATAACTGCCTTGGATGGATCAATAGACTGCCGAAGGACTATTTGGCTGTTTCGGTAAAGGTAACCGCAGTTCCTCCGAGTGCAAACTGGCCCTGCGCGGTAACGGTCACAGTTCCCTGGGACGAAGGTAGCGTCAGAGTTACCGAGGCCTTCCCCGTTGCGTTGGTTTGGGCGATCACGCGGCTGCCGCTGTTGATGCCGTTGGAAAGGGTGCCGGCCGAAGTGCTGAACAGGATTTCCGCGCCATTGGCCGACGTTCCAGGATCGTCGGGAGAGAGCGTAACGGTCAGCGGATGTGCGAGAGGCTTGCCGGCGTTGCCCGATTGGTGGTCGCCCGACTGGGTGAGCGTGGCGGCCGGTGAGCCGACGACGATCCAGCCGCTCTCTGTCTGCGTGGAGACGCCGTCACTGCCCGTGACGGTGTAGTGGCAAAAGCCTGGGGTGTTTCTGGTGTTGACGGTAATGGTGGCAGGCTTGGTGGGGGTGATGCTGGCGTCAGTCAGCGTGAGGGAACCGCGGCAGGGCCTTGCGCCCTCGAAGGCATCGAAGTCCGCCGAGGTCAGGGTCACGGAGGCCGTACCGCTCACGATCGTGGGATGCAGAATTCCCTTCTCCAATGCCGGAATCATCAGATCGTCCGGATTCAAATACCACTCCGAGGCAGGCTTGGAGGGCTGGGAACCGCCGACCACCAGCAGCGTGACGCTGTATGGGGCAAAGCTCTGCGTCGCGCTCCAGGCAGTCGAGGTCGAAGCGGCGATTGAGCCGGGGTGAGTTGAGACCAGCGTGTACGACGAATAGGTGCTGGCGCTGAAGCCATTCAGGTTGAAGGTGACATTCGCGGTGTTGCCCGGATCCTTGTTGAGGACCATGATGGTCATCGTCGTCCCGGCCGCACCCAGAGCGGCGTAGCTGGTGAACAGGTCCGGATTGCTGGTGCTCCGGTCCGAGACGGAGAGCGTCCCGAATCCATGCTTCGCCCCGTCGTAGGTGGTGTAGAGCTTGATGGCTTGAACGTTGGGATGAGGCTGCCTGGTGGTATCGTCGGTCGCATCCGGGCCGCCCCAGCGCGTGGAAAAGCTCAGCCCCTCGCGGCCCATGACGCCAAAAGCATCCGCGTCGGAGAGTGCCGTCGAAAAGTCCCATTCGGGTTGCGGCGCCATCCACGACTCCCACTCGGAAAAGGAGAGCGGGGTTCCCGGATAGATGGCGTTCACCAGGGCCTTGAGTCGCGGGATAAGGAAGGTGACGCTGCGGCTTGGTTCGGTCTTTGTAATCCAATCGGCATCGATCCCAGGATTGGAATACATCGGATCCCAGTAGGTGCGATAGACCATGCCCGCGGCGGCCCGCTTTTGCGCGTTGCTGTATTTGGAGATGTCAACATTGGGGCCTACATAGGCGTGGACGTCCAGGACATCGAGGGTACGGCCGCCGTTGATCTGGTCCAGCCAGTAGATCTGATTGAGCCACCAGGGAAGAAAGTCGATGCCTGCATGGGCTGCCTTGTCGTCTCCCGCGGGGCCGGCCGACCAAAGGAAGTTCCAGCAGCAGGTGACGGGGCCGAAACGGACCGCTTGCGGGTCCCATTCTTTGATCTTGATCCCCTTCAACTCGAAGACATTCGCCAGCTCGGTGTATCCGGGATGGGCAGGATGGACATCGGCGTGGGAACCATCCCAAATCTCGGGTTCATTGTCGACGTCGTAAAAGTGGCAACCGATGATTGGCGAATAGGGGACCTTGCAATTGCTGCTTCCAAAGGCCGCTGAGAGCGCCTTTGTCCACTCGTCGCGATAGAGGCAATTGCCGGTCTTGCAGTCGCTCGGGCTATCCACAAGCGGATAGTATGCATCTGTCACAGGTTCAGTGTTCACGCGGGTCTTGCAGTCCGGCTTCTGGCCGTTGCCGGCATCGGCGTTATTGGGATTGACTTTGCACTGAGGACCGAACTTCTTGACGGAATAACTCCAGTGACCGCTCTCCTTGGCCACCCAATCGAGTGTTGGCATGGTGGTGAGCATGCGGCTTCCCGCGTCCGCAGCGTATTTCACCATCTGGACCGAGTCGTTCATGAAGCCGTCGGAGTTCGAGATACCGAAATCCTCAAAGAACCAGTCTCCGCCCGCGTTATAGGTGAAGGTCTTCCAGTTGTAATCGGAGGTTTGGTTGCCTCCCCAGCGGATCAGCGCCGGCGCCATTCCCGTAATGTTGTTCCTGTTGCTGGTATTGATGCCGAAGATGTAAGGGCTGATCTGATGGCGATTCGCCAATGTGTCGATCGCCACGGCAACGCCGATGCTACCGGGCGCGGTTATGGTCAAGTTCGCCATGCCCGTGGAAGCGGCGTAAGTAGACGCGCTGGCTGAGTCTGGCGTATAGGTGACACGCAGCGTATCGGCGCCCATTGCCAGCGAACCCGGCTGGACGTAGAAGGTTGCAGCACCAGAGCTCAGCGTCGCGGGAGAGGAGGTAAAGCTGCCGCTCGAGAGCGTCACTATGCCGGTCGGTTTTGCGCTGGCGCCCGTTACGGTTGTGGTCACGATCAGGTTCTCGGCGTAGGGATGCGTGGCCTCTTCAGGTGTGACTGTAACGGTCGGCGTGGTTAGGGCTTGGGCGGAAATGGACAACGTGGATTGAGCGGCACAAGAGCCGAGCGCAAGCACGAAGAGCGGTCTAAAAAAAGATCGGAGCATCAAGGCCGGACATCCTCCCGCGGGACTTAGCTGAGAGGCCCCTGCCGCACCTGCTGTCGAGCCGGGGCCACCGATGCTAGTTTGAAGTTGCTTGAAACGTCACAACAGCGCCGCCGAGTGCGAACTGGTCCTGCGCGGTAACAGTCACAGTCCCCTGGGAAGAAGGCAGCGTCAGAGTGACCGAGGCGGTTCCCGAGGAGTTGGTTTGAGCGATCACGCGGCTCCCGCTCGTTGTGCCGTTGGAAAGCGTGCCCGCCGAGGTGGTAAACAGAATCCCGGCACCGCTGGCGGAGCCTCCGGATTGGCCCGGGGTCAGCGTAACCGTCAGCGGTTGCGACAGAACCGTTCCAGTGCCGCCCGATTGGTTGTTGCCTGACTGGGTAATCGTGGCAGGGGGATTTCCGACAACGATCCATCCGCTCTGGGTCTGGGTCACCGTTCCGTCATTGCCGGTGACGGTATAGTGGCAAAAACCCGGGGTGCTGGCCACGTTCACGGTGACCGTCGCCGGTTTTGCCGCGGTTATGGTGGCGTTGGTGAGCGCCAGCGAACCGCTGCAGGCCGGCGCGCCCTCACTCGCGTCGAAATCAGCCGCGGTGAGCGTCACTGGGCCGCTTCCGCTGCCGATCGCCGGATGCAGAGTTGCGGTGCCCGAGGCCGGAATCATCAGGTCGTCGGGGTTGAGGTACCACTCCGACGCAGGTGTGGAGGCTTCGCTTCCGGTGATCACCAGCAGCGTAATGCTGTAGGGCGCGAAGCTCTGCGAGGAGGTCCATCCCACCGAAGTGGAGGCCGAAATCGCGCTGGCAGCGGCCGAGGTGAGCGTGTAGGCCACATAGCTGGAGGCATTGAATCCAGAAAGGTTGAAACTTACTTGCGCGCTGTTGACTGGATCCTTGTTGATGACCATGATGGTCATCGCGTTGCCGCTTGAGTTGAGCGCGGCGTAGCTGGAAAAGAGATTCGAGTTTCCGTTATTTGTGTCGGATACAGACACTGTGCCGAACCGGTCGTGCGCGCCGTCGTAGTTGGTGTACATCTTCCAGGCCAGGTATTCGGCAGTGCCAGACGACGGGCCGCCCCAGCGCGAGGCAAAGCTAAGTCCCTCGCGTCCAAAAACGCCCAGGGTATCCGCGTCGGCTATCGCCGTTGAAAAGTCTGTTCCGCTGTTCTGGGCAAGGCCGGCGCCCCACTCGGTATAAGACAGTGGCGTTCCGGGGTATATGGCGTTGACCATGGCCTTGAAGCGTGGAATGTGGAAGGGAATGCCTGGATTTGGCTCCTCATTGGTTGTATATGTATTGTTCGTATCTGGGTTCACTGTGGCCGGATCCCAGTAATAACCGGCGCATTTGACCGTAGCCGCCTGAAGCTGGGCGTTGGTGAAATTGGTGGTAGGGCCGCAGTCGGCATAAGCATGGATATCGAAGACGTCAAGCGAACGCGTGCCGTTGATCTGGTCGAACCAGTAGATCTGATTTAGCCACCAGGGCAGGAAGTCTACGCCGCCGTGAGCGGCCTTGTCATTGCCGTTGGCGCCGTTCCAGTAAAACCACCAACAGCAGAAGACCGGACCAAAGCGCACTGCCGCCGGATCCCAAGTCTTAAGGTTCGTCGCTTCTGTCTCATAGAGATTGGCGATCTCGTCGTAGCCCGTCGGGGCCGGGTGAACATCACGGTGTGTGCCATTCCAGATTTCCGGTTCGTTGTCCATGTCGTAGAAGTGGCACGAGGCGATGGTGGAATATGGAACGGAGCAAGTACCGGACCCGAAGGCGGTCGCCAACGCCTGCGCCCAGGTTTCGCGGTCGATGCAGGTGGTTCCATCCGTGGTCCCCGACGGGCACTCCGTTGCGGTGTCTACCAGCGGGTAGTATGCCGTGGTGACTGCGTTGGCGGTCACCGGCGTCGTGCTGGTACTGCAGTTGCCAGTCGATCCGGCTACCAAGCCGTTACCGGCGTCGGTGTTGTAGGGGTCGACAGCGCACTGTGTGCCAAAAGTTTTGACGGAATAGCTCCAGCCGGATGCCTGGGCCACCCAGTCCATCATCGCCATCGTGGTCAGCGCATGGCTGCCGGCATTCTGGGCTTCCGTAATAAGTTGGACCTGATCCCCCGCGTCTCCATAATCTTCGAAGTAATAGTCGGCGGCGGCATTGCGGGTTTGCAACCGCCAGTTGTAGTTCGACGCGTCATTGCCACCCCATCGCGAAAAGGTGTAGCCCGCGTCGGATATGTCCGAAATCACCTGGTCATTATTTCCGTAAACAAACGGGCTGATCGAATGGCGATTGGCCAGAACGTCGATGTTGACCGTTACGGCTGTGGTCGTGCCCGCGGTGACGGTCACCGAGGCGTTTCCGGAAGCGCTGTTGTAGGTTGCGGAGCTGCCGCTGTCAGGGGTGTACCTGGCTGTCAGCGTGTCGGAGCCCGTGGCGAGCGATCCTGCCGGAATGGTAATTGTCGCCGAGCCGGAGTTGAGCGCGGCGCCGGATGAGGTGTAGCTTCCGCTGGATAGAACCACCGAACCTGTCGGCGTAGCGCCCGCTCCAGTGACCGTAACATTCACGGAGAGCGATTGGGTCGTGCGAATGCTGCTCGATGCCGGAGTGACGGTCACCGTGGGCGTGGTCACTGATTGGGTGACGGTCACCGAGCTAGTGCCCGAAGCGCCGTTGTAGGCGGAGGAACTGGCGCTGTCCGGGGTGTACCTGGCTGTCAGCGTGTCGGAGCCCGTGGCGAGCGATCCTGCCGGAATCGTAATTGTCGCCGAGCCGGAGTTGAGCGCGGCGCCCGATGAGGTGTAGCTTCCGCTGGATAGAACCACCGAACCTGTCGGCGTTGCGCCCGTACCAGTGACCGTAACCGTCACGGAGAGCGATTGGGTCGTGCGAATGCTGCTCGATGCCGGAGTGACGGTCACCGTGGGCGTGGTGGGATTCGGGCCCGTCCCCCCACCCGAGCTACCGCTGCCGCATGCCCCCATTGAAATAGCAACAGCGAATAGGAGAAAGACGAAGAAGAGCGCTCCAAATCGATTCATAAAAACTCCTTTATGACCTTGTCTCTGAAACAAATGAAAACAGCATTTGCGGTCAAGTTTCATTTACCAAGATTCCAAACCGGCACTGCCTTGTGACGCTTCCGTCAGGCAGACAGATGGTTAGACAGCAGCTTGCGCGAGCAGCTACTGCGCACCGCATACCCATGGAGGTCGTTCAAGGAATTCCGTAAATCCGCCAGGGAAAGTGCTCGCAATTGGGGTCCTCGCAGCAAGATCCTTTGCTGCCGTCCCATCCGTCACCGCGGTGCGATCCTTCGTTTACTTGCTTGCCCGATTGAGCGTTACTCTTACTAGCACAATGTCGTTGCTATTCATCGGGATCGAATACTCGATTGTGCCCTCCGCACTGGCTTGCACCACCTTGTCGGTCTCCGGCAAATCGCGCGTTAAGTTGTTCAGATCCGCAACTTGTTTTGTAGTAAGGTCTTTGGGAGAACCCATCTCGATGTATGCGGAGTAAGCATCGTTGACGTGATAACCGGTTCGATTCACCTCAAGACGATAAGCTTGATTCGGTACAAGGCTGTTGACTCGCAAATCAACGGATGCGGCAGGACGATTGGGAATAAGCTTTGTGTAAAAGGATCGATTGCTGGTCTTCTGTTCCGGCTGCTCAAAATCCCAAACCACCGCCGCGACGTTCCCGTCCTGCGTTGCGATTATTGCCTGCGAATCCGTGGTTCCGAGGCTTTGGCCCTGAAGAGCATGAAGGTACTTATATGCGAAGAATGCCGGCTTGCGAATGCCCTGCGGGTTCAGCAGGCCAAATCCTCCCTGGAACGCCGCCGTCGGAGGTCCCGGCTCTTCAAAGAGATCTGAATATGTCCAGTAGCTCATCCCCTGCAGCAGCCCCTGACTGGCCTTGAGCTTGGTCAGGATGTAAGGCGCGCTGATGTAGGAATCGTGCACCGAATCGCGGGGTGTGTAACTTGTGCTCCACTCGGAAAAATAGAGTGGAAGGCCGGGAAACGGCGAAGCTGAAATCTGCTCGCGAACGCGTCGCACATCTCCAATAATCGAGTCGGGAGAGGGGGAAAGCTTGGTGTCCTGAACGCCTTTTTCATCTAAAAAGCCCCAATCTACGCCGTACGTGTGGGTAGTGACAAAGTCGACGGTGGCGCCGCTTTGCTTCACATGGGCGAGAAACTCGGGAATCCAGGCCGCTCCGGCCGTGCTCGGTCCACCCACGCGCAACGCGGGGTCAATAGACTTGATCGTCTTCGCCGTCAGGTCATAGAGCTCGAAGTATGCTTTCTGATCGGCTCCTTCCCAGAAGCCAGACAGGTTGGGCTCGTTCCAGACCTCGAAAAACCATGTGCGCACCTCGTCTTTTCCATAGCGCTCTTCGATATGCCGGATGAATGCGTTTACAAGATCGCGCCAGCCATCTGGCTTTGGGTGCGAGGTGTTGCCATGCCAATAGAAAATGCTGTTCTCCGACGTGGCAAGCGCCTTCGGCGTAAACCCGAGCTCGACAAACGGCCTAATGTGGCGGCTCAGCATGTCGTCGTAAAGTTGGTCGATCTTTGCCCAGTTGTAGACTGTCTTGCCGTCTTCAATTCGTACTGTTCCCAATACGTCGTGAAAGATGGCGTGAAAGCGAATATAGCGAAAGCCGAGCTCATCCACAGCGAGCTTGAGCTGAGCCTGACTGTCGTCCCGAATCAGCGTGCCTGGAAAATCAGATCCAACCGACAAATCGAAGAACCGATCTATCGGCCCAGCCGAGCTATCGAGATTCACGACTATCGTACGGGGAGGCGTCCGCTGCGATTGAGCCGTGAGCGGAGAGTGCGATATTGCCACAGCAAGACCGATGGCGGGGACAAGCGCCCGCAAGAGTGCTGAATTAGACATGACTTGAACTTCCCTCAAGGAATTTCCTGGCGTGTTGGAAGCGAACTCCTCCGCGCGGCAATGATGACTGCATGAATGATTGCACCTGAGCGGCGTGCCCCGGACAGTATTTACTGCCCGGGGCAAGTCTCCGTTTGCGCTCGTCTATTTCACCGTGAGCGAAATCTGGAATGTAGCTTGCGCGCATGGTGCATCGGCAGGATTTCCTTGCGGCGGATTTGACCCGGCAACGGTACCACCGCAAGACTGCGTAGCCGAAGTGTTGACTGTTCCGTTCGAGTTCAGTGCAAACGGATCGGAGTTGGCGTACACGGTAATTGTGCTTGTGCCTGTTGGCGTGGTGTACGGATTTCCGCCATTGCAGGCCATCAATCCAGTTGCCGAGACCGCAAGCAACGCCATCCCGATCAGCATGGAGACTCTTGCCCAGGCGCCATGCGTGGCACGGCGACGAACCAAGAGCAGCATCACGCCGGTCAGGCCACCCATCCACCACGGCAGCGAACTCTGCAGCGGCGAGTTGGGCGGATTGTCGACGACGACCTCCAATGTTGTGGTGGCCGGCGGATAGGAGTTGCCGGTCGTGCTGGCGTTCAGCGTGACCTGGCCAGGCGAGAAGACGCAGATTGAGTTGACCGGCAGCGAAGAAGCCTCGCACTGATAGCCGATGACGCCGGTCCAGCCGCCGTAGCTGGTATTGGTGAAGGTGATTTTCGAGCCGCCGCCCTGAGCGCTTGTCAAGGTGGCGCCACCAGAGGTGACGCTGACCTGGGCCGCAGCCACGATGACAACCGTTCCCGAAGCCGACGACGAGAGGTAGTTGGCGTCTCCGCTGTAGGTGGCCTTCACCAGATCGGTGCCCACAGGAAGCGCAGTCGTGGTGAGTGTAGCTTCGAATGCACCTCCTGCCGCGGGTGCAAGGGGAACCGCGCCAAGTGAGGTCGTCCCAGTGGTGAAGGTCACGGTACCGGTAGGAATGCCCACACCCGTGGAGTTGACCGTGACGGCGAAGGTTACGGATGCTCCTGAAACGGCACTCAACGGATTGATGAATGGCGCGGTGATGACCATCGTCGAGGTTGTGGGAGCCGTACTGACCGAAACAGTCAAAGTAGTTGAAGTGCTGCCATCAAATGCGCTCGATCCGAGATAGACAGCTTCGAGAGAGTGACTTCCTCCCGTAAGGCCAGTGGCCAGCGTAAAGGTCGCTGCGCCGCTGCCATTCAAAGCTCCAACTGCCGAGATCACTCCATCCACCAGAAGCTGCGCGCTCCCGGTAGGTGTGCCGCTTGACGATTGAACGGTCGCTGTCAGCGTGACCGGCTCGCCGAAGAACGGGCTGCCGCTGGCCGGTGACGTAATCGCCAGCGCGGTCGTGGTCTTAACCTCGGCTGCGCCATTGCCGCTAAGAACCACCTGCTCAGAAGGAGCATTCGTCGCGTTGCTGTTGAGAACCAGGGTTTCAGACCTTGCTCCCGATGCGGTCGGCTGGAAGATCGCATCGAGTTCGCAGCCTGCCCCGGTTGCCACTGTCCCGCCGTTTGCGCAAGCGCTGGAAGGCGAAGAACTCAGGCTGAAGTCTCCGGTATCGCCGCTGGCGGTATAGAAGGGAGACGCAAAGACCAGGCTCTGGTTTCCCTCGTTTTCCAGTTTGACCGGCAAAGCTCCGCTGGGCGAGTTGAGCGCCCAGTCGCCAAATGATTCGGTGACGCTGGTTCTATCCACTTCGTAAACGGCGGCATTGGTCGAATCGGTCACGATGAGGTTGCCCGAGGAATCAAGCGCAAGGCCGTATGGGTTTGCGATTCCGAATCCGACTTCGATGGCGGAGTTGGGATCAAGTGCTCCTGAGACATAGGGGATGCGAAGAACGGTGGCCGCACCCTGATCGACGACGAACAAGCTTCCCGAAGCATCGGTAGCCAGCGCAGATGGGTTGCTATAGCCTACGGCAACAAGTTGCTGAATCCCGCTGCTGAGCGGCGCCTGCAGGCGATAGACCTGGCCGCTGCCAGAGTCTGCGACGTAGACATTCCCCGAGGGATCGACTGTGGTTGCCAGCGGCGCGGTCAGGTTGGAACCGAGAACCGACGCTCCGGACACGTTCCAGCTCCCGTTATACGGAACGTAAAGGGTGCGGTTGTTGCCGGTATCGGCGATGTAGAGATTTCCCTGTGCATCGACGGTCACGCCCGCGGGGCCGCTGAGCGTTGAGCCGGCGATGGATGCCGATGAAGAAACGACCGTGACCTGTGCGGCATTGCTCAGCGCTCCGCTGACAACCGGAACTTCAACAATCTGGTTGTTGCCGGTGTCCGCGATGATTACATTGCCCGCTCCATCCACGGCAACGCCAGAAGGCTTGCTGAGCCCGGTCCCGATGCCGACTGGCGATGAAGTGGGAGTTGCGAACTCAAACACTTTATTGGCGCCGGCATCGGCAACAAACGCTCCCGCTGATGAGAACGCTACTGCCTGGGGCGAAGTAAATCCGCTTCCAACCGAGGTTACCGTGCCTGAATCGAGCGTGATGCCTGCGCCAAGACCCGTGCCGGCAAGATACCCTGTTGCCAGGATGCTTGTCGAAGCGGAAACCGTGACTCCGCCGCCGGAAACTCCAGGACGCGTGGGTGCGAACTGCGCGGTGATTGAGCAACTGCTGCCGGCCTTGTACGCCGTATTCGCTGCGCAGGTGCCCCCGGTGGAGGTAAAGCTGGTGTTGGGTGCAAACGTGATCGATGTCGGCGTTTCGCTTGCGTTGAAGGCAAGATTCACCGTGCCTGTCGCGCTGCTGCCCACAGCCACCGCGCCAAAATTGGCGCTGAACTTCGTCAATTCATAGACTGCCGAACTATTGGCGCCGAAGAAGATGTTTCCCGAAGGATCAATGGCGATTGTGTTTGAAAAGGTGAGTGGGTTGGCCGGGCCGGAGCCCTCGGCAACAATGTACTGATCCGCCGGATTCAACGCTGTTTTGCCCGAGACGGTCTCGTTCGGGATGACATACAGCACCGAGGAAAGATAGAGCTCAGGATAATAACCATTGATGGAATAGTATCCACCGGTTCCCTGATCGGCGACATAGAGATTGCCTGCTCCGTCGAATGCAACTCCTACGGCGCTTACATATCCGCCGCCGAACACCACAGCAGTCGAACTGTAAACCGCGGCCACCGTACTTGTGGCCGGGGTGGTCAATGCCAGTTCATACACAACGCCGCCGGAGGTGTAATAGATGTTGCCGCTCGCGTCGACGGCGATCGAGGTGATCGGATTCGCCAGTGAAGCGAGCAGAGTTGCACCCGAAGCGTATCCCCCCGACGCATACTCTTCAAGCAATTCATTGCTGGATGCACAGCAGGCACCATTTGTCGCGATGAACACATTGTTAGAAGCATCCGTCGCAACTGCGGAACCGCCCCAGTAGTAACTGACGGCGCCTAGATCTCCGATGGATATGCTGGATGCCGCTGCAGTTTGCGGGGCGCAGTTGGAAATCGGAATCTTAACGACGTCTCCGGAATAGCCCTGCAGGACAAACAGGTTGGCTTTGGCGGCGTCGATCCAAAGGGAGGCCGTGCCGTAGCTGGCGGATCCCAGCACGGTTGTTGCCGCTCCGCCTCCATAGGGAATCTCTACCACCTGGCCGCTTCCCTGGTTCACGGCATAAATATTGCCACAAGTGTCCAGAGCCACATCGCCCATACCGCCGGGCAGCCCGGTAGCGGGAACTGTACTCGTGGACGTCGCGACGACGGCCGGAACATAGGAGCTGCCTTGCGCCCGGGCCGGTGTTGCCATCAGGCACAGGGTGACCGCCATTGTGAGCCAGGCAGCCCGCCGGGTCCAACGGTTTTTCCAATCAATCCTCGACATTTCAAGCCTCCAAAAATACTGCGGTTTGCCGCATCGTGCTTGGTTTCTTGTTCCGGCTTCCGGATCAGACTGCGCCGTCGCCATAGCTCTGCCTTCTTGAAGCTCCCGGGAGGGGAGCCGGTTGAACACCCCTCCACGATGCCTAGAAGTTGTACTTGACGCCGAATTCAACAATGCGCACTCCTGCCTTGTACGGTGTATATCCGAATCCGGCATTTTCCAACTTCATGCCCGCGAAGGCCGACTGCTCCGAGTAGAAGCAACCGGCGCCGGTGGTCCCAATGCAAACCGGGTCAGCGAACGTAAGGTTCAGGGCCGCGAGGTTGTTGTTGTTGAACGACGAGATCGGATGATTCAGGAAATTGAAGCCTGACGCGCGCAACTGAAGGTTCTGCCGGTCGCTCATCTTGATGTCCTTGTAGATGGAAAGATCGGACTTGAAGTAGGCCGGCCCGTGGACATCGGGCAGATTCCACTGTCCCTGCGTTCCCTGTGCCGGGAGACCAAAGCAGTTGCCGTTGACATATTGCCTGGACGGTGTGTTGCCGGAAAGAACGGCCGAGTGCAGGTTTGCGCTCGGGTTGCAGGTAACCGTCGGCTGAAGGGTGTAATCGGAACTGCCCAGCCACTCCTGTGCCCCCACAGGAATGCTGATGGACGTAGTCGATCCAGGCGCAGTCAGATAGCTTGCGCCTGCTGAGAATCCGAAGTTTGTGCCCCCGTTGACAATGGCCAGATCCGGGCCGCTGGTGATCGTGGTGATTCCGGATGCTTCCCAGTTATTCAGGAACCACCCCAGTTCGCGATTGCCGTGGAACTTCGTGCCTTCCTGGTAGGAGTAGTTGAAGTTGATCACCTGCGGACGGTCAAATGAGACCACGCCGTAGTCGTGATGCGCATTGACCGGATCCGCTATATAGCCGGTGTCATAGTTGCCGCGCACCCCCATCGCCTTTGACCAGGTATAGTTGACGCCAAACACGAGAGACCCGCGCTGCTTGTTGAGTGAAACCTGCATCGCGTTGTAATTCGCCCAGTTGGTGTGATAGGGCACATCCACCTGCTGGTAGTTGGGATACGGCCTATAGTCATTCACAACGCTGCTGGGAATGTTGTAGGTCGGGTTGGTTACCCCGGTCAGCGGATCCGGTCTGAAGAAAGCTCCCAGCGGGATCGCGTTCAGGTTTTGCAGATTGCCCGTCGTGGCGAGGTCGGTGCTTTGATTGCCCACGTATGCAATTTCAAACATGGCGCTGTGAGGCAACTGCTGATCGAGCGTGAAGTTGTAGTTGTAGGTAACCGGCTGTTCGTTGTCACGCGGGTTGTTTGCGGCAATGCTGCCCACCGCACCGGTCGTGGTGTACACCCCTGGGGTGGAATCAAAGGCCGGCGACCCGGTGTAGAATCCGCAAGGCACAACTTTGGAACCAACCGGATAGCTTGATACCGGCGTTGAGAAGGGGGCGGCATTGAAGAGCTGGTCCAGCGTGCAACTGTCTTGAAAACTGGTGTTGATGGTGTAATGGATCAGGTTGGTGGACGTCCCGATGGCGGCGCCGGTAACAAGAGTTGAGTCGCGCGAACGATAAAAGCCGAAGCCTCCGCGGAAGACGGTCTTTCCGTTGCCATACATGTCATACGCAACACCGAAACGGGGTTGATAGAACAGCGCTCGTGTCTCCACGCCGGCAACTGGAATACTTGGATCCAGCTTGTGCCAGGAGATGCCCGGCCAGGTGCTGGCGCTCTGTGTCATATTCGGGTCGAACGTGCCGGGCGCAATAGGATTGTATTTCGTCGGATCCCAGACCGCGGCGCCAATCCCATGCGAATCTGACCACGGTGGAAGATGGGAAAGCCGGATGCCCAGGGTGAGCGTCAGTCTTGAATTCACTTTCCACTCGTCGGTCGCATAGAATTCAAGAGTATTGAAGTACAGATCGTAGCTGGGATCCGCGGAGTCCTGCGTGTAGCCGCCCGTGCAGCCGATCAGGAAATTGGCCACCGTGTTGCCCATCCCGTTCGCTGATGGAGCAATGAGAGCACCGGTCGACGGGTTTACGGACGGGGAGGATTGATTGGGCAGGCACCCTTCATAACGATCAAAAGTGATATTGCCGTTCTCCTGGCTTCCCAGCGTGACATTGTTGTTTCTGGTCTGCTCGGCGTAAAGGCCCGCCTTGATGGTGTGCGTGCGATAGATCTTGGTGAAGTTGTCGGTCACATTCCACGACGACTTCCTGAGGTACTGGCCGCCCGGCGGCACATATCCCATAGCGAAGTTAGGCATGCCGATGCCCTCCCAGGAGTACATGCGCGGCAACTGGTTGATGCCATTCTTCAGTGCGCCGCCCGAATAGCCGGCAGCCGCCCAGGCCGTGCCCGTGTCGAGCGCAGCGGCCCGATCCTGAAACTGTTCTGGCTGATCAAAGTAGAGCCCCCCCAGAACCACCTCGTTGGTCATCGAATTGCTCAAGGTCTTGGTAAGGTTGAGCGATGCGGAATTTGAATTCCCGTATGAATCGAGCGGCGTGGGATAAGGGACGGTGTTGGGCGGGTTGTAATAGATGTTGTTCAGCGGGGCCTGGGAGTTCACCTTCTCCCAGTTGTAGGTCCCATACAGCTTCAGGGTTTCGGAAAAGTTTTCGTCCACGCGCCCGTGAAGCTGGAACCCGTTGTTGCTCGCCATCACGTTCTTGGCCCAGTTGTATCCTGTAGATGCGTAGCCGTTGGCCGGCTGCGGCGTGATGTTGGGAGTTGGATACAGCTTGGTAAACGTGGCCGTTGCCGGGTTGATCGTGTTCAGCATTCCACCGTTTACCGGCACGCCGTTCTGGTCAAGGGTGCCGTTTGCAGGGGAGAAGCAGTCGCCGCCAATGTTGGAATAGGCAGCAGACTGACTGTAGTCCTCGGTGCAGCCCGCAGCGAGATCGGCAGCATTCACATTGAACGCTTTGGCAATGGAGGCTTCGGAGAAGTTGCCGCCCAGCATGGAAGCAGTCGGAATGAACGCGTAAGTCGGCCCGCCATACGTTCCGTTGGTGTTGTTCAACTGGTCGTAGTATTCATAGCCTAACCAGAACGTGAGCTTCTTGCTTTCATTCAGATGAGTTCCCGGAATCATGATCGGGCCGCCGATTGTGGCGCCCGGATAGTAGTACTTCGCCGGCGCCTTGGTGACGCCGGAGTTGTTCGACAGCCAGTCGTTGGAGTTGAAGATATGATCGCGGGCGTACATGTAGAGCCCACCGTGATAAGCCGCACCGCCCGACTTGCCCACTGCATTGATGACGATGGGTCCCTTGGCCTCGTCGGCGCCAAAGTTCGAGGTCTGTACTTTGACCTCCTGCACCTGGTCCATGTTGAGATTCACCGTCGTGGCTCCCATATCGCCGGGATCGGTCACCGACACTCCATCCGACATGACGTTGACCTGGCCCGACTGGGGAGCAGAGCCGTTGGCCCCGTAACTGCCCAGGTTGCCGGAGCCGAAGCTGGTGGTGTTGTAGTCCGCGCCAACATTGTTCAGGCCGGTGCCCGCATTGAGTGTGAAACCAGGCAGCATGCTCACCAGTTCCAGCGCATCGCGGCCGGTGGTGGAGAGGCGCGCAATGTCGGAAGCGGTGATCATGGTGCTGTGCTCGCCGGAGTTCAGCGTAACGCCTGCGACCTCGGCCGTCACCGTAATCGACTCCACGATGGCGCCGACCTTGAGGCCAATCTTCGGAACCGTCAGACTGTCGCCAGGGTGAACCTCGATGCCGGTCACCTTCCAGGTTTCAAAACCGGCTCTCTGTACACGAATCGTGTAGGTGGCCGGCGGCACGGCAAGAAAGTTGAAGAATCCCTCGCCGTTGCTGGTGGACTCGCGGGTCGCCTTGCTGGACTCGTTGATCAGAGTCACCTTGGCGCCCGGAACAAGAGCATCGGCAGTGTCCCGGACCGTGCCGGAGATCGATGCGTTGTTTTGCGCCCCGGCAACCGAAACCACCAGCACCATTAGGGCGGCAATCTCAAGCACCCCATGAGGAAACGTTTTCAACAACCGTAGGAACGTTTCGCGAAATTTCAGCTTCATAGACATTGACAAATTGTGCCTCCAAATCTGTGAGGTCCGGTTGCCCGGCTCCTCCAACTCAATTGTTTGCCCGGATGCTTTGTAAAATGACCGCCTCGGGCTCAGTATGCGCATTGGTACCCTTTTGCCGCTCACTCCGCCCTCCGGTTCCAAAATCAGAACATCCGCAGGATTCCGGGTCGGGCTCAACGAGGGAGAACTATAGTGAGGCGAGAATTGGCGCGTAAACGTTATTCATGCACAGAATTGTTAACGCGCAAATATAACGTTTAAGATTTGCATTTTCAACGAATTACACAAGTTTAACGTCGAGATCTAGAACGTTCATCCAGCGGAATCCGGGCCCTTAACATTAGTAATCCGGAAACGCACTCGTAATAAGATGGATGTATCTGTCTGGAGTGGATTCATGAACCAAGTGGTGGCCTCTAAGTTGAAAGACGCAGAACGCGCGGAGATGGAAGTTGTCTTAGCAGCACTCTCGCACACTCCGCGTCTCGAGAAATTCTTGAGATATATTGCGGAGAGATATTTTCAGAACAGAGTCAACGAGATCAATGAGTACAACATTGCGACCGAAGTCCTGGGTCGATCCAAGAGTTCTTTCGATGCGTCTCGGGACTCCATCGCGCGCGTCGAGGCGCATCGGCTGAGAAAAAGGCTGAAAACGTACTACGAAAATGAAGGCAAAGGCCATGAGATTCAGGTCTCACTCCCTCAGGGGAGCTATGTTCCTGCGTTCATCGGCCGCGGTTTGTCGGATCAAATGACATCGGTACCGCGGGCTCGAATTGATGGCGACGCAACCGAGAGTTTACGCTCCGAGATTCTTTCAGAGACACAAGAGAAGCGGATTTCGTCCGACACTGCCATGGTCGAGACAATCCATGCTTCGCAGCGCGATCATCGCAATCGAACTCTCGTCTACGCCATTGCAGGAATTGCCGCGCTGCTCGTTGTTGGCTTCGGCGCAGCCCGATTCTTTACGCAAACCAAAAGAAGCCATCAGCAGGGCGCCGTTGCGTCGCTCCAGTCCAACGCCATTCAACCTTTCCCACAAAATGCGGCTCAGGTTCCGCTACGCTTGCTTGCTGGGTACGATGGAACTCCAAGGGTCGACAGCGCTGGAGCTTATTGGCAGGCTGATCGCTATTTTAATGGTGGCGGCGCATTCCGGCACCCAGATGTTCCGGTGGCACAAACCAGTGATCCGATGCTGTTTGAACATTGGCGAACAGGAGACTTCACCTACGATATTCCTCTGGCGCCGGGTCCCTACGAGCTACACCTGTACTTCGTGGCTTCGCCGCAGGATGATCCTAAGACCAGTTTCTTTAATGTGAACGTTAACAGCCAACCGCTTCTGACAGTCTTCAACATTGGCTCAGATGCCCTTGGGGCCAATATCGCTGACGAGCGCACATTCAAAGACATTTATCCGGACAAAGATGGCTTCCTCCATATCAGGTTCTTTATGGATCGAGGCGCGCCATCTCTCAATGCACTTGAGATTCTACCCGGCTTGCCCCATCGACAACTCCCCGTTCGTATCGTCATGCAACATGGAGCGGTCACCGACCACAACGGAAATCTTTGGCATCCCGACGAATACTTTCAGAGTGGCGCGCTTTCCGATCCACCTCGACAGGTCAGTAACACTCCCGATCCCAACCTTTATGCGCAGGAGCGCTACGGCCACTTCACCTATTCGATTCCTGTAGACACTCGAGGCCGGTACACACTGGTACTCCATTTTGCCGAGCAGTACTGGGGGCCACAGGCTTCCGGCTCCGGAGGTGCAGGAAGCCGGGTATTTCGAGTTTATTGCAATGGCTCAACTTTGCTCGACAACTTCGACATCTTCAAAGAAGTCGGCAGCCTTCGCCCTGTTACCAAGACGTTCAATCATCTGCGGCCTTCCCCGGAAGGGAAGCTCGATCTGACGTTCGAGCCAATCGTAAACTACGCGACGATATCGGCAATTGAAGTTATCGATGAATCTGAGTGACGACTCTGGACTGGGAGCGAGGGGCAAGTGACCTTAGCTTTCAATCCAAAACACTTCGCAGCATTGCCATCGCAAAGTTGATTTTCCTACAGTCGAAAAGCAAATCAGGCTGACCACGACCAAACCAGAATGCCTTGATAGTTTGGCCGAACTGTTCAGAAATCAGTCCACGCCGCTTAGTCCAAAGTCCGACCTTTGCTGCCTCATCCCACCAGTTTGCTGCGTCGGGCACCGGAATACACGTTGGGGTTAAAATGGCGCTCGCGAAATGCATACAATGCTCGCGACTTCTGGATTACAGAGTAATAGTCTCCACCTTCCGTTCAACTGGACTGCGCATGACAAAAACCAGTACCCCAGATGGACTCCCCCGGGCAATAAAAACTCCAGTTGGATTCCGTCCCTGATCCGTCGATTTCCGACGGGACGACTTTTCCCTGATCAGGGCGAACTTCGGGCCGTTAGCTCTGCTTTTTCTGGCTCTGCATCTGCAAGTAGACGGAGTAGCGTTGATCGCTAATCTCATACATGGGCATCAACTGCGATTTCGCGCCTTCGCCGGCCGCGGTGAAACGCAGTTCAGATTGAGAGTCGACCTGGATCCATTCCTTCGTGTCTGCATCCGATGTGGCGGCCACTTTGGGCAACGAAGATGCGGCGGGCAGATTCTTTGGCACTGTGTCACCGCTGTGAATGACGCGGCTGGATTCGTCAGGCGGTGGGGTGCCGAGATCGGCGGCCAGCACGAGCGGCCCATACAGTGCGGCAGCGACGGCGTCATCTCCAGGGAGCGTTTCCTTTCGCAGTTCCATGGGCATGCTCACCGTGATGGTGTCGCCATCCAGCCAGGTCTTTCGCAGAGCAAGATACGACCCGGGATCCGCCATGGCTTCGAGCAGTTGGCCGTTGATTTTCACCTGCGCGTCCGTGGCTGTCCAGCCCGGGATGCGCATGTGGATCGTACGCAGAGCGGGCCGGGAAGATCTGATTTTGAGCGTTGTGCCCTGCTCACGCGGGAAATGAGTGACCTGCTCCAAGACAAGTCCTGCGTCCTGCCAATCCAGCGTGGAGGCGATAAACTGGTTGACAAAGATGTCGCTCCCGCGGCGGAAGTAAATCGTGTCGGCGAACTTCGCGAAGTCCTCGGCACCCGTGCCCGTGCAGCACCAGAACGATTCTTCGGGCGAGCCGTATGCGCGCCAGTACCCGGCTGCGAGGGGAAAGAAATACTGCTTCAAGCCCTGTGCGTTCTGTGTGCCGAGCCGGCAGTTGAAGAGTGTGCGTTCGTAGGCATCCATCCAGCGCGCATCGCCCGTCCAGCTAAAGACATGCCGCTGCAGCTTCATCAGGTTGTAAGCCACGCAGCATTCGGCATTCGTCCAACCCAGCGTTCCTTCAAGTTTACCCGGTGCAGTTTTCCAATGCTCATCGAGACTCGTGTTGCCGATGACATAGTTGCGCGCCGTGAGCACCTCCTCTAAGAAATACTCGGCGATGCGCCTGTATCGGCGATCGCCCGTGACCTCGTACATGCGGGCTGCGCCGATAATCTTGGGCACATGCGTGTTCGCATGCAGGCCCTGCAGCTCGTCGCGCCGGTCGGCAAGCGGATCAAGGAAGCTGGGTTCTTCGAACAGATGGGCTGCTTCAATGTAGCGATCCTTTTTGGTAACGGCAGCGAGGTTGACCAGGACTTCGTTCATGCCGCCATATTCGGTGCGCAGCATCCGCTGGCGTCGCTCGGTACCGATCACCCCAATCCCCCAGAAATCCGTTCCTGCCCACTTCGCCATGCCTTCGCAGACCTCCAGGGCATCGGTGTTCCCGGTCAGTACATACATGTCCAGCAGGCCAGCCATGATCTTGTGGTAGGTGTAGAAGGGAGCCCACACCGGCTTGCCCTGCGCCAGGTGTTCAAAGAGATCGGTCGGATAAGCGCTGAGGTAACCAGTACCGATTTTCTTTTGGCACGCCGTAAGACCGGATACAAGTTCTTCGCCACGCGCCTTCAGAACGGTATTTCCGGACCCGGCCGAAGCCAGCGCAACCGCGGACAAAAAGTGTCCTCCCGCAAAATGGCCGCGCAATTCGCAGGTCGGATCTTCCCATCCCTTATAGGGCGTCACGCTGGAGGAAATACCCGCGGTGAGGCGGAAGGAATGCAGAAGCCGATCGACCGCGAGTGAGTCGAGATAGCGCGCATTCATCTCCTCCTGCTCCCTGAAAATGCCGGGAGCGAGACGAACTGAGGAAAGTGGGAAGGGCTCGATCCTGACCGCAGGATGCTCTCGCTCACTGGCAGTTAAGGCCTGAACGGCTGCCGACGGGCTGATCAAGCACAGACCCGCAGTCCCGGCAGAAGTCTTGAGAAAGTTGCGACGCGAACGATCAATCATTGTATCCCCCTGCGAAACCTACTTGCAGCCTGCCTCAAAGCAAAGGTTCTTGCTGAAGAACGGCATCGCGTGATTTTGAAAGCGATCAGCCGCGGCGCTGGTATGGGTGTCGGGATAAATCTCAAAACTGTTCGCGATTCTATAACTGTCCAGAACATCGTGTAGTTTGCCGGCATCGAACATTCGGAGCACCGCCATCACCGGCGTCTGGTCAATTGCGGTTATCGCGGAAAAGCCTAGGAGCGAAATCGTTCAAGTCCCTTCGCCATGTCAGCCATTCGTGGGCTGTCTTGGGAGAAGAGTAATAGACGTATTTGATTCCAGCCTTATCCAGCATCGCGCGAAAGGCGCCGATGGATCCATGAAACAAACTGGGCTCCTCGGTGCCCATGCCCAGCCACAGCAGCTTCACCTTCGCATTGAATCCCGCTCCGTCTTTAAACCTTCCATCGAATGCCGAAGCCGGATCCAGCGGGTCGCTGCTTAAGCCGTTCATTGCGCCGCTGAACCCGGCCATATAGGCGAAGGTATCCAGGTGACCGGTTGCCAGACGCAATGCCTGGTTGGCCCCCATGGAGAGACCGGCCATCGCCCGATGCTCGCGATCTGGAATCGTTCGGAACGTCGAGTCGATCATGGGGATGACCTCGTTGATCATCACATCCTCGAAAGTGCTGAAGTCACCCGGAGCCGCGCTCGGCGGCCCAAACGGCCCAGCGGGGCGCAAGGCGTAGCCGTTGTCCATGACGATCATCATGGGGACGGCCTTCTTCTCCGCGATCAGATTATCCAGAATCAAGTTGGCGTGCCCCTGAAAGGTCCATCCAGTCTCGTCCTCACCGGAACCGTGCTGGAGATAAAGCACCGGATAGCGCTCGCTGGGGTTGATGTCGTAATCTGGTGGCGTATAAACGAAGCAGCGCCGCCAAAGGCCAGTGATCTTCGAGTGGTAGATGCGAATGTGGACGTCTCCATGAGGCACGTCCTGCGCAAGATAATAATCCACGCCGTCTTCGGGCACTTCAATGCCGCTCGTATCCTTGCCGGTCCCGAAGTACGCATGGCTGCCCGGATCATTCATCCGAACCCCATCCGCATCGAGCGCATAGTAGTGGAAGCCTTCCACCAGCGGCGGAGTGGTCACGCTCCACACATCGTCCGTGCCGCGCGTCATTGGGAATTTCTTTCCCGTAATATCCACATCCACCGCCTGCGCGCTCGGTGCTTTGAACTGAAACGCCACGCTATGATCCGGCAGAACACGCGGATACTGCGCGCCCATTACATTTGTCGCAGCGGGTTTGGCGTCCTCGATCGACGAGGCTCGCACACCTTCCGGTGAGCGTCGCCAGGCGAAGTAGGCATCCAGCGTTTTGAGTCCCTCCTCGTTGGGAACGGGCCCGGTGTGCGGCGTCCCGGCAAAGTACATCAGAACCGGGTTCTGATCGCTGAGGGCCGGCCACCTGGGCATCCCTTGTCCATTTGGATCGCCGTACTTCGCGAAATTTGTCCAGTAGATCATCATCGCGTCAGAGATCGCCAGGTCGGTTGCGCTCGGCCTCCCTGCCGGTCCGCCCGTCGGGTGACCGAAGACATATTCCACTTCCAAGCCGTGCTGCGATCCAGGTCCGGCCTGCGGTGAATCAGCCGGGTAGTCCGGGTGCTGGTCGAAATAGTAATAGTAGGCCTTGGACTTTCCCAGATTCGTCTGCATGCGCGCCCAGGTCCAGGTACCCCAGCCGAAGGCCGCATCCCGGCTGAGATCGCGCGCCGTCTTAGGCACAGACTTGTCGCCGGTTGGATAGGCCTTGAGCAGGCTGTCCGCGAAGGGCCCATAGCGCTTGCGAACGCCGTCTATGTAATCCTGCGGCGTGCGGTCATGTGAAAAGCTGGCGCCTTCATCCGAGTTGTATCCAACCAGGATGGGCGTGTCGTTGAATCGCTTGTTTTCGTAGATCGTGTACTGATCGGATGGAATGACCCAGCCGTCGATATTCGGCCAGAACAGGCCGCGCGTGGCGGCCAGCAGCTTTTCCGTCGGTTCTTTTCGGAGGTCTGCGATTGATCCAGCTCCCACGGTTCTCCCAAACTCCGCACCGGGTCGCTCGGCATCCACGAGCAGGCGCATATTCTCGCCCGGCGCTCCTGCAGTGCGCGGGTGCCCGAATGAGCCGCCGCTCTCTGAGATCGCGCCCTCGAAGAGCCCTTTTGCCAAAGGCGAGGCGCACAATTGGCTCACAGCGATGCCTCCGGCAGACTCGCCGAAGATGGTGACTCTTTCTGGATCGCCGCCGAACGCCGCGATGTTCTTCTTGATCCATTGCAAACCGGCAATCATATCGAGGAGCCCGTAATTGCCCGATACATGCTGGGGCGATTCCGCGCTCAGTTCCGGATGCGCGAGAAAGCCGAGCGCTCCCAGTCGATAGGCAATGCTGACCAGCACAACTCCCTTTTGTGCCAGTTTTTCTCCGCTGTAGGTCGGAACAGCGGTGCCTCCTACGCTGAACCCGCCACCATAGATCCAAACGAGCACTGGGATACGGTCTGAGGCAGTCTTCGCAGGCGTCCACACATTCAGATAGAGGCAGTCCTCGCTCGTCGTTATCCCCGGAATGCCCTGCACGCATTGTGGCGCGAATTTATCCGCGGGCCGGACGCCCTGCCAGTTGGCAGCAGGCTGCGGAGCGCGCCAGCGCAGGTCGCCTACCGGCGGCGCGGCGAACGGAACCCCGCGGTAAATCGTCATTCCGTCTTCGATTGTGCCTTTCAGAAGGCCTTGTTCAACTTTCGCTGTAGGAACCGCAGCCCAACTCACCCAGGAGACTGCCGCGATGGCGATTGTCAGCAAAACCGTTCTCATCTTCGATTTCCTCTCCTATTCCTTGCCCGGAAAAGCTACGGCGTCAAAGCGCTGGCAGGTGCTTTGATGTTCCGCTGTGAAACATTGGGGTGGTCTCTTGGGAGGCTGCAATGCTCGCATGGCATTGCTTGCACGCATCTTCCCCTAAGAAGAGCTTTCTGTCTGCATCGCCCTTCGTCGGCCACCATCCAGGAGCTTCAAGGTGATCCGCTGTGGTGAGGCTCATTCCAGACTGCGATTGGCTGAAGGCGTCTAACCCAGCGTATGCCAGCAGGTTGGACACAACAACAAAATGCAGAAGCGCGTACTTCAACTGGAATTCTCCTTATGTTTTGCCAATGGCACGCCGATCGTCATGGTTTCTTCTGGCTTGAAATGCGACTCCGGGCCGCCGTTATGCCGGCAATATTTTGAAACAATAGGCGTGATGGCAGGGCGGATCTTGTGGGACCCAAATCCTGAGTCCATCTGGCCCCCTCGCCCACTTGACCTCTCCCTTCGCCCCCAACAGTTCCACCTTTCGAATTTGCCGATCGTAATGCGGCGCTGTGCTGGCGAGCGATTTGATCGATATCTGGCGGTCCAATGGCCAGCCGAGAGCGAATGCATATAGGGCATCCCCTTTGGTCGTGAAGCGTATGTCGGTGTGATCGAATTTGTATCTGGAAAGTTGATATGCGGGGACATTTCTGATTTCGGTAGACGGTCCCTCGCCGAGAATCTTCCAGGGGCGAGTGCCTTTGATTCCCTCGCTATTGATCTCCTGCCACTCGGCAAGCTCATCCAGGAAGGCCAATGCGGTTTTCATGACTCTCTCTCCTGGACGCGGTTGCTCGGGGCATCCGTGTCAGGAGAGAACCTGAGGCCTAATCGGAAATCGGTCAACTTGCCCGCCGATCTTGATCGGCGTTCTGAGGCTCTCTTCTATTATATAGAGGTTGCAGATTGGGAGAATCGGAGGCGTGGCCTGAGCACAGTTGCACGGTCGCTTCTAGTCAAAGAGAGGCTGAATCCCAAGTCGAATATCTGATAAGGCCCCGCTCGTTGGTCACGGATGGCGGCCAAGTCCTTGCTACGGCAGGGTAGAGCCCCGTAGGCAACCCAACCTGTTGTCGTCTAAACGTCGGATCTTTTCACCGTGAATTGGTCAAACGCACACAGACAAATCCGGAACGATCATTGGTCAGGCACAATTCGACTCATTTGCGCTCCAATTGATCAAACGCACATCGACATATTAGGATCGATGATTGATCAAACAAAGCGCAACCTAGCCAAAGGGCACTTGCGGGAACCATCAGGCACCTTCGCCGAGGAGTCGTATCGAAACACCAAACGGGGAAGGCTGAATACAGCCAATTCTGCCACTCTGTGCAACGGAATGCAGGCACCTTCGGCGTTTGCCGATTGCCGCATGGACGGAAAAGGCCCGATCTCTGAGCCGTCCGCCAGAGTGGCTCAAAGTGGGTCTTGACGGCGCTTAGCGCTTCCTCGGCTTTGTTTGGCCCTGCGGGGTCAGCATTGAAGGCTCTGGGATCGAACGGATGAATTTCTGCAACTGCTTGATTTAAATCTATTTGTGTCTCCTCTTCCGAGAGCGTCGTTGATTTGACTTAGTTGTATTCGTCGTAGCTGAACTACGACGACACACATCAAATCAAATTAGTAGAAAGTTTGACAATATGCATATAATCGTAGTATGGCTACGACTACGGAGAATAAACTAAGGAAGCTCCAGGCCCGTCTGATGCCCGGAGCCCCGCTAGCCTCGCAAGACTTGGCGGCTTTAGGCATATCAGCCGATCTTGCGGTTCACTATGTTCGCGCGGGCTGGCTGAACCGATTAGCGCGAGGTGTCTTCTCTCGGCCAGGAGAGACTTTATTGCTCCAGCCAACGTTGCTGCTGCTGGAGCACAAGATAGAGGGACTGCATGTTGGCGGCAAATCGGCGCTAAGCTGGTACAACGTGCGGCACTACGTTTCGCAACAGGAAGTGCTACACCTCTACGGATGGGCAGCAACACAATTGCCCTCCTGGTTCTCGCAACAGTTTCCTTCCGAGTATCATCGGAAACGTTTGTTCAAGGAACAGCCAAGCGAGATGCTACACGTCACACCTTTCGAGAATCGCGCCGGCGCGCCGCATGTGTCGTCGCCCGAACGTGGTTTGCTGGAAATGCTGAGTGAGGTTGGAGAACGCCAACCCCTGCAAGAGGCACGTGAAATCATGGAAAGCACATACAACTTTCGGGCTGACGTATTGCGTGATCTCTTGAGGTCCTGCACCAGTGTCAAGACGGTGCGCCTCTGTCTACAACTGAGCCGTGAACTCTCCTTGCCATGGGCAGCCAAGCTTGATCCCAAACAACTGCCCACTGGCAGCAAACGCGCCTGGGTATCACGCTCGACGAACGGCCTGCTGGTGCTCAAACCATGAATCAGGTCTATTTCGATACCGCGAGACTGATGACGCAGGTTGCCCCACTCGTGTTTGTGGATGACATATTTGCCCTGAAGGGCGGCACGGCCATCAATCTTTTCATACGCGACATGCCCCGCTTGTCCGTTGATCTAGATTTGGTTTTTACCGACTATACCCTGCCGCGCGAGCGGGCATTGGAGCAGATCGCAGCGGCACTCCGCCAATCGGCAGAACGACTGAAATCCCAGGGCTTCCAAACCCACACAGTTCCCGCAATGGACACGAGCGAAACCAAGCTCCTGGTTCGTCGCGCCAATATCGAAGTCAAAATTGAAGTCAACTTCGTAATGCGTGGCTCCTTGAATCCAGTCCGCACCACATCGCTTACCGGAAAGGCGCGTGAAGCTCTGTTGGCCGACCTGGAACTACCGGTCGCATCGCTGGAAGATGTCTATGGAGGCAAGCTGGTTGCTGCTATGGATAGGCAGCATCCACGCGATCTGTTCGATGTGATGCAGCTTTTCGCTCACGAAGGCATCACTCCTGGCATCCGCCGCGCATTCGTTGTGTATCTGGCAAGCCACAATCGCCCCGTTCATGAAGTGTTGTTCCCCGTACTGCGCGACATCAGCCAGGACTACGAGCGCACCTTCAAGGGCATGACCGCGGAACCGGTTGCCCTGCCTGATCTGCTCGCCACACGGGAACAGCTAATCCGCCAGATTCAAGAGGGCCTGGACCAAAATGAGCGCAAATTCTTGCTTTCTCTTGTGCAGAACACGCCCGACTGGGATCTGTTGGGTTTTGCCCACCTCAAAGAGCTGCCTGGTCCCCAATGGAAACTCAGAAACTTGAGTCAACTGGCAAAAGCAAACCCCAGCAAATTTGACGAGCAAGCCAAGGCGCTTGCCGATTTGTTCGGCTAGTGCTCGGCCGAACTTCCGCGATTAGGAACTCCAGACAAGATCAATCCTTTCCGAGTTGGTGCTCAAGAAGTGATTCGCGGACAGCCGGTTACACGACCGGAACTCGATCGTCGGCTCGGTAAGAGCGTTGGCGAAGATAACCGGCCAATAACTTGGATCATGTCCTACGGTCTGTAGGTAAGAGGCTATATTTTTCTTTCAGTTGGATTTTTCTTCAGGAGGAGGGACTCCGCTTCCGGCTCCTGATCTTGGCGGGTCAACGCCGTGGCGGAGTCCCTTTGAGGCTACGGTCCTCTTTGTCTCAGTTGCCGCCCCGCCGCAGAAGCGTGATGTTGACTGGGCGGAAGACTGCGACAAGATCATTTTACGCCGATGCCCAGTTTGTGAGCGGGATACGATCATTGGTCACGGTCGCCGCCGCAAGCAGGCACATGACGAGCACCACGACTGGATTTGGATCCATCGCGGCCGCTGCGCCGATTGCGGGACGACCTTTACTTTCCTTCCGCTGTTCTCTCTTCCTTACACGCATTACAGTCTGGTGGCGCGGAGCCAGGCATTGCAGCGTGATTCTGGCATTCTGGTTTGGCCCACCAACGGCAGTTAAGTTTGGCCCACTTGGGCGGCACTGGCTAGGCTTCATGGATGGAGCGACAGAAGCGTAGCTGGCTGACCAGGAGGGATAAAGTGGAAC
>Ga0302154_10000593_pt1 | contig 33301 bp, 30 predicted proteins | sample I_Bog_N2_3_FD_193507 | JGI IMG/M metagenome (GOLD analysis project Ga0302154, IMG submission 193507) | Peat permafrost microbial communities from Stordalen Mire near Abisko, Sweden - I_Bog_N2_3 | ecosystem: Environmental > Terrestrial > Soil > Wetlands > Peat | place: Sweden: Abisko, Stordalen... | reverse complement strand
GGCACACGCACGCCGGTGCTGCATCACGACGGTCGCGACCTGGCGGCGGCGTTGCGGACCATTATCGAAGTCGGCGATGCCCAAGCCCTGCACGCAGCCATCAGCGATGCCTTTCCTGGCTCGCGACTGGAGATCGCGCCATTGCAGGGCGCGCGCTTTGCCATCGAGTTCTATCAGGAAGGGTTGCTGCGACCGCTGTCGGCTGCCGAGCTGTCGGACGGGACCTTGCGTTATCTGCTGCTGGTGGCGGCGTTGCTGACGCCCCGGCCACCGACCCTGATGGTGCTGAACGAACCGGAAACCAGCCTGCACCCGGACCTGCTGCCGGCCTTGGCGCGCCTGATCGTTCAGGCTTCGGAGCAATGCCAGGTGTGGGTGGTGTCCCATGCCAGCCGCCTGATCGCGGCGTTGCAACAGGACCCGGCGTGCAACTCCATCGTCCTGGAGAAAATCCTCGGGCAGACCGGGGTGGTCGGCCAGGGCATGCTCGATGAGCCGGCCTGGAACTGGCCGGATTGACCGCCGGTGTTTGCCGGATGGGAGCTGGGAAATAAAAAACGCCGACGCTGGTTGCTCGTCGGCGTTCAAACCTTGAAGGGGTTATTCGCGAATCAGAACGCCGGCAATACCGCGCCTTTGTACTTCTCGGCGATGAAGGCTTTCACTTCCGGGCTGGTCAGGGCCTTGGCCAGTTTCTGGATCGCGTCGCTGTCCTTGTTGTCCGGACGAGCCACCAGGAAGTTCACGTAAGGCGAGTCGGCACCTTCGATCACCAGCGCGTCTTTAGCCGGGTTCAGGCCCGCTTCCAGGGCATAGTTGGTGTTGATCATGTCCAGGTCGACCTGGTCCAGAACCCGTGGCAGCAGGGCCGATTCCAGTTCCTTGAATTTCAGGTGCTTGTCGTTCTTGACGATGTCTTTGGGTGTCGACAGGGCATTGGTCGGGTCTTTCAGGGTGATCAGACCGGCTTTCTGCAGGAGCAGCAGGGCACGGCCGCTGTTGCTGCCTTCGTTCGGGATGGCCACGGTGGCGCCGTCTTTCAGGTCAGCCAGGCTTTTGACTTTCTTCGAGTAACCACCGAACGGTTCGACGTGCACGCCGATCACGGTGACCAGGTTGGTGCCCTTGCCTTTGTTGAAGCCATCCAGGTACGGCTTGGTCTGGAAGTAGTTGGCGTCCAGGTGTTTCTCGGCCACCTGGGTGTTCGGTTGTACGTAGTCGGTGAAGACCTTGATTTCCAGGTCCACGCCTTCTTTGGCCAGGGTCGGCTTGATCAGCTCGAGGATCTCGGCATGGGGGACCGGCGTTGCCGCCACGACCAGTTTCTCGCCGGCCTGGGCCAGACCTGCCGCCAGAGCAGCCGCCAATGCGGTAAACAACAGAACCTTTTTCATGCAGTGTCCTTATCGAAGATCACGGTCGTCATCGACGACAGCCTTGAGAGAGAGGTGCCAGCAAAGTGATATCGCTGGCGTGGGGCAGAAGATACCGATATTTTTTATTCCAGAACAATATCTTTTATTCATCTTCATATTCCATTTTGTTCATACAGCCACTGCCCTTTGTAGGAGCCGGCTTGCTGGCGATGAACGAAAACGCGGTGTCCCTGGGACACCGCGTCGCTTGAATCGCCAGCAAGCCGGCTCCTACAGAAAATCAGGTGCCTGCGTTATCCAGCAGGCGCTTGAGCGCCGCCAGTTCCTCAGGAGAACTGCTGCCGATAAATTGCTCGATCAAGGCCAACGGCGCCGGCAGATTCAGATGCTCCGGCAAAATCTCGTCGCCGCTGCTGACCAGCAAGGCAAAGTGAATGACATTCTCCAGCTCGCGGGTATTGCCCGGCCAGCTGTGACGCTCCAGGGCACGCTGGGCGCTTTCGCTGATCAGCGGTACCGGCAGGCTGAGGCGCTGACTGTAGATGCCGAGGAAATACTCGGCCAGGGACAGGATGTCGCCGACCCGTTCGCGCAACGCCGGCAACTCCAACCGGCCTTCGCTGAGGTAGTGATACAGGCGCTCATGGAATTTCCCCACCGCCACCGCCTGGGCCAGGTCGATGCTGGTGGCCGCCACCAGGCGCACATCCACCGGACTCGGTTGCGGCGCGCCGACCCGGGTGACTTCGTGATTTTCCAGGGCCGCGAGCAACTTCACCTGGATCGGCAGCGGCAGGTCGCCAATCTCGTCCAGGTACAAGGTGCCGCCGTTGGCCGAGCCGAACCAGCCGGCGCGGCTGCTGGCCGAACCGCTGTAGGCCCCGGCCGCATAACCGAACAGCTCGGCATCGGCGTAGGTCGGGCTGATGGCGCCGCAGTTCACCGAAACGAACAACCCGGTGCGATCACTGGCACGGTGGATATGCCGGGCGAGCAACTCCTTGCCGGTGCCGGTCTCGCCACGGATCAAGACCGGCACCGACTTGGGCGCCAGGGTCTCGAGTTCTTCACGCAGTTGCCGCGAACGTGGATCGACGAACACCAGCGCCTTGGCGCGAATGCTCAGCGGGCTTTTTTCCGAATCGGGAAAGGTCAGCAGCGGCTGACCGAAGGTTTCATGCAGGCTCATGGCAGGCTCCCGCCCAAAACCGCCAACGGCAGTGGGCGTTCAAGCAAAAGAAAGAATTCAGGCGCGACGCAGGGAATGCTGTTCCATTCGGGTCTGCAGGCGGTACAGGTAGGCAAAACCCTGTTCCCAGCGCTGGTGACCGGACTTCACATTGATATGCCCGGCACCGCTGAGGATGCTCGCTTGCGCGCCCCAGTCGCGGGCCAGTTCCAGGGTCCGCGGGGCGCTGACGGCAGCGTCGTTGTCGGAGGCGACGATCTGGCTCGGGAACGGCAGCAGGTCGGTCGGAATCGGCGCAAAGTTACGCAAGGCCGGCGCGCAGGCAGGACGCTCGACATCGGCCGGGGCCACCAGCAGCGCGCCACGGACCTGGCGCAGCAGGTGCAGCGGCGCCGTTTGCGCCCAGTGGGCAACCGTGATGCAACCCAGGCTGTGGGCGATCAGAATCACCGGCGTATCGTCCGCGGCAATGGCTTCGGCCAGGGCCGCGACCCAGTCTTCGCGGCGCGGCGTCAGCCAGTCGGCCTGCTCCACCCGCGCACTGTTGGGCAGACTGTTCTGCCAGTGGGTTTGCCAATGATCTTCTGGCGATCCTTGCCAGCCCGGCACGATCAGATAACGAATCGACTCGTTGCGCATGGGGTACACCTCCTCCAGCGTTTGCGTTCCTGATCGAGTATAGGGAGGAGAGTTATATTCGTTAAGGAATAAGAAGCTATTTATTAAGACCATAAAGAAATATAAGACCGATCATCCCGTTGATCGGCCTGCGCGCTTATCCAGAAATAAAAAAAGGGCCGCACCCTGCCAAGGAGACGGCCCAAGAAACTCGAGGATGTGTTGCGTTCAGCGCGCGGTAATCACCGACAGCTTGGTAATCCCGGCCCGCTCGATGGAGGCCATGGCCCGCGCCACTTCTCCATAATTCACGCCGTTGTCGGCCTGCAATTGCACCCGCAGGTCCGGGTCCTTGGCCTTGGCCGCCTGGAGGTTGAACTCCAGCAGCTCGGGCTTGATTTCGTCCTTGTTGAGGAACAGCTTGCCGCTACCGTCGATGCTCACCACCAGCGGGTCCTTCTGCTCCACCGGCGCCACGGCTTCGGTCTTCGGCAGGTTGATCGGAATCGCATTGGTCAACAGCGGCGCGGTGACGATAAACACCACCAGCAGCACCAGCATCACGTCCACCAGCGGTGTGACGTTGATCTCGCTCAATACCTCATCGCTGTCCTGGGTCGAGAAGGCCATATCAGGACGCCTCCTTCACTTTCTGCGCCGAACCCTGGGCCGCCGCTTTGTTCGCCGTCGGGTGGATCAGCACGCGGAACGAACTCTTCTGCGCCAGGCTGTAGAAGTCATGGGCAAAGTCATCGAGGTCGGCGGCGGTGAGTTTCAGGCGACGCAGGAAGTAGTTGTAAACCAGCACCGCTGGCACCGCGACGGCGATCCCGACACCGGTGGCCACCAGCGCGGCACCGATCGGCCCGGCAACGGTTTCCAGGCTCGCGGAACCGGCGGCGCTGATGCCTTTCAAGGCTTCCATGATCCCCCACACGGTGCCGAACAGGCCAATGAACGGCGAGGTGCTGCCGATACTGGCGACCACCGCCAGACCGGTTTCCAGGGAGCGTCGTTCCCGCACGATCTGCTGGCGCAGGGCACGTTCGAGACGGTCCTGGTGATTGATTGCCTGGCTCAGATCCGCCGCGTGGGGCGCATCGCCGACCTGGATCGCGGCATAACCGGCCTGGGCCACGCGGGCGGCGGCGCCCGGTTGGGTTTCGCTGAGTTCGGCGGCCGAGTCGAGGCTGGAGGCGGCCCAGAACTGTTTGAGGAACTTGCGATCCTGCGCCTTGAGGCGGCCGAACTGCACGCCCTTGAGCAAGGCCAGGCCCCAAGTGGCGACGGAGAAGACCACCAGCAGCCAGATCACCGCGCTTTCGATGGATTGGAGTGGAGATGCCAGTAACGTCATGATGTGTTCCCTCTATGGAAGCGTTTAGCGCGTTGGGTGCCGATCAGTGGATCTTGAAGTCGATGGGTACGCTGACCCAGCCGACCTGGGCGACATCGCCCTGCTTGGCCGGGACAAAGCTCCAACGCTTGACCGCTGCCAACGCGGCGTCGTCGAGTTGCTGGCGACCACTGGTTTTCTGAATCTGGATCTCGCCCGGTTTACCGCTGGCCAGGACCTGCACCCGCAACAAGACCGTGCCTTCCCAACCGCGACGCTGGGCCAGCTGCGGATATTCCGGCGCCGGGTTCTTCAGGTACGCGGCGCTGGCCGAAGCCGGGGTCACCGGTGCCGGAGTCGGCGGCGCGGGTGGCGCTGCCGGAGCCGCCGGTTGTGGCGGCGCGGGCGGTTGCTCGACCGGCTTGGGCGCAGGTTTCGGCTCAGGCTTGGGAACCGGCTTGACCTTGGGCTTGGGTATCGGCTTGGGCGGCGGCGGTTTGGCCGCCAGCTCATCGACCACCGGCGGCGGCGGCTCGACCACCGGTGGGGGCGACGGAGGCGGAGGGGGTGGAGGCGGCGGTTCAACCACAGGCGGAGCCGGTTGGGAGAACTCGATGGTCATCGGTGGGATTTCCGGCGGCACCACCGGCAGCACCGGGGTTTCCTTCTGGCTCAGCCAGTAGATCACCGCGCCATGCAGCACCAGCGCGAACACACCGAGCAAGATCGCCTCGCGTCGGCTGAGGATGCCCTTGGGCACTTTCTGCAGACGCAATTGCCCCAGCGGCGCGCGGTGGGGCCGGCCGAGGTCGACCAACTCGCCACCCGGTGCCTGAGGCCTGCGCACCTCATGTGCACTGGCAGCGGTCTGGACATTGCCCATTGAATAACTCCTGCGGTCTTCAGCAAAAAATCGTCGAGGCGCGCTTGGCGGCGTCGAGGTGCCGATGATCCACGGAGGCTGCTTAGGCCTTAAAGTAATATTTAAAATTATACATAGAACAAAAATGAATATTGATTTTCAGTGCGCCGCTCAAGGCCGCGTGTTTCAAGGGCTCCAGCCAATCGCCCGGAAAGCCATGCTTTTCAGGCATTGAAAATATTCGCTCAAGGCATGCCTTCAAGGCTCAAAACCGCTACTTGATGAGCGATTTCAAACACGCAGCGGCGATCACCACACGGACAACCGCGCGGATGGCAAAGAAACAGGAAGAAGGATTCGGATGTAAGAAAGAGGGAAGTGCAAACAATAAAATGGCGTATTTAATAATTAACACACACGACAAAACATACCGCCAGTACATCGAGCGGATGAGCAGCATCCGCCACTCACCCGTTCGTTGGCCTGGCAGTATAGTGTGTTGCCTTTATTACTGTTTGACGAACTCGCCCCCCAGACCGACCACTTGGCCGTCAAAGGTGCTGCGTGAACCGCTTGCTCTCAGTCGCCCGTAGTTGTGGTCGGGGGAGAAGGCGGCAAAGGTGACATAGCCGTGACCATCATTGTAGCCAGTGAAGGCGATGATCGTGGGCTGGCCGGTGCTGTTCTGGAAGTGGTAGTGGCCCGTCACGTTGTAGTTCACACCGGCCTGGGTGATCTGCCCGCTGAAGGAACCGTTCGAGTCGTTACCGTCGGTCACGACCAGTTTGGCGTCAGAGTTGGCGTTTACATAAGTTCCATTGATGCTCGACATGATGCGTTCTCCTTATGTCGTTAATACACTCTTCCACTGAAAGTGAGGTTCTCCTGAAACTCACGACACCCAGCATGGTTGGACTTGTAACGCCTGTCCAATTGCACCACCGGTTATTTCTCAATCGATTGGCTATATGAACCATGAGCATTGTGAATAACTTGTTTGACGGATGAGTTATATATAACCAACTCTTCACTGAATGGACTCAGAAGTCATAGCGCCCGGTCACCCCGAGGGTCCGCGGCGTGCCGAGCAGTCCTTCATAGCCGCCATTGCCGCCGGTCCAGAGGGTGGTGTAGTAGGTCTTGTCGAAGGCGTTCTTCAACCACAACGACACATCCCATTGGCCCTGCTTGAAATCGCCGCGCAAGCCGGTGGACAGGTTGACCACCGCATAGCTGGGAATCTGCCCATAGGCGGAGTCCTCGACCGTACCGGCGGCCTTGGAGCGGAAGGCGTAGCTGCCGGTGACGTATTCTTCCCAGCCGTTATCCAGGTTCCATTTGTATTCGCCATTGGCGTTGGCAATCCACTTCGACGCCCCCGCCACCTGGTGCCCGGTGAGGTCGCAGGAAGCCGGCGCCCCGGGTTGCAGGGCGACCTCGGGCGCGCACGGCGCATCCTTGTAGGACATGTAACGCACATCGTTATAGGAGCCGTTGAGATTGAGGGTCAGGCCGCGCAGGGGAATCAGCGTGCTCTCCACTTCCAGCCCGCGCGAGCGCACGGAACCGGCGTTGGTCAGGTATTGCACACGGGTGTCGTAGTCATAGGCGTTGGTCTGGTATCCGTTGACCTGGGTCCAGAACAGGTTGGCGTTGAGCTGCAGGCGCTTGTCCCACAGGGTGCTCTTGAAACCCAGTTCGGCGTTGTTGGCGCGCTCGCTGCCGACCAGCAGCGAGCCGGCACCGGCCGTTGGGGCCGTTCCCACCGCGAGGCTGACACCGCCGGATTTTTCACCGTGGGACAAGGTCGCATAACCCAACAGGTCGTCGGTGAAGCGATAGCTCAGGTTCAGCAGGCCCGACGGGCTGATGCTGTACAGGCTCAGGTTACCGGAGTCATAGGCACCGGCGCGGCCGGCTCGGGCCGTGGCGGCGGCACCGGTCACGGCTGCACCGCCAACCGGTGCATCGCGGGTCACCCAGGCACTTTTTTCCTCGTAGCTGCCGCGCAGGCCGGCGGTGAAGTCGAGGCGCTCAGTCAGGTGCCAGGTGCCCTGGGCGAAGAGGGCGAAACTGTCGGTGTCGATATGCCCGTTGCCGATGCTGGTGACGTTGTTCAACGCGCCCGTGGGGGTGCCGTTCCAGATATCCGCCTTGGGGCCGTAGTAGCTGAAGCTCTGGTTATCCAGCTTCGAGCCGAAGTAGTACGCCCCCAGCACATAGTCGAAGAACCCACCCGTGGGCGAGGCCAGGCGCACCTCCTCGGACCACTGGGTATCCTCCACCGAGACCCCGGAGTTGTAGGCGGCCGGGACGTTGAGCCCGTCGTCGTTGCGCGGAGTGAAGTTCCACCAGCGATAGGCGCTGATGGACGTCAGGGTGAAATCGTTGGGCAGGGTCCAGTTGGCCTCCAGGGAAGTGCCGCCCTGGAACACCCCGACGTGTTGCTGACCGTCGAGATTCACTTGCCGATTCCGGCCATCGGCGAGGGTCGCCCCGGCCGCGGCAGCCCGCGCCTGGTAAAGGTTTACGCCATTGATGGTCGGGCCGGTGCTGTAGAGCACGCGGGTCCCGGCGCTGGAGTCTTCTTCGTTGTAGTCGCCGATCCAGCGCAGGCTGAAGTTTTCGTTGGGCTTGAACAACAGCTGTCCGCGAAAGCCGTCCCGCGAGCCGCCGTCCAGCTCATGGCCGTTGTATTCGTTCTTGATATCGCCATCGCTGCTCGTGCGATAGGCCGACAGGCGCCCGGCCAATTGATCGGTGATCGGCCCGGAAATCGTGCCCTTGGTCTGGAAGTAACCATCCTCGCCTGCCGAACTTTCAATGCTGCGCTCGGGCGTGAAACTCGGTGCCCGGGTATTGATATTGATCACCCCGGCGGTGGTGTTCTTGCCGAACAGCGTGCCCTGGGGACCGCGCAACACTTCCAGCTGCTCGATGTCCATCAGGTCGAATACGGCCATGCCCGGACGACTCAGGTAGACGTTGTCGATATACAGCCCGACGCTGCCCTCCAGGCCATCGCTGGCCGGGTTGTTGCCCAGGCCGCGAATCGACACGCTGGACTGGCGCGCATGCATGTAGGCGACGTTGACGCTGGGCACCAGTTGCTGCAGATCCTGGATGCGATAGACCCGCTGGCTTTCCAGGGCCTGGCCACCGATCACGCTGATGGGCACGGGCACGCTCTGGGAGCTTTCTTCCCGGCGCCGGGCGGTGACGGTCACGGTTTCCAACTGGCCGCTGTCGGCCTTGGGCTTGCTGGTACTGGCCACGGGTGCCGGGTCCGGCGGGGCTTCGCTCTCGGCGGCCTGGCCCAGAGACCAACTGGCACTCCCCGCCAGCAACAGGGCCAGGGGCAAGCGTTTGAGCCGCCGCGAAGGGTGATGCAAGGCAAAATTGAACGAATTCATGGGCGGCTCCTGGTCAAAAAATATACACTCCGTATATTCTTTAAAGTTATTTATTTATGTTTTTACAGATATTTACTGCATAAGAGATTGCCTTTATAAGGAATCGACGTAATGCATAGCCAATGCATTTCCCCGATATTTTCCATGTGAAAAATGCATATCGACCTGCGTCAACTCCGTCACTTCATCGCCCTCGCCGAGCAGCGCAGTTTTGTCGCCGCGGCCACGGCGGTGAACCTCTCGCAGTCAGCGTTCAGCCGCAGCATCCAGGCCCTGGAACACAGCGCCGGGTGTCAGTTGGTGGATCGCGGACGCAAGGACCTGGCGCCGACCAAACAGGGCCAGGTGTTGCTCGAACATGCTCGCCGACTGGTCAGCGGCGCCCAGCAACTGGCCAATGAAATCAGCCAGTTCAACGGCCTGGAGGCAGGCGAGGTGCGCTTCGGCTGCGGGCCGGCGCCGGCCTCGGGGTTGATCCCACGGGCCATCGGCCACTTCATCGGGCGCTATCCGAAAGCCCGGGTGCAGTTCCAGGTGGATGACTGGCAGAGCCTGAGCAAACGGCTGTTGAACGATGAGTTCGAATTTTTCGTCGCCGACACCCGCAGCTTCGAGGCCAACCCGGATTACCTGACCCAGCGCCTGCGGCCACGCAAGTGGTACTTCTGCTGCCGGGCCGGGCATCCGCTGGCGGCTCAGGAGAGCGTGACGGCCGGGCAATTGCTGAGTTATCCCCTGGCCTCGACGATTCGTCCGCCGAACTTGCGCAAGGTGATCGTCGACCTCAGCGGTCGCCCGGATTTCACTCCGCAGGTGGAGTGTGAAAGTGCGTTCAGCCTGTTGGGGGTGGTGTTGAGGTCGGATGCCATTGGTATCTGCGGTGAGAACAGCGATGCCTGGGAGTACGCCCGGGGCGGGTTGGTAAGGCTGAAGATCGAGGGGTTGGCGGAGGATCTGGAGGAGTTGTATACGCGGTATGGGATTGTCAGCCGGGCCGGGTATCGGTTGTCGCCGCTGGCCGAGGCGATGATCGAGCAGATCAAGGGCGAGGATGCGCTGGAGGTGGGTGAGGTGTGCAGCCTGGAGCAAATGGCTGTCTGAGCGAGACTCACCCCATGCACACCATGCATAGAAAACAGTCGCCAAATGCGCTTGCCGAAAATCGCGCCAAAACGCGAAATCCCTCACTTGTCCTCCGCTGCGGTGAACCTCCATGCCCCACGTGCGCAACGTGCTTTACATCATGTGCGACCAACTGCGTCGCGATTATCTGTCCTGCTACGGCCACCCCCATCTGCACACGCCGAATATCGACCGCCTGGCCGCCGCCGGCGTGCGCTTCAGCCGCGCCTACACCCAGGGCACCATCTGCGGGCCGTCGCGGATGTCGGCCTATACCGGGCGTTATGTCAGCAGCCATCAAGTGGCCTGGAACGCGGTGCCGCTACCGCTGGAAGAACTGACCCTCGGCGACTACCTGCGGCCCCACGGCATCCGCACCGCCCTGGTCGGCAAGACCCACGCCACACCCAATCTCGACGCCTTGCAGCGACTGGCCATCGACCCCGACAGCCTTCAGGCCGAGCCCTTCAACGAAGTCGGTTTCGAAGCCTACTCACGCCATGACGGCATCTACCCCGATGACCCGCTGTTCGCCGATAAACGCGAGTCGGCGCCCTACACCCATTACCTGCGCGACCTCGGCTATAACGGCACAAACCCCTGGCATGACTGGGCCAACGCCGCCGAAGGCGAAAACGGCGAGATCCTCAGCGGCTGGCAAATGCGCCACGCCCATTTGCCGGCGCGAGTAGCGGAACAACACTCGGAAACGGTCTACACCACCGACCGCGCCATCGACTTCATCAGCGAACAGGGCGAGCAGCCATGGTGCCTGCACCTGTCGTATATCAAGCCGCATTGGCCCTATATCGCCCCCGCGCCGTACCACGCGTTGTACAGACGCGAGCAGGTGCTACCGGCGGTCCGTCCGGCACCGGGCGCGGCCAGTGATCACCCGGTCTACAGCGCCTTCCGCCAGCATGAGGAAAGCCTGAATTTCTCCAGGGACGAGGTGCGGCTGAATGTGGTCCCGACCTATATGGGCCTGATCAAGCAGGTCGACGACCAGCTCGGGCGGCTGTTCGACGTGCTCGAAAGCAGCGGCCGCTGGGACGACACCCTGATCGTGTTCACCAGCGATCACGGGGATTTTCTCGGCGATCATTTTCTCGGCGAAAAGGAGTTCCTGCTGGAGCAGGCGGTCGGCGTGCCATTGATCGTGCGCGACCCGCGGGCGGCGGCGGATAGCACCCGGGGTACGGTGGATGAGCGCCTGGTGGAAACCATCGATGCGCTGCCGACGTTTCTCGAAGCACTGGGTCTGCCGTCGGCGGAGCATCGGTTGGAGGGACGGTCGCTGGTGCCGCTGCTGCACGGGGCGCAACCGGACTGGCGCCGCTATGCCATCGCCGAATACGACTATGCCTTCCAGGCCCCGGCCCGGGAGCGGCTGGCGCAACCGATCGATCGTTGCCGGATGACCATGGTCCGTAGCGAGCGCTGGAAGTACCTGGCGTATGACGGATTTCGGCCGCAGTTGTTCGACCTGGAAAACGACCCGCAGGAACTGCATGACCTGGGGGCCGATCCGGCCTTGGCGGCGGTGCGGGAGGAGCACCTGGGATATCTGTTCGAGTGGCTGCGCGGGTTGAAGCGCCGGACCACCATCAGCCATCAGGAAATCGATCTGCGCGGGCAGCGCTTTCGTTATGGCGAGCCGGAGGCGGAGAAGGTGGTGCAGATCGGGGTGTGGTGAAACCTTGAGGGCCGCCAGCCAAGTGTGATCTCAATGTGGCGAGCGGGCTTGCCCGCTCACCACATGACCTCACCTGTCACCGCAAACTCAAGCCCCCTTGATCGTCTGGCTCCGCTGCCCATGCACGCCCACCGGCACTTCGCCCTTGAGCGTCACCCGCCGCACGATGCGCTCCTGGGTCCCGTAATCGTCCACCGCGTAATGCTGGGTCGAACGGTTATCCCAGATCGCCACATCGCCGCTCTGCCAGCGCCAGCGCACGGTGTTTTCCAAACGCGTCACATGGCTCTGCAGCAGGTTGAACAAATGCGCCGAGTCCGCCAGCGAATAGCCCTTGATACGTTTGACGAAGTGCCCCAGCAACAGACTCTTCTCACCGCTGATGGGATGTACCCGCACCACCGGATGCTCGGTCTCGTACACCGTCGAAGTGAAGATCTGGCGGTAACGCTCCAGCTTCTCCGCCGAGACATTCGGCCGCGAACCGGCGTAGTCGTATTCGTTGCTGTGCACCGCCCAGAGCTTGTCCGCCAGCTCGCGCAACTCCGGCGCCAGCTCCTCGTAGGCCGCTGCCGTATTCGCCCACACCGTGTCGCCGCCGGAGGCCGGCGCCAGCACCGAACGCAGGATCGAGGCTTTCGGATAGGCGTCGACGAAGGTCACGTCGGTGTGCCAGGAATTGGCCCGCTGGCCTTGTGCACCGTCCAGCTCCAACAGATAACGCGTACCGTCACGCACCGGCACCGTCGGGTGCGCCACCGGCTCGCCGAGCAGATGAGAAAAAGCCTCCTGGCTCTGGTCATCGAGATGGGTCTGGCCCCGGAAGAAAACCACCTTGTACTGCACCAGCGCCTGCTGGATCGCCTCGATCACGCCGGCCTCCAGCTCGCCGGAAAGCTCGACGCCACGGATCTCGGCGCCAATACGACCGGCCACCGGATGAATATCCAGCGCGTGCACAACGGGTTTTACAGCAAGTGCGGCATTGCTCATGGGTGAACCCTCGTCGGACTGCTTACGGTTTGAGCCGTCGCGAAACAACGCTCTATCTATATTCAATTTAGATCTAATAGATATACACATGCTTCGTTGACGGAATAAGAGCTTGCATTTAAAACCTCAAGCCTCGCTCGTCGCAAATGCCTTCGAGCTATTTTTCGGATGCCAGGAAAGCATATGGATCTTCGCCAACTGCGCTACTTCATCGCCCTCAATGAACACCGCAGTTTTGTCCGCGCGGCGGACGCCATGGGTATCACCCAACCGGCCTTCAGCCGCAGTATCCAGGGGCTGGAACAGGAGTTCGGCTGCGTGCTGGTGGACCGTGGCAACAAGGATTTGCGCCCGACGCCCGAAGGCCAGGTGGTGCTGCAACATGCCTTGACCCTGGTCCAGGGCGCGGCGCTGCTGAGCGCCGAAGTGACCCAGATGACCAAGCTCGATGCCGGTGAGCTGCGCTTCGGCTGCGGCCCGGCGCCGGCGGTGAAACTGGTACCGGAGGCGGTGGCGCGGTTTATCAATGCCCACCCGAAAGTAAGGACCAGATTCCATGTGGATAACTGGGAAAAGCTCAGCCGCAGCCTGAGTCGCGAGGAAATCGAATTCTTTATCGCCGACATCCGCCATTTCGAGGCCGATCCGAACTTCCAGACCCAGGCGCTGACGCCCAAGCGCGGGGTGTTTTTCTGCCGGCCGGGGCATCCGTTGCTGGCCAAGGAAAGCCTGTCGACCAACGATATGTTCGACTATCCGCTGGCGACCACGCTGATTCCGCCGGGCATCCGCAAGCTGCTGGCGAACCTCAGCGGGCGCACGGATTTTTCGCCGAATATCGAGACCGAGCATTTTCCGGCGCTGGTGAAGATCGTCCGGCAGTCCAATGCGATTGGCGTCGGCACCCAGGAGGCGTTTATCGAGGACGTGGAACAGGGCTCGCTGGTGCTGCTGCACTGGCGCAACCTGCCGCAGAACATCGAGAGCATGAACGCCCGCTGCGGGATCGTCAGCCGCACCGGGTTCCGGCTGTCACCGGCGGCGCGGGCGATGATCGAGACGTTGGTGGCAGTGGATACCCAGGAGGACAGGGTTGCGGTCTAGATCCCCGCCGCCGCCAGATTCGGCGCCACCCAGTCCGTCACCTTGAACGGCTTGCGAATCAGCTTCTGCTGGGATGCCAGGTCCACCGAGCCCTGTAATTTACCAAGGAACACCGGGTCCAGTTGCGAAGGGAAAATCTCGCTGAGTTTCTCGTCCTTCAGGTCCTGCTGCAAAATCACCTGTGGATAACTTGCCAGCCCCGACACCAACTGCACATAGGCGTCCTTGTTGCCATCCTGGGTCAGCCACTCCACCGCTTGCTGCTGGGCCTTGAGCAGCTTGTCGACCACGTCCGGATGCGCATCGACAAAGGCCCCGGAGCCCACCAGCACGCTCTGGATACTCCCGGCACCGCCCAGATCCCTGGTGCTCACCGGCAACTCAGCCAGCCCCTTGGCCTGCAACGCCGTCAGGTTCGAGCTGCCCCAGGAGGCGTCGATCTGCTTGGCCGCCAACGCCGCTACCGCCGCGCTGAAATCCAGGTTGATCACCTTGAAGTCCTTCTCGCTCAAGCCCTGGCTGGCCAGTGCGGCATCGAAGGACAGCTGGCTGGCGGTGCCACGGAACACCGCCACCCGTTTGCCCTTGAGGTCCTGCAGGGTCTTGATCCCCGAGCCGGGCACCACGCCGAGGTATTGCTTGACCCCGCGTGCCGTCGCGCTCAACAGCCGGGTATCCAGCCCGTTCGATTTGCCGATGATCGCCGCCAGGTCCCCCAGGTAGGCGAAATCCACCTGGCCGTTGGCGAAGGCTTCATTGATCACTGGTCCTGCGCCCTTGAAGAAATTCCACTGCACCTTGATGCCTTGGTCGGCAAAGGCCTTTTCGAAGATCTGCCGGCTGCGCAGCACATCCACCACACCGCCGCCGCTGTGCTCGGTGCCGGCGCTCAGGTCGGGCACGGCGATGCGGATTTCCTTGACCTCGGCCGCCGTGGCCAACAGCGGCAGGGCGCCCAGGACGCCCGCTAGAGCGGTGGTGGCGAACAGGCGGGCAAGGCTGCCTTTGAACAGGGTTTTCATGGGTGGTGCTCCTTGGCAACGGGCTTCGAGTCGCTGAAGGTAGGCACAGCCATGCATAACAATAAAATACTGATAATTCACATTTTAGTAACTTTAAGGAATATAAGCGCTGAAACAAGGGCCCTGGAGCCGCATGCATAAAACGCATCGAAAATATTCTTCAAATGCATTGGATGCGTGCCCTGCACAAGCCTTAAATGGCTTCTCTTATCTCCCAATAGAATCGATAAGATTTTTTATAGACCGAACAAGCATATTCAATCCAGTGCCGTGCATTGCCCGGAAAACCGACAACGGAGGTCTGCCATGGCCCGTGTTTCGCTCCTCAGCCTGCCGCTGGCGCTGCCGCCGTCCGGGCAGCGCCGTGGCTGGCCCAGCCTGAGTCCGCGCCTGCTGCCCTGGCTGTTGCCGCTGGCGCTGGCCGCCCTGTGGTGGGTTGCCAGCCGGCAACACTGGATGAGCGAGCAGATCCTGCCGCCGCCTTCGCTGGTCGGGCAAAGCGCCGTGGAACTGGCCGGCGGCGAACTGTGGGGGCATCTGTGGATAAGTCTGCAACGGCTGTTCCGTGGTTTGCTGGCGGGTGTCGGCATCGGCGCCCTGCTCGGTGCCACGCTGGGTTTCAATCGACGTGCGGAACGCTGGGTATTTCCCACCTTCAGTGCCCTCGCACAAATCCCGACCCTGGCCTGGATACCGCTGTTCATGGTGTTTTTCGGCATCGGCGAAGTGCTCAAGCTGGTGGTGCTGATCAAGGCCATCGTGGTCCCGGTGACCCTGCACACCCTGGTCGGCGTGCGTGATGCGCAACCCAGGCTGCGCGAAGCCGCGGCGGTCTTGCGGCTGCCACCGTACCTGTTGATCCGGCGGCTGATCCTGCCCGCTGCCCTGCCGGCGTTCATGGCCGGCCTGCGCCTGGCGCTGGCCGCCGGCTGGACCTCGCTGCTGGCCGTGGAACTGTTGGCCTCCAGCGAAGGCATCGGCTACCTGATGGTCTATGCCCGGCAACTGTTCATGCTCGATATCGTCTTCGTCTGCATCCTGGTCATCGGTGTGCTCGGCGTGCTGATGGACCGTGGCATCGGCCTGCTCGACCGACGTCTGGTGCACTGGCCGCACCCGGCCACGGCGCAGATCCCCCGCGGCCCGCGCTATCACGGCTGGCAACGCCTGCAACCCTGGCTGCTGCCGCTGATCCTGCTGGTGCTCTGGCAAGTGGCGAGCGACCAGCAGTGGGTCGACGGGAATATCCTGGCCAGCCCACTGGCGGTGCTGCACAGCACCTGGCGCGGGACACTCGACGGCAGCCTGCCCACCAGCCTGGGCCTGAGCTTGCAACGGACCCTCGCCGGGCTGCTCCTCGGCGGCTCGCTGGGCTTTGGCCTCGGGCTGTTGCTGGGGCTGTCGAAAACCGGCGAACGGCTGCTCGGCCCGAGCCTGTCGGCCCTGCGCCAGATCGCTATTTTCGCCTGGGTACCACTGATCACCGCCTGGTTCGGCCTCGGCGAGCTGGCCAAGGCCGTGTTCGTCGCCCTCGCCGCCTTCTTCCCGCTGTTTATCGCCACCCAACGCAGTGTCGCCAACCTCTCGCCGCAGTTGACCGAGGCCGCGCAAGTGCTGCGCCTGAGTCTCTGGCAACGGCTGCGCAAGCTGGTGCTACCCGGTGCCGCGCCGGGGATTTTCGCCGGGCTGCGCCTGAGCCTGATCTATGCCTGGCTCGGGACCCTCGGCGCCGAATATTTCATGCCGTCCAACGGCGGCATCGGCGCGCTGATGATCGGCGCCCAGCAGTTGCTGCGCATGGACGTGATCATGAGCGGCATGCTTGTGGTGGGCCTTACCGGCGCGCTGATCAACCTGCTCGGCCAACACCTCGAAACCCGCGCCACCCGCTGGAGACACGCATGAACGCTCCGATTGTCAGCTTCAACCAGGTCGGCAAATCCTTCGATGTCGACGGCATCGAGCTGGAAGCCATTCATGAGTTCAGCCTGGATATCGCCGAGGGTGAGTTCGTCGCCATTGTCGGTTCCAGCGGTTGCGGCAAATCCACCTTGCTGCGCCTGCTGGTCGGCCTGGACACAGCCTTTCGTGGTGAGATCCGGGTCGATGGCAAGGCGGTCGAAGGCATCGGCAGCGAGCGCGGCATCGTGTTCCAGGAACACCGGCTGTTTCCCTGGCTGACGGTCGAGGAAAATATCGGCCTGGGCCTGGTCAACGAACCGCTGAGCAAGGCTGAGCGTCAGCAGCGCATCAATGATTTCATCCAGTTGGTGGGCCTGGGGGATTTCACTCGCGCCTACCCGCACCAACTGTCCGGTGGCATGGCCCAGCGCGTGGCGATTGCCCGTGGGCTGGTGGCGAGTCCACGCATCCTGTTGCTGGACGAGCCGTTCGGCGCCCTCGATGCATTGACCCGCCAACAGATGCAGGACGAACTCCTGGCCATTCGCGCCCGGGCCAGGATCACCACGCTGCTGGTCACCCATGATGTCGAAGAAGCGATTTTCCTCGCCGACCGGGTGGTGGTGATGGAGCCGCGTCCCGGGCGGATCAAGCAGGTGGTCGAGATCGCCCTGCCCCATCCGCGCCAACGCAGCAGCTTCGATTTTCACCAGTTGCGCGAGGAACTGCTCCACGAGCTGACCAGCGACGGCCATTACCAGACGCCGGTTCCCGAGCAGATTCGCGACCTGCCCCTGACGTTTATTGCCTGCTGAGAGGAGCCCCTCAGCCTTGCGCCGAGCTCACTTCCTGCGGGCTTTGGCGCTCTGGCCGGACAAACCGGTTGGCCCGTCCGAAGGTCCCGAAATCATTGAAACGCACACCCATCTCGGCCATCACCCTGTGTGCCACCGGCGCGGTCATCTGGCGGATATAGAACGGTTCCTTGACCACGAAATGATGAATCCCGTGGGTGCTGCCGAAGTTGAAGCAGAACGCCTGCAATGGCCACAGCCACCAGGGATTGAGCACCTGGGTCTGCTGGATCACGTTGCCCGCCTCGAGATCCCCGTAGTAGTGCATGTTCGAACTGACGAAATGCAGGCAGAAGGTCCGCAGCACATTCGGCCCGATGATCACCACCACCGCGATATCGATCACCTGCATCACCGCCAGGGTATGAGCCGACCAGTCGATGGAGCTGCCCAGCAGCCCGGCGATCCCGTTGGCCGCGTGGAACCCGAGAAACACATACCAGGCGCCCCAGTGCAGCAGCGCCAGTGGCGCATAGACCCTGAGCGTACGCTTGAGAATGCTGAACTTGTGGGTCCAGGTCTTGGCCCGCAGCATGCGGATCAGCGAAGACATCACGTTGTCGCCGACCATCAGCAAGCGGGCAATCCCCCAGGGCTCGCCATTGGTAATGGCGCGCTCTTCCATGTCTGCCTCGGTGCCGGAAACCTTGTGATGATTGAGGTGCAGATGGCGGCGGATCCACGGGTTGATGGTGCTCGGCCGTGCCAGCCAGACCAGCGCCAGCATCAGGTTGTGCGGCACCCGCTGCTTGCGGAAATACATGCTGTGGATCAGGTCGTGTTCCAGCTCGTGGGTCAGCGAGGCAAAAAAAGCATTCAGTAACAAACACCCCCACCAAGCCAGGTATCCACCCACATAAAGCGCCGCCGAACCGATCATTCCGGCCAGGGCGAGCGCCAGGATGCCCGCGCCCAGGGCGTCCTGATGATTCAACAGCGGGTAGCGCCGACGCAATTCGACGCCCCGGGACATGACCTTTTCGCGAATATAGGCGGATCGTTGTTGAGCATTCATGCGTTCGGGACTTGCGCAAACACCGTCCATGATTCCATCCTCTAGTTATTGATGTTCGTATCCTGCGCCGTTGCAGCATCAGAGGTCGTAGCCGCGAACGCCAACCCGTTGACCGGATACGCCAACATGCCTGAACCGACCTCGCTCTCCAGCTGGACCCGCGCCCTGCGCAAACAGCTCGACGCCCTGGGCCTCGACAGCGCCGCCCTGTGCCACGAAGCCGGGCTCGACCCGCAACTGATGGACGACCCCAACGCCCGCTACCCGCTGTCGGCCACTACCCGCCTGTGGGAGTTGGCCGTGGCCAGCAGCGGCGACCCGGCCATCGGTTTGCGGGTCTCGCGTTTTGTCAGCCCGACCACCTTCCACGCCCTCGGCTACGCGCTGGTGGCCAGCGGCAGCCTGCGCGAGGTGTTCGAACGGATCGTGCGGTATCACCAGGTGGTCAGCGATGCCCTGGGACTGGAGTTCAGCCGCGAGGGCGAACGCTATCGTTTTCGCCTGCAAGTGCCGACGGACGGCCCGGCACCGGCTCCCGAAGCCATCGATGCCTTCGTTTCGATCTATGTGCGCACCTGCCGCAACCGCCTGGGCCGCGATTACGCGCCGCTGGCGGTGCATCTGCGGCGTCCGGAACCGGCCGATCCGACGCCCTGGCACACGGTGTTCCGCGCGCCGGTGTTCTTCAGCGCCAAGGAGGATCTGCTGGAGTTCGCCTGTAGCGATTTCGACAGTCACCTGGACGATGCCAACCCGGAGCTGGCCGAACACAACGAGACGGTGCTCAACCGGACCTTGGCGCAACTGAAGCCACTGACCTGGGAGCGGCGCGTGCGTGAGGCCATCGAGGCCCAGTTGCCGGAAGGCGAGCCGTCGGCGGAGCGCATCGCCCAGACGTTGCACCTGAGCCTGCGCAGCCTGCAACGGCACCTGGCCGATGAAGGCGCGCGCTATGACACGCTGCTCAACGAATGCCGGGAGAACCTCGCGCTGCTGCACCTGCGTGATCCGCAGTGTTCGCTGAGCGAAGTCAGCTATCTGCTGGGTTTTGCCGATACCAGCAGCTTCAGCCGGGCGTTCAAGCGCTGGACCGGGATCACCCCGGGGCAGTTTCGCGACGGTTTGCGCTGAGGGCGGCGGCGCTTATCCGTATGCCATCGCCAGCAAGCCGGCTCCTACAGGGGTTCCCCATGCAGCCAGGGACAAAGGGTCACTCGCTTGCAACGGCGCGCAGGCGCTCCAGATCGAGGATCTCGATCCCGCCATAGCTGGTGCGCAGGATGCCCTGCTGCTGGAAATCCTGGAGGATCTGGTTGGTGGTCTGGCGCGACAGCGACAACATCGCCGCCAACTGCTCCTGGGACACCTCGAGCAATTGCCGCGAACGGTTCAATTCGCCGTAGCCTTCGGCAATCAATAACAGCCGGTGCGCCAGGCGCGCCGGCGCCGGCATCAGGCTCAACTGTTCCAGGCCGATAAAGGTCAGGCGCAGCTTCTGGCTCATCAGCAAAGCGAACTGCCGCCAGTATTCCGGGTGTTCATCAAGCAGTTTGAGCAACACGTCCTGGGGCACCTGCAACAGGATGGTGTGCCCCACGGCATAGGCGTCGTGGGTCCGCGGCAGGCCGTCGAACAGGGAAATCTCACCGAACCAGTAAGGCAGCTCCATCACCCCGAGCAAGGCTTCCTTGCCCTTCTCGCTGACGGCACCGACCCTGACCGAACCCTCCAGCACCGCGTACAGCCCGCACGGCGGATCGCCGCGCTGGAACAGGCGCTGGCCGGGTGTCAGGCGCCGGCCCTTGGCGGCGGCGAGCAGGCTATCCTGCAAGTGAGCGGGCAGGTGGTTGAACCAGTGTCCGGTCAGCAGGCGCGAGCGCCAGGCAGATACATCCATGAGAACTCCGAGACAATTGTCGTGTAGCTGACAGAGTGAAAGTTTCACGCAGGGCATGATCCCATCACCCTACAGGAGGAATAACAATGAAAAACCTCGTCGAGCATCTCAGTCAATACGCGGACTATCACCGTGATCCGCGCAATATCGCCAGCCACTTCATCGGCATTCCGTTGATCGTGGTCGCCGTGGCCGTGTTGCTGTCACGGCCGCAATGGCCGGTGGCCGGGCTCGGGATCAGTCCCGCGGTGCTTTTGGCGGGGGTCTCGGCGGTGTTTTATCTGCGCCTGGAACTGGCCCTCGGACTGCTGATGACGGTGCTGCTCGGCCTATCCGTTTGGGTGGGCCAAATCCTCGCGGCGCAGAGCACGCTGGTGTGGTTGGCGAGCGGAATCGGCCTGTTCGTGATCGGCTGGGCGATCCAGTTCGTCGGGCATTACTACGAGGGGCGCAAGCCGGCGTTTGTCGATGATCTCAGCGGGCTGATCGTCGGGCCGTTATTCGTGGTGGCGGAGTTGCTGTTTTTGCTGGGGCTGCGCCAGGAGCTCAAGCATGAGATCGAGGCGCGGGTGGGGGTGGTGCAGTTGCGGGAGAAGCGGGCAGCCGTTTGAAATAGCCGGCACCTGTAAAGGCCTCTTCGCGGGCAAGCCCTGCTCCTACAGTGTCGTGTCGTAAACAAAATGAGCGAACGACAGAAGACTGTAGGAGCAGGGCTTGCCCGCGAAAGGGCCCTCAAGACCGCCAAAAGCTTCGCTGGCAAGCCAGGCTCCTACAGGTTCCGTCGTGCCCTTAGAGGCTCGCCTGCTTCTGCCAGACCTTCGGCTTGAAGAACAAGGTCTCACCGCGCGTCAGGCCGATCAGGCTGTCGTGGTCTTTCACCACTTCGGCTTCGATCAGTTCGCTCTGGCCTTCAACCTTCAAGGTCACCCGGGTCGTCGCGCCCAGCGGACGGATATCGCGCACCTCGGCCGCATGGTGGTCTTCCAGCTCATGCCGCGACAGTGACACTTCATGGGGCCGGAACAGCACATGGTTGTCGTCCCCCAGGTGCAGGCGGTTGGAGTCCCCGAGGAAGTGATAAACGAAATCGCTGGCCGGGCTTTCATACACCTCGCCCGGTGAGCCGATCTGCTCGATCACGCCCTTGTTCATCACCACGATACGGTCGGCGACTTCCATCGCTTCTTCCTGGTCGTGGGTCACGAACACCGAGGTCAGGTTGATGTCTTCGTGCAGCCGCGCCAACCAGCGCCGCAACTCCTTGCGGACCTTGGCATCCAGCGCGCCGAAAGGCTCATCCAGCAATAACACCTTGGGCTCCACCGCCAGGGCCCGGGCCAGGGCGATACGCTGGCGCTGACCACCGGACAACTGCTCCGGATAACGATCGGACAACCAGTCCAACTGCACCATGTTCAACAATTCATGAACCTTGGTCGCGATCTGGCTTTCATTCGGGCGCTGGTTCTTGGGCTTCATGCGCAGGCCGAAAGCGACGTTGTCGAACACGGTCATATGGCGGAACAGCGCGTAGTGCTGGAACACGAAACCGACGTTGCGATCACGCACGTCATGGCCGGAGACGTCTTCGCCATGGAACACGATGCTGCCGTCATCCGGGGTTTCCAGCCCGGCGATGATCCGCAGCAAGGTGGTCTTGCCGCAACCGGACGGGCCGAGCAGCGCCACCAGCTCACCGCTGTGGATATCCAGGTTGATGCGGTCCAGGGCCTTGAAGGCGTTGAAGTTCTTGCTGACATTACGGACTTCGATCGACATGACTTATTCCTCCGCCGCAGCGGCGCGCAGGCGGTTGATTCGGTTTTCGCTCCACTGCTTGAGCAGCAGGATGAAGAGCGCCAGGATCAGCAACAGGCTCGCCACGGCGAACGCGGCCACGTGGTTGTATTCGTTGTAGAGGATCTCGACATGCAGCGGCAAGGTGTTGGTCACCCCGCGAATATGCCCGGAGACCACCGACACCGCACCGAACTCGCCCATGGCCCGGGCGGTACAGAGCACCACGCCGTAGATCAGGCCCCACTTGATGTTCGGCACGGTGACATGCCAGAACATCTGCCAGCCGTTGGCGCCCAGCAGGCGCGCGGCCTCTTCTTCCTGGGTGCCCTGCTCCTGCATCAGCGGGATCAGTTCACGGGCGACGAAAGGCACGGTGACGAAGATGGTCGCCAGGACGATGCCCGGCAGGGCAAAGACGATCTGGATATCGTGGTCCGCCAGCCAGGGGCCGAAGAAGCCCTGGGCACCGAACATCAGCACGTAGACCAGGCCGGCAATCACCGGCGAGACCGAGAACGGCAGGTCGATCAGCGTCACCAGGATGCTTTTGCCGCGAAACGAGTACTTGCTCACGCACCAGGCAGCGCTGACCCCGAACACCACGTTGAGCGGCACCGAAATCACCACGGCGATCACCGTGAGCTTCAACGCCGACAGCGCATCGGGCTCAAGGATCGCGGTGAAGAACGCGCCGAGGCCATTCTTCAAGCCCTGGGACACCACGATAAACAGCGGCAGCAGCAGAAACAGGAAAAACACCAGCCAGCCAAGGCTGATCAGGATACGTCGCGAAACAGCACTGCCACGACGGGCAGCGTTGGCCGAGGACGCGGCGGAAATAGACGATTGGGACATGTTCCGCGCCTCCTTATGGGTGTTCGATGCGGCGCTGCAGCAAGTTGATCAGCAGCAGCAGGACAAAGGAAACCACCAGCATCATCACGCCGATAGCGGTGGCGCCGGTGTAGTCGTACTGGTCGAGCTTGACCATGATCAGCAGCGGCAGGATCTCGGTTTTCATCGGCATGTTGCCGGCGATGAAAATCACCGAACCGTACTCACCGACACCACGGGCAAAGGCCAGGGCAAAACCGGTCAGCCAGGCGGGCAGCAGCGCCGGCACCAGGATATAGCGGAACACCTGCAAGGGCTTGGCCCCCAGGCAGGCGGCGGCTTCTTCGATTTCCCGGGGGATATCGGCCAGCACCGGCTGTACGGTACGCACCACGAACGGCAGCGTGACGAAGGTCAGTGCCAGGGTGATACCCAAGGGGGTGTAGGCGATCTTGAAACCGAGGTCGGCGGCGAACTGTCCCACCAGGCCTGCCGGCGCGTACAGCGCCGTCAGCGCAATACCGGCCACGGCCGTGGGCAAGGCGAACGGCAGGTCGATCATCGCATCGATGATCTTGCGGCCGGGGAAGGTATAGCGCACCAGCACCCAGGCCAGCAGCGTACCGATGATGCCGTTGATGATCGCGGCGTACAGCGCGGTACCGAAGCTCAGCTTCAGCGCTGCAACAACCCGCGGTGCCGAGATGATCGCCCAGAACTGATCCCAGGTGAGTTGGGCGGCATGCACGAACATCGCCGCCAGGGGGATGAGCACAATCAGGCTGAGGTACACCAAGGTGTAGCCCAGCGTCAGCCCGAAGCCGGGTATGACGGGGGAGATACGACGTGACATAAAAGTCCTTGGTTAACGGAACTGACACGCAAAGCCCGCAGGTGAATGCGGGCTCTGTGCTGGCTGCTTAATTCACGGTTTATTGCGCCGTGTAGATCTGATCGAACACGCCACCGTCATTGAAGAACTTCGGTTGGGCAGTTTTCCAGCCGCCGAAGTCTTTGTCGATGGTCACCAGGTCCAGTTTCGGGAACTGCTTGGCGTATTTGGCGGCGACCTTCTCGTCACGTGGACGGTAGAAGTTCTTCGCCGCGATCTCCTGGCCAGCCGGGCTGTACAGGTGCTTGAGGTAGGCGGTGGCGATCTCGGTATTGCCCTTTTTCTCGGCGTTCTTGTCGACCACGGCCACGGGTGGCTCGGCGAGGATCGACAGCGATGGGACAACGATGTCGAACTTGTCGGCGCCGCCGTCTTCCTTCAAAGCCAGAAAGGCTTCGTTTTCCCAGGCCAGCAACACGTCGCCCTGACCGTTGTTGACGAAGGTGATGGTCGAACCGCGAGCGCCGGTGTCGAGGATCGGCACGTGCTTGAACAGCTCTTTCACGTATTCCTGGGCCTTGGCTTCGCTGCCGCCGGCTTTCAGGCCGTAGGCCCAGGCGGCGAGGAAGTTCCAGCGCGCACCGCCGCTGGTTTTCGGGTTCGGGGTGATCACCGAGACGTCTTTCTTGACCAGGTCGCCCCAGTCCTTGATGCCTTTGGGGTTGCCCTTGCGCACCAGGAAGACGATGGTCGAGGTGTAGGGGGTGCTGGCGTCCGGCAGGCGTTTTTGCCAGTCCTCGGGCAGGGTCTTGCCGAGCTTGGCGATTTCGTCGATGTCGCCGGCCAGGGCCAGGGTCACCACGTCGGCGCGCAGGCCGTCGATCACGGCACGGCCCTGCTTGCCCGAACCGCCGTGGGATTGCTGGATCTTCACGTTGTCGCCGGGGTGGGCCTGCTTCCAGAAGCTGGTGAATTCGGCGTTGTAGTCCTGGTACAGCTCACGGGTCGGGTCGTAGGACACGTTGAGTAGCTCGTAATCCTTGGCAACGGCGGAACCGGCAAACACGGCACTGGCGAGCGCGGCCAGGGCGTAACGGCGAATCGACGACATGGTGAAGCTCCCGAAAATTTTGGTGTATTGGCTTTTTTCTTATGGCGCTTGCGGCCCGCATCCGGGCTCGAACGCTCTGTTTTTGACTGGGGGGGAGATGACGCCCTCCGGTTATCCAGTCGGGCCTCTGCTTGAACAGAGGAAGACGCGGGGTTCAGCTGGGTTTGGTGCCCGGGTTTTGCAGACGGAATTTTTCCTTGCGTTCGATCTGGACCACTTGTGCGTTGTGGACCGTGATCTCGACGGCACCGAAACGCAGATCGCGCAAGGCGCTCTGGATCTCACGCAGAATGGTTGCTTCGTCCTGGCCGTCAACGCTACGCAGAGATGCGCTCATGGTCGTGCTCCTGAAATGAGAGTTGCCCCGGCAGTGGGGCACTGCTTGTGGCGTGAGGGCAATCTTAGACAGGGGAAGTTATTCTTAAAAATACTATTTAAGAATTTTAATATAACCAAAATTTCATCAGGGGAAATGCGGGGGATGGCGTCCGGCTGGACGCCACAAGACTCAAGCGATGACGGGCGCCCGCAACCAATCAAGCTGATCCGCCGGCATCGGCCGTCCGAACCAGTAGCCCTGCCCCAGGTCGCAGGACTGATCGAGCAGGAAACGCGCCTGATCGGCCTGCTCGATGCCCTCGGCCTGGACCTGCATGCCCATGCTCTGCGCCAGGGCGATGACCACCCGGACAATCGCCGCATCGTCTTCGTCCCACGGCAAACCGGCGACAAAACCCTGATCGATCTTGAGTTTCTGCACCGGCAGCCGCTTGAGCCGCAGCAAAGAGGAATACCCCGTACCAAAGTCATCGATCGCCAGGCTCACGCCCAACTCGCGCAAGCGATGCAGTTGTTCCAACGCCACCTCGGGGTCGTCCATCACCGCGCTTTCGGTCACTTCCAGCTCCAGCAGCGCCGGGTCCAGCCCGGTGTCATCCAGCACCTTCGCCACCTGCTGGTACAACTCGCGACGGGCAAACAGACGACTGGAGACGTTCACCGCGATAAACGACAGCTCCACACCCTCCTGCAACCACTGGCACATCTGCCGACAGGAGTGCTCCATGACCCAGGCATCGATCTCGGCGATCAGCCCGGTGCGCTCGGCAATCGGAATGAATTCGCCAGGCGACACCAGCCCGCGCTGCGGATGCTCCCAGCGCACCAGGGCCTCGACCCCGATCAGCCGGCTGTTGCTCAGGTCATGTACCGGCTGGTAATAGACCCGCAACTCGTCCTGCTCCAGCGCCCGGCGCAACTCACCGGCCATTTCCACCCGATGCTGGGCGTGGGCGGTCAGCTCCTCGGTATACAAGGCATACCCTTCGCGCCCGGCGCTCTTGGCCTTGAACAAGGCCGAGTCGGCATTGCGCAGCAATTGCTCGGCATTCAGCGAATCGCTGGGGAACAGGCTGATGCCGATACTGGCGCTGATGAACAATTGATGCCCGTCGAGCTGGAACGGCTCCTTCAGGCCCTCGATCACCCGTTGCGCCAGGGCCGCCGCCTGCACCACCTGCGGGCAGTTCTCCGCCAGTACGGCAAACTCGTCACCGCCCAGGCGGGCCAGGCTGATGCCACTGCCGAACAGGTGCTGCAGGCGATCGCCCACCGCCTTGAGCAGTTGGTCGCCAATATTGTGACCGAGGCTGTCGTTGATGATCTTGAAGTGGTCCAGGTCGATCAGCAGCAAGGCGCAACCGCGCTTGTGCACCTGCGCCGAGGCCAGCGCCTGGGTGGCGCGGTCGGTGAACAGCAGGCGGTTGGGCAGGCCGGTCAGGGGGTCGTAGTTGGCCAGTTGCGCCAACTCGTGCTGCGAATCCTTGATCGCGCTGATATCGGAAAACACCGCGACATACTGGCTGAGTTGCCCCAAATCGTCGCGGATCGCCCGGATCGTCTGCCATTGCGGATAGATTTCGCCGCTCTTGCGCCGGTTCCAGATCTCACCGCTCCACTCGCCGGTGGCGTCCAGCGTCTGATAGACCTTCTGGTAGAACTCCGCCGAATGCCGGCCAGACTTGAACAGATTCGGCCGCTCCCCTAGTACTTCGGACTCCTGATAACCGGTAATGGCGACAAAGGCGCGGTTGACGTGGACGATCAAGCCATCCTTGTCGGTGACCAGTACCCCCTCGCGGGTGCAATCGAACACCGCAGCCGCCTGTCGCAAGCGCTCGCGGTCCTCGGACCTGGGCTTCAAGTCCAGACCCGCCCGGCCGAAACGCTGGTAACGGGCATGGATCAGGAAAATCAGCACGGCGCTGACACTCACCCACAGATAACCGCGAACGATCTGCCACTGCACCAACTGCTCGGGGTCATCGAAAAAGCTGCTCAACAGGTGCTGGCTGAGCTGGATCCAGAGGACCGACAGCAGCAGGTACAGCAGGCCTGACCTCAGGGCATTACGAGTTGAAATCGACATAAACGGTGCTAAATCCCTCTAGAAACGCCAAATTGCCCTACAAACTGGCCGGAATTATAGAGTAAGAAACATCCCGCCACTCTTATCTGAAACAGCGACTGGTTTTCTCTGTGGGCTCGGTGATAATGCACGGGCTGTTCTTTACTTTTTCGAGGGCCATACAGCCTATGTGGTACAACGGTTTTCTTGACCTGTCAGCCTGGCAAACAGTGGCGGTCACCCTGTTGATGACCCACGTGACCATTGTCGGCGTCACGGTCTATCTTCACCGCTATTCGGCCCACCGCTCCCTGGAGCTCAACGCTGGCCTGAAACACTTCTTCCGCTTCTGGCTGTGGCTGACCACGGCACAGAATACTCGCGAGTGGACTGCTATCCACCGTAAACATCACGCAAAATGTGAAACCGTCGACGATCCCCACAGTCCGGTGATCCTCGGCCTGTCCACCGTCCTGCGTACCGGTGCCGAACTGTACCGGGCCGAGGCCAGCAATCCCGAAACCCTGCGCATCTATGGCAAGAACTGCCCGGACGACTGGCTCGAGAACAACCTCTACTCGCGCTACAAAATGCTCGGCATCGCCCTCATGGCGGTGATCGACCTGCTGCTGTTCGGCGCCATCGGCATCACCGTCTGGGCCATCCAGATGATGTGGATTCCGTTCTGGGCCGCCGGCGTGATCAACGGCCTGGGCCATGCGGTCGGCTACCGCAACTTCGAATGCCGTGACGCCGCCACCAACCTGGTGCCCTGGGGCATCCTGATCGGCGGCGAAGAGCTGCACAACAACCACCATACCTACCCCAACTCGGCCAAGCTGTCGGTCAAGAAGTGGGAATTCGACCTGGGCTGGGCCTGGATCAAAGTCTTCAGCTTCCTGGGCCTGGCCAAGGTGCAACGCATCGCGCCCATCGCCCACCGGGTCGAAGGCAAGGGTCACCTGGACATGGACACCGCCATGGCGATCCTCAACAACCGCTTCCAGATCATGGCCCAGTACCGCAAGCTGGTGATCGCGCCGCTGGTGCAACAGGAGCTGGCCAAGGTCGATCATTCGGTCCGCCATCAGTTCCACCGCGCCAAGCGCCTGCTGTCTCGGGAAACCAGCCTGCTCAGCGAAAAACACCAGATGCGCATCGAGACCATGCTCGCCCATAGCCAGGCACTCAAGGTAATTTACGAGAAACGCCTGGCCCTGCAACAGATCTGGGTCAAGACCAGCTCAAATGGCCACGACATGCTCGCCGCGATCAAGGATTGGGTCCACGAAGCCGAAGCCAGCGGCATCCAGTCGTTGCGCGACTTCGCCGACCAGCTGAAAACCTACTCGTTGCGTCCCTCGGTCGCCTGACACCGTTGATCGGCGCGCCCTGCCCCAGGTCGCGCCGAACGGAACTTAGCGGCCCCGGCCCTATCTCAAAAACACGTCGCCATCCCGGCGGGCTGTAGCGTGGCCGTGCCGCCATAACGTACGGCACGCCCTGTGAGATGAGTGCCGATGGTCAATAAGAATTCGAAACCGCCTTCCCTCCCACAGTGGCCAAAAGCCGCTGAAACCTTGTTGGCCTTGATGCACGCACAGGCCGAAGTCGCACGCCTGGGCGAACGCGAACAACTCTTCAGTTCCCTGCTGGTCAGCGTCAATGCGGTGCTCTGGGCCCTGGACTGGAACAGCCAGCAGATGCTCTACGTCAGCCCCGCCTACGAGCGGATCTTTGGCCGCTCGGCCGGTTTGCTGCTGGCCGACTACAACGAGTGGCGCAACAGCATCTACCCCGACGATCTCGACTATGCCGAACGCAGCCTGGCCCAGGTGCTGGAAAAGGGGTCGGTGGAAGACCGCGAGTACCGCATCATCAGTGCCGACGGGCAGCTGCGCTGGCTCAGCGACAAATGCTTCATCAGTCGCCACGCCGAGCCGGGGCAGCGGGTGATCGTGGTCGGCATCGCCGAGGACATCACCGAGAAAAAAGCCCTGGAGGACGAGTTGCAGCGCCTGGCCACCACCGATGTGCTGACCGGCAGCAGCAACCGCCGGCACTTCTTCGACAGTGCCCATCGCGCCTTCGAGGAAGCCCGCCTGCAGGATTCGCCCCTGGCGTTCCTGCTGCTGGATATCGATGACTTCAAACTGATCAACGACACCTACGGTCACCCCGAAGGCGATGTGGTCTTGCAGCGGATCGCCGAAACCGGGCGCGGGGCGTTGCGGATGGGCGATCTGTTCGGGCGCATTGGGGGTGAGGAATTCGCCGCGCTGCTACCCGGTTGCGCCCCGGAGATGGCCCTGCAGATCGCCGAGCGCCTGCAACGGGAGATCCAGCGCCTGAGCTTCAACCATGACGGCAAGGGTTTCGGCGTTACCGTCAGCCAGGGCCTGACCAGCCTGACACCGCAGGACGAAACCCTCGACCCGCTGTTCGCCCGGGCGGACAGCGCCATGTACCAGGCCAAGCGCCAGGGCAAGAACCAGATCGTGTTGGCCTAGAAACGATCAGTTCTTGCGCAAACGCATCAGCTCCGGCAAGCCGACCTTGAGCAAACGCGCCGTGCGGCTCTTGGCGATTTCTTCGACGCCCTCATGGGGCGTCAGCCGTGCCATCTGCGCCGCCAGGCTCATCACCAGGGCCTCGCGCGAGTAAACCCCGCCACCGAGCTGGTAGACCGCCGCAATCAGCTCCCGCAGCTCCAGCGGCAGGCGCCAGCGCGTGCGCAGCGCCGAACCGAAGGCGGCCCCAAAGGCATAGAGCGATTCACCGATCAGTGCATCATCCAGCTCACCACCAGCGCTCAACCATTCCTGCAGACAACGCAGCAAGGCCAGGTCACCCAGGCGATGCAACAGGCCCGCGCAGTAACAACGCTCGTGGTCCAGATCGAGCAAGCGCGCCAGGGAGTGGCCGTATTCGGCCGTGTGCAGCGACAGATTCCAGTAGCGTTCGGCGTAGTCGCCCAGGGCCGCATCACTGAGCCGGGCGCTGCGCTTGAGGGTCAGGCCGAGGATCAGGTTCATGCTCTGCGCCGCACCGAGTCGTTGCAACGCCTGGGCCAGGGTCTGCACCGCGCTGCCGTGATGCTGGGCCGCACTGTTGGCGGCGGCGATCAGCACCGCAGTGATTTGCGGGTCGGTACGGATCTCCTGCTCCAACACCTTCAGGTCGAGGCCGCCGGGATTGAGGCTGCGATTGACCGCCACCTGCACGTCGGCCATCAACGGCGCACCGTCCGACTCCTCGCGGCGGCGTTCGAGAAACTTCGCCACGGTCATGCCCGGCGCCAGGGCCGGGATTTCGCACGAGACCGCTTGCCCCGCATCCAGCAGCAGATCCTGCAGGCGCTGGGTCAGGCTCTCCATATTCAGGGGTTTGGTCAAATAGGCCGTCGGGTGCAGCGGCAGGATTTCCCGCACACTGGCCACGTCGTTGCGCGACCCCACCAGAATGAACGGCAGTGGCGGTGTGCGCTTTTTCTGGCGCTGGCCACGCAGCAGACTCAGGCCATCGACGCCCGGCAGTTCCCAGTCGGCGATCACCAGGTCGAAGGCGTGCTCGTTGAGCAACTCATGCGCGTGGTGGCCATCGGCACAGATTTCCAGTCGGGCATCACAACGCACGTTCAACAGCACCTGCTTCAGCAGGTCCCGTGACCAAGGCTCCGCCTCGGCAATCAACACACGGGGTACAGCGGGTAGATCCACAGCGGTCATCAAGCACTCTCCGAGAGCAATCCTGACACATTAGTCAATCCGCACAGGCAGATACAGCCAAAAGCCACTATTGCGATGTCGTGAAACAAAAAAACCCGCCGGGGGCGGGTCTTTTTGTCTATCGCGTCACAACTCAGGCGAGTTCGGCGAAGCACTCTTCGATGATTGCCAGGCCTTTGTCCAACTGCTCGTCCGGCGAGGTCAGCGGAACCAGTACGCGCAACACGTTGCCGTAGGTGCCGCAGGACAGCAGGATCAGACCCTTGTCACGGGCCTTGGCCACGACCTGGGCCACAGCGGCTGCGTTCGGCTTGTGGCTGTCGCCGCCTTCGAACAGCTCGACCGCGATCATCGCGCCCAGGGCACGCACTTCACCGATCACCGGGTACTTGGCCTGAATCGCTTTCAGACCGGTCACCAGGCGCTCGCCGACCGCTTTGCAGCGATCCAGCAGGTGCTCTTCCTCGAACACTTCCATCACGGCCAGGGCCGCGGCGCAAGCGATCGGGCTACCGGCGTAGGTGCCGCCCAGGCCGCCGGGAGCAATGGCGTCCATGTATTCGGCCTTGCCGCAGACACCGGCCAACGGGAAGCCGCCGGCGATGGATTTGGCGAAGGTGGTCAGGTCGGCGGCAACGCCCATCTGTTCCATGGCGAAGAAGGTACCGGTACGACCGGCGCCGGTCTGCACTTCGTCAGCGATCAGCAGGATGCCGTGCTGGTCGCACAGGGCACGCAGGCGCTTCATGAACTCTTTGGGCGCGACGTAGAAACCGCCTTCGCCCTGAACCGGCTCGATGATGATCGCGGCGATATCACGGGGCTCGGCGTCGTTCTTGAAGATGCGCTCGATGCTGGCGATGGAGTCGTCGATGCTCACGCCGTGCAGTTCGTTCGGGTACAGCGCGCGGAAGATGCCGCCGGGCATCAGGCCCATGCCGGCCGAGTAAGGCACGACTTTACCGGTCAGGCCCAGGGTCATCATGGTGCGGCCGTGGTAGGCACCGGTGAAGGCGATCACACCGGCGCGGCCAGTGGCGGCGCGGGCGATTTTCACGGCGTTTTCCACCGCTTCGGAACCAGTGGTGACCAGCAGGGTTTTCTTGGCGAAATCACCCGGGACCTTGGCGTTGATTTTTTCGCACAGCTCTACGTAAGGTTCGTAGGCCAGGACCTGGAAGCAGGTGTGGGTCAGCTTGTTCAGCTGCTCGGTCACCGCAGCGATGATTTTCGGGTGCAGGTGACCGGTGTTCAACACGGCGATGCCGCCGGCGAAGTCGATGAACTCGCGACCTTCGACGTCGGTCACGGTGGCGTTCTTCGCGTGGTCGGCGAAGATCGGGTGGATCTGGCCGACGCCGCGGGGTACAGCGGCTTCGCGGCGTTTCATCAGGGATGCGTTGGTCTTGCTCATGGTGTCCTCATTCACCGCTCATCGGGCGGCGTGGTTCAAGGATGACGCGGCGGGGAGGCACTGCACCAGCATACGATGATCGACTGGTACAGCGTTCCGGCCACATTGAAGTGTCGTTTGAAACGCGACAGGGGCAGCGCTCTCGTGCCCCTCTCGCTGAACCACCTGACCGGGTTAGATGCCCAGGCAGAGATATTTGATTTCCAGGTAGTCTTCGATGCCGTACTTGGAACCTTCACGGCCCAGGCCCGAGGCCTTGATGCCGCCGAACGGCGCGACTTCGTTGGAGATCAGCCCGGTGTTGACACCGACCATGCCGTATTCCAGGGCCTCGGCCACACGGAACACACGGCCCAGGTCACGGGCGTAGAAGTACGAAGCCAGGCCGAACTCGGTGTCGTTGGACATCGCGATCACTTCGGCTTCGTCCTTGAAGCGGAACAGCGGCGCCAATGGACCGAAGGTTTCTTCCTTGGCCACGGCGGCGTCCTTGGAGACGTTGACCAGGATGGTCGGCTCGAAGAAATTGCCTTCGATGGACTTGCCGCCAGCCAGCAGGGTCGCGCCTTTGCTCAGGGCGTCGGCGATGTGTTCCTGGACCTTCGCCACGGCCTTCTCGTCGATCAGCGGGCCGGTGGTGGTGCCTTCGTCCAGACCGTTGCCGATCTTGAGCTTGGCGACCGCCACTTTCAGCTTCTCGGCGAACGCGTCGTAGACCGAATCCTGGATGTACAGGCGGTTGGCGCAGACGCAGGTCTGGCCGTTGTTGCGGTATA
>Ga0302154_10000577_pt1 | contig 33953 bp, 24 predicted proteins | sample I_Bog_N2_3_FD_193507 | JGI IMG/M metagenome (GOLD analysis project Ga0302154, IMG submission 193507) | Peat permafrost microbial communities from Stordalen Mire near Abisko, Sweden - I_Bog_N2_3 | ecosystem: Environmental > Terrestrial > Soil > Wetlands > Peat | place: Sweden: Abisko, Stordalen... | reverse complement strand
AAATAGGCGATGTCGATCGCACCGGCGACCGCCAGCAGCTCGTCCTCGCAATCCAGCAGGGTCAACTGACAGCCGTCGCAGGACGAAAACTTCCAGACCGCAAGCTTGGGCTTGCGGGAGGCCGTGCGCTTCGCAGTCATCTCACCGCTCCCCCGACGCCAGCGCCGCGCCCATCATGCGACTCCATCGCCGACTCCCCTGATCGCGCGCACTTCCTCGGTGATGTCGATGCCGGTCGGGCACCAGGTGATGCAGCGACCGCAGCCGACGCAGCCGGAGGTGCCGAACTGGTCGTGCCAGGTGGCGAGCTTATGGGTCATCCACTGCCGGTAGCGGGACTTGCCGGACTGCCGGATGCTGCCGCCGTGGATGTAGGAAAAGTCGATGCTGAAGCAGGAGGCCCAGCTTCGCTTCCGCTCCGAAACGGTGCCGGACAGGTCACTGTCGTCCGAGACGGTGGCGCAGAAGCAGGTCGGGCAGACCTGTGTGCAGTTGCCGCAGGTCAGGCAGCGGCCGGCGACGTCCTCCCAGCGGGGATGCTCCAGATTGGCCATCAACAGATCGTGTACGCCATCGGCCTGCATGTGGCGGCCCATCGTCGCCTCGGCATGCGCCACCGCGGCGCCCGCTTCCTCCTGGTCCGCAGGCGCTGCGCCGCGCCGCGGCAGGCGGGCCAGCAGCGCGGCGCCCCGCTCGCTGCCGGCTTCGGCCAGGAAGCGATGCTCGCCGGTCAACAGTTCGGTGAGCGCGATGTCATAGCCTTCGCCGACCTTGGGGCCGGTCTTCATCGAGGCGCAGAAGCAGGTGCCGCCCGCCTGGCCGCAATTCACCGCCACGATGAAGGAAGCCTCGCGCCGCGCCTTGTAGTGCGGATCGACATACGGGCCACCGAGGAACACGCGGTCCTGGATCGCGATTGCGTGCAATTCGCAGGCGCGCACGGCAAGGAAGGCCTGCGGTTCGGCCGGGTCGGCGCCACCGGTCATCGTGACCGTGCCGCCGCTGTGCTCGGCCCGCCAGAGGCGCAGCAGCGGCGGATGCAGGTAGCGCTTCCAGGAATGCGGACCGACGACATAGCCGAACAGCGCCGTGTCGGCGCGGCGGGCCAGGCGGTAGTGGCCGCCATCTTGTTCGTCGGTCCAGCCGGCGGGGAGGTCGTCCACGGTCTCGATGTCGTCATAGACGATCGCATCGTCCCGGCGGGTGGGGCCGATCACGCGGAACCCATCCTCGCGCAGGGCCTCGATCAGCCTGGCGAGCCCGTCGATCGTGATGACGGCCTGACGCTGGTCGTCCATGCCTGAACCCCCGGTCGGTCGCTGCGCCGTCACCGTCTCCCGATCTTTGACCTGGCGCAAGTCACGGATGGCGTGTAGCGGGACGCCGGTCGCCTGATAACTTCCGAGCCGGCGCCGGGGCGTCGGCGTTTTCTGCGATCACCTCCGGGAGAATCAGGCAGTCGCTCGCGACAGTGTCGCCGCAACGGCCTCACGCAATGCCGGCAAGACCTCGGCGCCGAACCACGGGTTGCGAGTCTCCCACGCGGTGGTCCGCCACGAAGGATGCGGCAGCGGGATTCGGTGCGGCAGGTGATCGCGGAACGCGCGCACCCGATCGGTCATCGCGCCAGGGCCGAGCACGAAGGCCTGCGCGTAGCTTCCGACCAGCAGCGTCAGCCGGACCTCCGGCATCAGCGAGACCAGCCGCGCATGCCAAAGTGGCGCGCATTCCGGCCGCGGCGGCGCGTCGCCTCCGTTGGGCAAGCGGCCGGGATAGCACAGCCCGATCGGCACGATGGCAATACGGCTCGCGTCGTAGAACGTGTCGCGTTCCATCGCGAGCCAGCGGCGCAGCCGGTCGCCGGACGGGTCGTTCCACGGCAGGCCGGTCAGGTGGACCTTGGTCCCCGGCGCCTGCCCGACGATCAGCAGCCGCGCCGTGGCCGAGACCCGGAACACCGGGCGCGGCCCCAGTGGCAGATGCCCGGCGCAGATCTGGCAGGCGCGGGCTTCTGCGGCTGCCAGATCCAGCGGATCACGCGGGGGTGGTTGGGACGTCATACAGATGCCCCCGTCCGATGACCCACACTGACGGAAGCGGGGCGGAAAAGCCCAGGGTACCCCTCGTTACCCCGCATAGCGTGGGACGGACGACCTCAGCGTCGCAGCCCGTTCATCGGCGGGCCGCATTGGATTGAGCCGACTCGCGCGCGGCGGGTTGCCTGCGCCGCGCGCGATTTATCCTGGAAGGTTGGAGCGGACGAAGCCGAAGCCGAAGCGGCGCAGCGGCAACTGGCCTTTGATGAACAGGATGCGGATGCGCCCGATAAGCCGGTCACAACCGGCCCATCACCTGGATGGGAGACCGACCGCGGGCGAGGGCGCGGCTAAGCGGAAACGCCGCGCCCATCGGTCTCAGATCAGCCGCACCCGCACGTAGCTGCCCGGGGCATCGTCGATCGCTGGCAGCTTGCCCTCGCCCGGGATGCGCGCGGGCACCGTGGCCTTGGCCAGGCCGGTCACCCAGCGCTGCCAGTCGGGCCACCAGGAGCCGGGCACCTCGGTCGCGCCGCGGAACCAGTCTTCCGGGTCCGGCGGCAGTTCCTCGTTGATCCAATGGCTGTACTTGCCGCCCTCCGGCGGGTTCACCACGCCGGCGATGTGGCCGGATGCCGCCAGCACGAAGCGCCGGCGGCCCGACAGGAGCTGCGTGCCGGCATAGGTAGATTTCCACGGCGCAATGTGATCCTCGCGTGTGGACAGGAAGTAGGACGGGGTCTTGATCTTGCGCAGGTCGATCGGCACGCCCGACAACTCGACGCCGCCGGCCTGCACCAGCAGATTCTCCTGGTACATCTTGCGCAAGTAGAAGCTGTGCATGCGCGCCGGCATGCGTGTCGAATCGCTGTTCCAATATAGCAGGTCGAACGGGAACGGCTCGTTGCCCAGCAGATAGTTGTTGACCACGAACGACCAGATCAGGTCGTTGGCCCGCAGCAGGTTGAAGGTGCCCGCCATCTCGGACCCATCCAGATAGCCGCGCTTGGCCATCTTGTCCTCGATGAGCTTGAGTTGCTCCTCATCGATGAACACACCGAGTTCGCCGGCTTCCTTGAAGTCCATCATGGTAACGAAGAAGGTCGCCGACTTGATCCGGTTGTCGCCCTTCACCGCGGAGTAGGCGAGCGTTGCAGCGAGCAGCGTGCCGCCCAGACAGTAGCCGATCGCGTTCACGTCGCGCTCGCCGGTGGCCTCCTCGATCGCGTCCAGCGCGGTCAGCAGGCCCTCCTGCATGTAGTCCTCGAACCCCTTCTCCGACAGCCGCTCGTCCGGGTTGATCCAGGAGATCACGAACACGGTGTGGCCCTGCGAGACCGCCCAGCGCACGAAGCTGTTCTTGGGGCGCAGGTCCAGGATGTAGAACTTGTTGATCCAGGGCGGGATGATCAGCAGCGGGCGCTTCAGCACCGTCTCTGTGGCAGGGGAGTACTGGATCAGCTCCATCAGCTCGTTCTGGAACACCACCTTGCCGGGCGAGATGCCAATATTCTCGCCCAGGCGGAAGGCGTCCATATCCGTCATCCTGATGCTGAGCTTGCCCTTGCCCCGCTCCAGGTCGGCGAGCAGGTTGGACAGGCCCTTCAGCAGGTTCTCGCCGCCGGTCTCCGCGGTTTTGCGCAGCACTTCGGGGTTGGTCAGCAGGAAGTTCGACGGGCTCATCGCGTCGCAGAACTGGCGGGCGTAGAAATCCACCTTCTGCGCGGTCTTGGGGTCCAACCCGTCGGTCTGGCGCACGACGTCCTGCACGTACCGGGCGGAGAGCAGGTAGGTCTGCTTGATGAAGTCGAAGACCTCATGTTCCTTCCACGCCTCATCCTTGAAGCGTCGGTCGGCGGAGGGTGCGTCGATCACCGGGTCCGGCTTCAAACCCATCAGGCGGCGCGCGGTGTTCTGCCACAGCGTCATATAGTCTTGCCAAAACCCGATCTGCGCCTTCATCACATGCGCCGGGTTGGTCATCATGCGCTGCGTCATTTCGAGGAATGCGCTGCCGATGTTGAGCGGGTCCGTCGGCGGGACGCCGCTCTCGGCCTGGCGGGACAGCCACTCTCCAACGATTCGCTGGGAGCGCTCGGCGATGTCGGCCATGGAGCGGCCGATCACGGCGGGATCAGGCAACTTAAACAATGCATTCTCCGGCTTGTCGACGTCGGCCATGCAGGCATCCTTTGCGTCGGCTCCTCCAGCGGCTACACAGGCGCCCGCATCGGGAAGCGGAATCCGACAATTATGGTTTACGGCAAGAGAAGGGCGCAACCTAAAGGGCCGCGCGGTCGGGTTCAAGCCATCGCCCGTGCATGGCCGGCCGTCATGGCCGCGCCGCTGCTGGCCGGCTGCTCCTCCCATTCTGCGATGAATCCGGTGAACTGGTGGCACTCGCTGGAGGGTGGCAAAATCGCCGAGGAACGGCCGCCGCCGCCGAAGGACAATGCGCCGTATCCGAACCTGGCGACCGTGCCGGCCAAACCCAGCGCGCCGGACCGCGTGGCGCTGGATGCTCTGTCGGCATCGCTGGTCGCGGATCGGGCGAATGCGCAGCATATTGCCGAGACCACGCCGCTGGCCGACCCGTCCAACCCGGGGGCGTCACCAGCGCTGTTCGGCCGCGGAACCGCGGCGCCCCCGACGCCGCCTGCAGCACCAGGGGCGGAACCGGCCGCAAGCGCCACCCTGCAGGCCGCGACCGCCCCGCCGCCGCCCGCCGTGCTGCCGCCTGCGGCTCCTTCGGCTGCCCCGCGCGGGGCAGTACAAAGCGCCGCCCTCGCCGTGCCGGCCAACACCCCGTCCGCCGTCGGCGTGCCATCCGGCCAGGCTCAGACGGGAGCGCACGCCGAAACGCCCGTGGCCGCCGCCGTGCCGATGCCGGAGACGCCCCCGCCGCCACCAGATCTTCCCGGCGTTCCGAGGACGACCGCCCCAACCCAAACGCTGGCGCAAAGCGACGCCACCAAGGGGGTAACGGTCGAGTTCGGCGCTGCGTCGGCCATCCTGACGCCGTCTGCTGGCGATCTGCTGAAGCTGTTAGCCTCGCATCGCGGCAACGGCAGAATCGCCGTCGTCGGTTACGGTGACGCGACGGCCATCGCCCCGGACGCACAATCCGCTTCCCTGGCGCTGGCGCTGTCACGTGCCAGGGCGGTCGCAGCGGCGTTGGCCGCTGATGGAGTGCCGGCGTCTGCCATCTCGGTGGACGCCGAAGCGATTGGTCGCGGCGCGACCGCGCGGCTGATACAATAGCATCTTTGTTTCGAAAGAGTCCCTATGTCCACCGAATCCTCCGGGGAATTCCACCGCATCCGTCGCCTGCCGCCGTACGTCTTTGCCGAGGTCAACCAGGCCAAGGCCAGGTCCCGGGCGGCCGGCGAGGACATCATCGATCTCGGGATGGGCAATCCCGACAGCGCTACCCCCCCGCATATCGTCGCAAAGCTGGTCGAGGCGGTGCAGGACCCGCGCACCCACCGCTACTCCGTCAGCAAAGGCATCCCTGGTCTGCGCCGGGCGCTGGCCGCCTATTACCGGCAGCGATTCGACGTGGCCCTCGACCCTGAGACCGAGGTGATCGCGACGCTCGGATCGAAGGAGGGATTGGCGAACCTTGCCTCGGCCATCACCAGCCCGGGCGATACGATCCTGGTGCCGAATCCGTCGTATCCGATCCACCAGTTCGGCTTCATCATCGCCGGCGCCTCGGTGCGCTCGATCCCCGCGGCGCCGGGCGAAGACATGCTCAGGGCGCTGGATCGCGCGGTGAGGCACTCGGTACCGAAGCCGACGGCGCTTATCGTCAACTTCCCGTCCAATCCAACGGCTTATCTCGCCGACCTCGACTTCTACAAAGAGATCGTCGCCTTCGCGCGCCGGAACGAGATTTGGATCATGTCCGACCTCGCTTATGCCGAGATCTACTTTGGCAACAAGCCGCCGCCGTCGCTGCTGCAGGTCCCGGGGGCCAAGGACATCGCGGTTGAGTTCACCAGCCTGTCGAAGACCTATTCCATGCCCGGCTGGCGCATGGGGTTTGCCGCTGGCAACGCCCGGTTGATCAACGCCCTGACGCGGATGAAGTCTTACCTGGACTACGGCGCGTTCACGCCGATCCAGGTCGCGGCGGCGGCGGCGCTGACCGGGCCGCAGGACTGCGTCGAGCAACTGCGTACACTTTACAGGGAGCGGCGGGACGTGCTGATCCCCGGCCTGGCGCAGGCGGGATGGGACATACCGAGCCCGGAAGGCTCGATGTTCGCCTGGGCGCCGATTCCGCCCCGCTATGCCGCCCTTGGCAGCGTGGGATTCAGCAAGCTCCTGATGGCGCGCGCCAAGGTGGCCGTGGCACCCGGCATCGGCTTCGGCGAGCACGGTGAAGGCTACGTGCGCATTGCGCTGGTCGAGAACACCCAGCGGCTGCGCCAGGCGGTCCGCAACATCCGCGCCTTCCTGCAGGCCGGATCGAACGAGGCAGAGCCAGAGCTGAACGCGGCGGCGCAATGACCCGCCCGCTCTCGGTCGGGGTCGCCGGCCTGGGTACCGTGGGGGTCGGCGTGCTGAAGCTGCTGCGCGACAATGCCGACGTGGTGGCGGCACGCGCCGGGCGGCCGATCGCGGTCACCGCCGTTTCAGCCCGCGACCGGTCGCGCGATCGCGGCGTATCGCTCTCCGGCCTGCGCTGGTACGACGACCCGGTGGCGCTGGCGCGTGATCCGTCGGTTGAAGCCGTGGTGGAGCTGATCGGCGGCGCCGACGGGCCCTCGCGCACGCTGGTCGAGACCGCCATCGAGATGCGCAAGCCGGTGGTGACGGCGAACAAGGCGATGCTGGCGGTGCATGGCGCCGCGCTGGCCGCAGCCGCCGAGCGCGCGGGCGTAACGCTCGCCTTCGAGGCGGCGGTTGCCGGTGGGATTCCGGTGATCAAGGCGCTGCGCGAGGGGCTCGCCGGCAACCGCATCCTTCGCATCGCCGGCATCCTGAACGGCACTTGCAACTATATCCTGACCCAAATGCGCGACCATGGCCGTGAATTTGGCGACGTGCTTGCAGATGCGCAACGGCTGGGCTACGCGGAGGCCGATCCGTCGTTCGACATCGACGGCATCGACGCAGCGCACAAGCTGGCCATTCTGGCAGCGCTTGCGTTCGGCCGGCCGGTGGCCTTCGACGCCGTGTACGTCGAAGGCATCCGCGGGATCTCGGCGCTCGACATCGCCTATGCCGGGGAGCTGGGCTACGCCATCAAGCTGCTTGGCATTGCGCGGCGGGAGGTCGGTGGCATCTCGGCACGGGTGCATCCCTGCATGGTGCCGCGTGCGGCACCGATCGCGCGCGTGGACGGCGTGTTCAACGCCGTGGTGGCGGAGGGCGACTACGTCGGTCGCGTCATGCTGGAAGGCCGCGGCGCGGGCGCCGGGCCAACGGCATCGGCAGTGGTGGCGGACCTCGTTGACCTGGCTCGGAACCGCACCACGCCCGTCTGGGGCGCTGCGTTCGATTGCCTGTCGAGCGCCCCGTCGGTGCCGATTTCGGCGCATATCGGATGCTATTATCTGCGTCTGATGGTGGTGGACCGGCCAGGCGTTATTGCCGATGTTACTGCCGTGCTGCGGGATCTGGGCGTTTCGTTGGAATCGATGCTGCAACGTGGCCGCAGCCCCGGCGAGTCGGTGCCGGTCGTTTTGGTAACGCACGAGACGCAGGAAAGCGCGATGCGTGCTGCGTTGGACCGGATCGCGTCGCTGGACGCGGTGCTTGAGCCGCCGACGCTGATCCGGATCGAGGCGGGCTAGCCAATCGCCGGACATCCGGTGGCGGCCACCGCTTGTATAGCTAAACCTCCGATTGCGACCGCGGTTCCAAGCGCACGGGAGCCAGCGAATGACTGGCTGGTTTGCCTGGGCTCCAGAGGGGTGCGACGGCGGCGGGCTGGGAGGTGAACCGCGGTCGGCGCCGCATCAGATTGCGCGACCAGTCCCTGGCGGGCTTCTCGATACCATAGTACGTGGCCGCGGAGCAGGCGAACAACAGACCGACCATGACGACGCCCGCCATCCAGGCTGCGTGCGGCAGGGGCAATGCGCTCAAACCCGCCGTCAGCGGCTTGCGAAACAGACCCTCTACCGGACAGTGCATCAAGTAGATCGAGAAGGACACCAGGCCGAGCCAATAGATTGCGCGGGTCCCCAGCGTCCTGGCCGCCAGCGATCGTTGCGCGGCCAGTGCCAGAACGAGCGGCACGAAGAGGATCATCAAGGCAATGTCGCTGCCCGGCACAGCCATCACCGCAACCACGGCGAGCAACGCGATGTCGCCCGCGAAGCGCCGTCCCGCGAGGCGCTGGGCGGCCGGGTGCTGGGCGATGCGGAAGGTCACCACGCCCAAAATGAAACCGCCCAGACAGCGCAACAGCGGGTAGGTCGTGAAGATGCCAAAAACGTCGAGCGGGCCATTTCGGGCCGTCACGCCGTCATAGATCTGGTTCAGTTCGGCGAGCGAGCGCGTCGCCACCAGGACGAGGATGAACACGGCGCCGGCTGCCGCCAACCAGCTCCATGCCCGGCGGCCGAGAAGGATTGTGGCGACGAGCACGGGGAACAACAGATAGGCCGCGAACTCCGTGCTGATCGACCATGTCGGGCCGCCGAGGCAGTCGGCAAAACCCCATGCCTGGACGAGCAGGATGTTGCTGATCAGAGTCCATGCCGAAGGCGACTTCTGTGCGACACCGACGGCGTAAGCATGGGCGGCCATCGCGAGGGTGACCACGATGTAGAGCGGGTATACCCTGCCGAGCCGCTTCCACAAAAAGTCCGCGTAGGTTTTGACCGAAAAATCCGCCGCGAACGCGCCGCCATAGTTCAGCGCCATGACGAAGCCGCTGAGGATGAAAAACAAATCGACGGACAAATAACCGTGCAACCAGAACGTTCTTATGGGCGCAGGGCCGGAAACATCCGGGAAATAGTGGTACAGCATTACAAAACACGCGGCGATTCCTCGGAGTCCGGTGAGGGATTTGATCTCTCCCTGCGCAAGCACCGAACCCCCAGCCCCGGACCGCCATGTGTTTCCCATACGTACTTTTTACAGCGACATAACCGTTCGCTAAGTAACACGACCGGGAGGCTCGCGATCGTGAACTGTTTTGGCAGCGGCGGGGATCGATGTACATGGCGCTGTATGAGCTGGCGCCTGGCTACGAGTCTCCAATGTCAGATCGCACGGCTATTTAGGCGGGTATAGCCTGGACAATCAATGGCTTAGCTAGGTCCTTACGCGAGGGCCGCGTGCGGCCAGCGGTGCGGCGATCAGTCTCGGCTGCTCGGTCAATTCGTTGCGCAGGGACTGGTCGGAGCGCCAGATACGCCAAACCATGAAGGCCTGAGGCGCGAAGATCGCGAAGGACGTTAAAAACACACCGTTTTCACTGGTCATTTCTAACCCTTGCAAGCTGTTTCGCACTCATATGTAAGAATGGTGACGCCGCGCATTCAAGGGAAAATGTCGAAATCGTGGCGATTGTGGCGGCAATGTGGCTTCCATGCCCAAATCGGGCCATGATCGCCCTCAGAGTTCGATCGCGCCGCCGCGCAGCCCGATGGCCACCGCCTGCGCCCGGCTGCTGGCGCCAAGCTTCTCGAACAGCGCCTCCAGGTGGAACTTCACCGTGTGCAGCGAGATGCCGAGCCGCCGCGCAACGGCTTTGTTGCTCATGCCCTGACCGACCAGGGCGAGTACCTCCGCCTCGCGCGGCGTGAGCGGCGGCGCGTCCTCCGCGACGCCCCGGAACCCGGCGGGCGTGGGAGCGGCGCCGGGCACGCGGACAAGCAGGCCGGCCGCGACGGCGCGCAGCGCGGGGTCGAGCATCGCGGGGTCCACGCCACGCGGCAGAACGCCCGCGGCATCGATCGCCTGGTCGGCCAGGGCGAGCACCGGGGCCTCAGCCTCCCTGGGCGGGGCCTTGCCCGTTTCGAGGTCGCACAGCACGACGTCGGGGCCGTCCTCGACCACACTGTGGCCGGCTGCCTGCAGCATGGCGGCAAGCCCGTGGCGCCGCACCGGATCTGTTGCGAGCAACGTGACCCGGAGCGAACCGAGGGGGGCACTCACGGCGGAGCGGGATTCGCTTGCATGGGCATTATGCCGGTCGGGCGGCTACCGTGGCCGTCACCGCGTGCAGCGCGCCCGCCCGCAGCAAGCGCAGCGTCACCGCCTGCCCGATCCGCTCGGGTCCGAGCACGGCGGCGAGAGCGCGGGCGCGACGCGCCGGATTGCCGTCCACGTCCAGCAGGATGTCCCCGGGCAGCACGCCGGCTTGCTCGGCCGGAGCGCCCGGTGAGAGGCTCGTCACCATCATGCCGCTGTCGCGCCCCGCTTCCGTGCGCAGGCTCTCCGGCACCGTGACCGGCTGCAGGCCGACACCGAGCCAACCGCGGGCGATCCGGCCTTCGGCCAGCAGCGGATCGAGCACGCGCGCAATCGTCTCGGTCGGGATCACCAGGGCGCGGCGGCGAGGGCCGGTGGTGGACATGCCGAGCAACCGCCCGGCGGCGTCCAGCACCGGACCGCCCTCGTCGCCGCCGAGTTGCGTGTCCAGCCGGAGGAAGGCATCGATGCGCCCGCCCGCCAGGCTGTGCCATTCCGGCCCGGTGCTGTGCACAATGCCGAGCCGCGCTGCCGCGGCACCCTCCGCGTCCGCGGCAAGCACCAGCGCCAAAGCGCCGATGCGGGGCAAAGGCAGTGGTTCGGCCGCAACGCCCGTGATGCCGGGCACCGCGCGTTCCAGCCGCAGGACCGCGACGTTGGTGCCGGTGTCGCGGCCGGCGAGCGTGGCGGGGATCGCCTCGCAGGCCTGCATGACGGTGAAGCCGGACTGCGCCGGGATCACCTGTTCGGAGGTCACGACGACGTCCGGCCGCCATAGGATGCCGCTGCGGTGGCGGTGGCCGGTGCGGATTGCCACCACACGCGAGGCGGCCGCAGCGGCGGTGGCGGTCAGGGCATCGGAAAGCTGCTGCAGCAGGGTCTCGGTCATCGTCCGTCTCCGTCTGTCGATCCCCCGACACTGCCCTCCGCGCCGCCGGGGCGGCATCGGTCGGATGGCCGGCGAGGACCCCGGCCGGGTGGCCGGGTGCGACCGTGCGTCCCGCTTGCCCATTTGGGGCGCGAAAGGACGAAGTCATGCCGTTGGACGATACCGGGCTTTCCGAGGCTCTTGATCCCTATTCCGCCCAGGTCGTGAACGCGTTCGAGCGCGTTGGGCCGGCCGTGGTTCACATCACCGCCCTTCGCGCGGATGGGCGGACGCGAGGCCAAGGCTCCGGCGTGGTGTTCACGCCGGATGGCTATGTGCTGACCAACAGCCACGTGGTGGCGGGTGCGGCGAGGCTGCGCGCCTCCTTGCCCGATGGGCAGGTCCTTGACGCGGCGCTGGTGGGCGACGATCCGGTGACCGATACCGCCGTTCTGCGTTTGGCTGCGAACGGGCTGGCCTATGCCGAGACGGGCCGCTCCGGGACGCTGCGGGTCGGGCAGTTGGTGGTGGCGATCGGCAACCCGCTCGGCTTTCAGTGCACCGTGACGGCGGGGATCGTCAGCGCGCTCGGGCGCACCCTTCGCACACGGGGTGGCCGCAGCATCGATAGCGTGATCCAGACCGACGCGCCTTTGAACCCGGGCAATTCCGGTGGCCCCCTGGTTTCCGGCGCGGGGCGCGTGGTGGGAATCAACACGGCGATGATCGCACCGGCGCAGGGCATCTGCTTCGCGATCGGCATCGACACCGCGGTCTGGGTCGCCACGACGCTGATGCAGAAAGGTCGGGTACGGCGTTCGCGCCTCGGCCTGTCCGGGCAGACCGTGACGCTGGCTACGCGGGTGCGGCGCTTCCATGACCTGTCGGTGGTAACCGCCGTGCTGGTAGCGGAGCTGCAGCCGGACGGGCCGGCGTCGCGCGGCGGCGTGCAACCGGGCGATGTGATCGTTGCGTTTGCCGGCGCCGCGGTGGCGGGGGTGGACGACTTGCACCGGGCGCTGACCGGCGAGCGAACGGGGGCACCCGAGTCGCTGACCGTGCTGCGGCAGGCGGCCAAGCATGATCTGACGGTGACCCCCGAGGAATCGTAACGTCTTATCGGGTAAGCGCCACCGGCAACGCTGGCACCTCCTTGGCACCGCCGAAGCAACCTCGCCGGCCGGTTGGTCGCATGCTAGGGTCGAAAATAATATCACCCGATCCCCGGAGGGAACAAATGCCGTCCAGCGCGCCGATCAAGCCTGTCCACACCGACAGGAACCTCGCCCTCGACCTCGTCCGCGTCACCGAGGCCGCTGCCCTTGCCGCCTCGCATTGGGTCGGGCTTGGCAAGAAGAACGAGGCTGATGGCGCGGCCGTCGAGGCGATGCGCCGCGCCTTCGACCAGATTCCGATCGTTGGCACCGTGGTGATCGGCGAAGGTGAGATGGACGAGGCGCCGATGATGTATATCGGCGAAGTGGTCGGCCGCGGCGGTCCGGAGATGGACATCGCCACCGACCCGCTGGAAGGCACCAACCTGTGTGCCAAAGGCGGCCCCAACGCTCTCGCCGTCGTCGCGCTGGCCGATCGCGGCAACCTGCTGCACGCCCCCGACATCTATATGGATAAAATCGCCGTCGGCGGCGGTCTGCCCCCCAACGTTGTGGACCTCGACGCACCGGTCAAGGAGAACCTCCGCAACCTGGCGCTCGCCAAGGACTGCGACGTATCTGACCTGGTGGCGTGCATCCTCGATCGCGACCGGCACAGCGATATCATCGCCCATTGCCGCGAGGCCGGTGCCCGCATCATGCTGATCAGCGACGGCGACGTGGCCGGTATCATTGCGACTGCCATTCCGGATTCGGAGGTGGATATCTACTTTGGCGCCGGCGGCGCGCCGGAAGGCGTTCTGGCGGCGGCGGCGCTGCGCTGCAGCGGCGGTCAGATGCAAGGCCGCCTGATGTACGAGAACGACGAACAGATCGAGCGCGCCCGCGGCATGGGCGTGACCGATCCGCGCCATAAATTCACCTGCGAAGAAATGGCGAAGGGCAACGTGATGTTCGCCGCGACCGGCGTCACCACCGGCGCCATGTTGCGCGGGGTGAAGCTGCGGGGCCGCGGGCTGGCGATCACCCACTCCATGGTCATGCGCAGCAAGTCCGGTACCGTTCGTTTCATCGAGGCCCATCACAACTTCAACAACCCGGGTAAGGTATAGACCTGGTCCATCAGGCCGTCGGGCCGGTCCTCGGTGTCGGCCGCAGCCTGAGCGGCCGGCGTTGGGTCTGGCGGCTGGGCGAGGATCGAGTCGGCCTCGGCATCGCCCAGCGAATCGGCATTCCCGAGATCATCGGCCGATTGCTGGCGGCGCGTGGCGTCGGTGTCGAGGCTGCGTGCCATTTCCTCGACCCGACGCTGCGCGCGCTGCTGCCGGACCCGTCGGTGCTGACCGACATGGACGCGGCGGCGGAACGGCTCGCGCATGCCGTGGTGCGCGGCGAGACGGTCGGCGTGTTCGGTGACTACGACGTGGACGGGACGTGCAGCACGGCACTGATGGTGACCGTGCTCCGAGCGCTCGGCTGCACGGTCCACGCTCATATGCCGGACCGCATCACGGAGGGCTACGGGCCGAACGGACCGGCGCTCCAGTCGCTGGTCCGCCGCGGCGCCAGCCTGATCGTGTGCGTGGATTGCGGCACCGCGGCGGCGGTTGCGCTGGGCGCGGTTGCCGGCCAGGCGGACGTGGTGGTGCTGGATCACCACAAGGCGGAGGGTCCGCCGCCGCCGGTACTTGCCACGGTGAACCCGAACCGGCTGGACGATGTGTCGGGCCTGACCTTCCTGTGTGCCGCTGCGGTGGCGTTCCTCACCGCGGTTGCGACTGTGCGGGCGCTGCGCCGGCAGGGTTTTTTCCAGGGAGGGTCCGAGCCCGACCTGCTGTCGCTGCTCGATCTCGTGGCGCTCGCCACCGTCTGCGACGTGATGCCGCTGACGGGGGTGAACCGGGCGCTGGTGTCCCAGGGGCTGAAGGTGATGGGTCGCCGCGCGCGGCCCGGGCTGGCGGCGCTGCTGGACGTGGCGCAGTCGCGCGGCGGCCCGACCGCCTTCACCTGCGGCTTCGGGCTGGGGCCGCGGATCAACGCCGCCGGGCGGATCGCCGAGGCGGATCTGGGCCTGCGGCTGCTGCTGACCGACGACCCGGTGGAGGCCGCCTCGCTCGCTTCCATGCTGGACGCGGTGAACCGCCAGCGGCAGGAGGTGGAGGCCGCGATCATGGACGAGGCGCTGAGCGTCGCGGCAGATCAGGCGGCAGAAGGGCACCCTGCCTTGCTGATCAGCGGCGCCGCCTGGCATCCGGGGGTCGTCGGCATCATCGCCGGGCGGATCAAGGAGCGGTTCAACCGGCCGGCCTGCGTCGCGGGCATCGCCGACCGCATCGCAAAGGGATCCGGACGGTCGATCGCTGGCCTCGATCTGGGGGGCGCGGTGATCGCGGCGCGGCAGGCGGGGATTCTGGCGACCGGCGGCGGGCATCCGATGGCCGCCGGGTTCTCCCTGGCCGCCGATCGGCTGGCGGATTTTCATGCCTTTCTGGACGAGCGTCTGGCAGCGGCCGCCGCGCTGCCGTCGGCGGCGGATCTCGCCGTCGAGGGGACGCTGGCGGTGGCTGGTGCGACAACGGACCTGGCGCGGCATCTTGCGCGGCTGGCGCCGTTCGGCGCTGGGAACGAAGAGCCGATGCTGGTGCTGCAGCACGCGCGGGTGATGCGCGCGGATCGCGTGGGGCGGGAGGGTGCGTCCATTCGCACATTCCTGCAAGGCGAGGGCAACGGGCCGCGGTTGAAGGCGATGCTGTTCCGCGCGCGCGAAGGCGCTCTGGCGGAAGCGGTGCTGAGCCGCGACGGGATGCCGCTGCATCTGGCCGGCCATCTGCGGGCCGAAGAATGGAACGGGACGGTGACCCCGGCTTTTGTCATCAGCGACGCCGCGCCGGTTTGATCTGGCAGGCTTGACCGCGCTGGCTTTGACTCAGGCCAGGCCAAAGCGGGCTTTCTGGGCGTGCTGCATCTTGCCAGCCCGTCCGTCGGTGCCATTGTGCCGCGCAGGCACGCAGCCAACCCGCAAGGACCCAGATGCACCGAATTGCCGCGCTCCTGGCCCTTATGGCGCTCGCTTCATCGCCCGCGCACGCGGCCGACGGCGTCGCATTCGGCCTCGACTGGAAGGCGGAGGCCGAATACGGCGGGTTCTACCAGGCCGCGGCCACCGGTCTCTACGCCCGGCACGGGCTGGACGTGACGATCCGGCAGGGCGGTCCGATGGTGAACCAAACCCAGCTCCTGCTCGCCGGGCGGCTGGATTTCACCATCTGCTCGAACGGCTTCCTCGCGCTGAACCTGGTCAAGGAGAAGCTACCGTTCCGCGTCGTAGCGGCGATCTTCCAGAAAGACGAGTCCGTGCTGATCGCCCACCCCGGCGCCGGCAACGACAGCTTCGCCGCGCTGAAGGGCAAGCCGATCATGATTGGCTCGGACACGCGCGTGGGCTGGTGGAACTTCCTCAAGGCAAAGTTCGGCTATTCGGACAGCCAGATCCGCCCTTACACCTTCAACCTTGCGCCGTTCCTCGCCGACAAGACGGCGATCCAGCAGGGGCTGCTCGGGTCGGAGCCGTTCTCGATCCGGCAAGCGGCGGCGTTCGAACCGGTCGTGCTGCTGGTCGCCGATGCGGGCTTCACCGGTTACGCAAACCTGATCGCCACGGCGGACAAGACCATCCAGGAACGGCCCAACTTCGTGCAGCGCTTCGTCGATGCCTCGATCGAGGGCTGGTACTCGTATCTCTATGGTGACCCGGCCCCGGGGAACGCGCTGATCAAGCGGGACAATCCCGAAATGACCGACGCGCTGCTCGCTTATGGCCGCGAGTCGATCAAGGCCCACGGGCTCATCGATGCCGGCGACGCGGCGACCGGCGGCATCGGCGCCATGACGGCGGCTCGCTGGCAGGCGTTCTACCAGGCGGCGCAAACCGAGGGGCTGTATCCTGCAGGCCTGGACGTGTCTGACGGATACACGCTGGCTTTCGTCAACAAGAGCGTCGGCACGGACCTGAGGCGGTGAGGGGCAGGTCCGTACCTGTCCAGCATCTGCCCCGTGGACCGGCGGGCGGGCCGTGGCATGGGGCGCCGATGGCCGTGGCGCGGACGGCCGCGTTGATCGGGTGCTGAGCCTCCATGACGTGGGGCGGCGCTTCGGCCCGGATGTCGAAGCGCTGCGCGATGTGTCGCTGCGGATCGAGCCGGGCGATTTCGTCGCCCTGCTTGGTCCGTCCGGCTGCGGCAAGTCCACGCTCCTGCGGCTGATCGCCGGCCTCGATCGGCCCGACTCCGGGACGCTGGCGTGGGACGATGGTCACAAGACGGGCCCAGGCGAGGCGGGGTTCGTGTTCCAGGATGCCACGCTCCTGCCCTGGGCCACCGCCGAGGCGAACGTCTTTCTCCCGCTGCGCCTGGCTGGCGTGCCCCACGACCGCGCCATGCCGAGGGTCCGCGCGGCGCTGGCCCGCGTCGGTCTGGACGGGTTCGAGCAGGCGCGCCCGCGGCAGCTCTCCGGCGGCATGCGCATGCGCGTCTCGCTCGCCCGCGCGCTGGTCACCGAGCCGCGCCTGCTGCTGATGGACGAACCGTTTGCGGCGCTCGACGAATTCACCCGGCACCGGTTGCAGGCGGACTTGCTGGAGGTGTGGCAGGCGATGCGCTGCACCGTGGTGTTCGTGACGCACTCGATCTACGAGGCGGCGTTTCTGGCCCGCCGCATCGTGCTGATGACGCCGCGCCCGGGGCGGATTGCGCGGGAGATTGCCTCGCCGCTGCGCCCGGCGCCGGAAACGCGGTTGGAGCCGGGCTATGCCGCGCTGGTGGCGGAGGTAACCCGCGCCATGCAGCGTGCGCTGGATCTGGGGTGAGGGCGCGGGGACGAGGCGCACGATGGGCACCGAATTGTATCGGCCACCGGGTAAGGCTGTAAGGCCCATGCCGCTCGCACGACCGGATGGAGCCGTACCTACCCCGGTCAGTAATGGATGAATCGGCTCTCCGGCGATTTGCTGAATGAAGTCGAACTCGTCCCGGTTTGCGGTCGGCACCGGCAGGCAAGCCTTTGCGCCGGTCAGGAAAATCAGCGCGTCGTTCAGCTCCCGCCGGACGGCAACGCCACGTTCGTGGCCAGGACAAAAGATGTGCTGGAAGTCATAGAGGGCCCCTTATCCCAACTGTCCGGTGGTCTGTCTGGGCGAGACGCCGAAGCTGGTAACCGAGACCCTTTTACCTGCCGGGAAAGCCAGGCAAAAGTCGCCAAGTGTAATTACGAGTATGAATACAATTAAAAGGCGAGCCTGCTCATGATGTTCGCGCCATGGCGTACTGGCGGCATGTCAAGTTATCACGGCGCCGTGACGCAATTTTTTACACCGTTCCGAATCCGGTATATTTTATCGTCTGCCATCAGATTGATATAAAAGCACAATTTAAATGGCACGGCATTTGCTAATGGCGATCCACAGTGAAGCGCCGTGCGCCTGGAAGGAGTTGATGCAATGCATAACCTAGATGCTAGGAAATCAGCATTTTTGACAGGGTTCCACACGTTGGCCCTATCGCTCGCCATAGGACACGCTGCGTCGGCGACGCCAGTGCTCGACCAATCCTACGGAACTCCCTTTACTACTGGCGGTCAATACGCATCCGGTTCCGATTTCCAGCAGGGATTGACTGTGGGGACAGCAGGCCTATTAACATCGATTCAACTGTTTCTATCAACTCTCTCAAATAGCGCACAGAGCATCGAAGTCCGTATCGCAAGTGGAACAGCGGGGACAGTCCAGTCGACGTGGCTGTATGATAAGAAGATTTCTGTTACAAAGAACACTAGCGGCTGGTCATCCACCTCCCTCATCGTTCCGAACATTAATGTAACGGTTGGGGAATCGCTGATTATCGACGTGTATGATTCTACGTCTTATACTAGCAATTTGCCAACTTTTGGCTACTCTCCCTCCACCACCGGCCAATATCTTTATTACAGATCCGCTCAAGGAGCGACCCCCTACGCTCTCAAGCCTAACACTGTGTCTGGTGGTTATTACGAGATGGGCTTCCAAACCTGGGTCGAACCGGCAGCGGTACCGGAGCCATTGACCCTCGCGCTCCTCGGCGCAGGGGTGATCGGTCTTGGAGCAGCACGCCGTCGCCGCGCCTGACCGGCGTCGGATTTCTTTACACTTTCGCGGCGGCCCCGATGAGTCCACAAGGGAGTTCGGACGCCTTCGCCACACGCGGCATTGGCAGCAACTGGAGAAATATCGTGCGCCGTGGAGAGGCTTTTCGCCCGCCACGACGAGAGCGCGGCGGCCATAGGTCACGGTCAGCGGCTCCCAGGGCCCTGAGTCCCTCATAGTGCCGGGTATAGCCGTTTCAGCTTGATGCGTGCATCGGCAGTGGTGAACTGCCAGTCTGCCTTGGTGCGGTTCTTGTTGCCGTGTTACTCCCATGCTTGGCAACTGCGGATGGCGCAAGTGCTTATCTGCCCTACGTCTTTCGATTCGGTCCGTACAATCCATCGCCGGTTACTACTCAAAGATTACTCGGCGGACCGCGGAACACCTGCGACCTCACCAGCAGCGCAACCGTCCCGCCGCTCGAACGCCAGCACAAGGCCGTCGCCGCCAGCGGGCCGCCAACACGATGCCCCATCGAATGCGCCAAGCATCGCCGGAAGCGTTGCCCTGCTCGCCCCATCCTGGCCGAGCAGCGCGATGGTCGCCCGCGTGAACGGCGCCGCACGGGCACGGATGCGCTCGGGCGTATCGGCTGGCCCTGCCAGCAGCAGGGGCATGGCTGGGGGCGCCTCAGCGGCGAACGCGCCGACGATGCCGACTCCGTCGTTGCCGCGCGGCAGCACCACCACTCCGTCGCCGGCGAGCACGGAAGCGCCGCGGGCGGCGGCGCGCGCTGGCTGCATGGTCTCCGGCCGGGTCAGCATGCCCACAAGCGCGAGCGCCTGCACCGCCAGGACCAGCGCGCGTTCACGGGGTCGCAAAGCGCCAGCCATCAGCAGGCCGAGGGACGGCGTGGCGAAGGCGAGGTAGCGCAATTCGATCGGCGTGGTGTTGAAGATGAGCCCCAGCGCCAGCAAGCCGAGCGGCGGGGCGACCGCGCAGACCGCCAGCAGCGGTCGGGCATCCGGCCGGCCAAGCTGGCGCCACCGCCAGGCAATCAGCCCGATGACGGCTGCGGGCAGCGCCGCGATCCCAACCGCGGCGGCGGTGCCGGCCGCGCCCGGCAGGTAGAGCGGCAGCCCGCCAAACACCGCAGCCGCCGCATAGCGCGCCAGCCGCGCCAGTCCGGGCACCAGGGAAAACGACGGAAACTGGCCATCGCGGCTGCCGCGCTGCGCCAGGAAGAACCAAAGCACGAGGGGCAGCCACGCCGCCGCTCCCAGCCACGCCGCCAGCCAGACGAGCGGTGCCCGCCACCGCCGCCACGCCAGCCAGATCAGCCCGCTGCCGGTCACGAAACCAGCGAGATAATTCGCTGCCGGCGCGGCCCCCAGCAGCAGCCCGGCGGCGAGGGCAGTCGCAATGGCTCGGCTTTTGCCGCGGCGCTTGCGGTGTGCCGCGTCCAGCAACAGCGCCGTTCCGCAAACGGTCAGGGACTGCGCCAGCGCGAAGCCGCGGGCGATTGCTCCAGTGTAGGCAAAGCCGTAGCAGCCGAGCGTCAGCAACACCGCCGGCGCTGCGGCGATGCCAGCCCGACGGGCGATGGACGCCACCGCGGCAAGCGAGACCAGGCTGAGCAGCACTGAAAGCAACCGGGCCGCGAACAGCGATGGTCCGGCCAAACGCCGCCACAGGGCTTCGAGCCAAAAATACAGCGGCGGATGCACGTCGGTGGCGCGAAGATCGTGCGCGATTTGGGCCAGCGTACCATGGCCTGCCTGCAAAGCGCTTACCGCTCCGGCCCGGACAGGCTGGTCCGGCCAGATCGGCCGCGCCACGCCGGCAGTCAGGAACAGCGTATATTGCTCATCGTACTCCGCCCCGCGCAGCGACGCTGTTGCGGTCAGCAGCGCAGCAGCCAGAGCCAGCGCAAGGGCCAGTGCGACCGTATCGGGGAACGCCCCGGAGAGCGCTCCGCGACGCCGAACAGGATCGGAGGGATGACCGGGCGCGTGCGCTGCCAAGGGCTCGGAGGGATGATCGGGCGGGTGTGCGGCCAATGGCTCGGACGGCAGGTGCCGGCGGGGGTCGCGAAGCCGGATTGACTCCTCTGCCGGTGGCTTGTCACTCCACCAGAGCGACCGACTCCCCGCTGCCGCTTGGCGCAACCGCCGCGGCCATTCCGGTCCCCCGCGTTTACCAAACCTCAGCATGTATTTGCTCTGCTGGCATCAGGCGTTTCTAGCAGCGCTACCGTTAACAACCCGTGCCGCCTGGCTTGCGTGGGCGATGGCTCTCCTGGCTGCGGACATTTTGCATCGCGTGTCAGGACCATAAGCGCGAAGCATTTCGGTCTGGCAGGCATGGACGAAAGCGGCAATGGTCGGTCGGGCGGTGCTTCTCACCTTTGTCCTCGCGATCGTCGCGCTCGCAGCGCGGGCCGAGCCGCCCGAGGACCGGATCGCGGCGTTGCGTCGCGGGGTCAACCTGACCAACTGGTTTCGTTACCCTATCAGCACGGCGCCGGCCGCGTTGGGCAGCTACCTGAGCGACGCGGCGATGAGCGATCTTCGCCGGACCGGACTGGGCTTCGTTCGGCTCGCCGTTCAGCCGGAGCTGCTGCCGGACCTGCAGCCTGCCCTGATTGCCCAGGTGGCCCGGCTGCAGCACCAAGGGCTGGCCGTCATCGTATCGTTGCATCCGATATCCTGGCACCTGGAAACCGAGCCGGCCGATCGCGCACGGCTGGTCGCGACGTGGCGTGCGCTCGCGTTGGCACTGGCGCCGCTCGATCCCCGCCTGACCGTTCCGGAGGTGCTCAACGAGCCGGTGTTTGCCGGAGCGCCGGAGGCATGGCAGGCGCTGCAGCACAGGGTCCTGGCGGAAATCCGGGCCGCGCTGCCCGCCGCGACGGTGGTGCTCACCGGGGCGGATTGGGGCAGCGTCGCGGGACTGCTGGCCTCGCGGCCGGAACCCGACCCGAACGTCGTCTACAGCGTCCACCTGTATGATCCGGCCGAGCTGACCTCGCTGGCCGCCTGGCGTCCCGGGCTGGATCGGGCGGCACTGGCGCGGCTGCCGTTCCCGGCAGGCGACCCCGCTTCCTGTGAGCGGGCCGTTCGCCCGGCGGCGCTCGACCCGACCGATCCCGGGACGCTCGGCGTGGTGCGGTTCTATTGCGCGCTGCGCTGGGACGCGGCGCGGGCGGCCGGCCCGATCGAGGCGGCAGCCGGTTGGGCGGCCCGCAACCGGGCGGCCCTGCTGCTCGGCGAATTCGGCGCGACCAGCCGGCTCAACGCAGCGTCGAGGCTGGCGTGGCTCGCCGCGGTGCGCGAGGCGTCGGAGCGGCATGGCATCGGTTGGGCGCTGTGGGGCTACGACGACGGTATGGGGTTCGGCGTCGCGCGGCCGCCCGGCAAGCGGCCGGTGCTCGACCCTGGCGTGCTGCGGGCGCTCGGGCTAGTCACGCCGCCGGAGTGACCGGAGTCTGGCCGCCGCGAAGGTGTTCCTGTCCAGCCACCCAAAGAGCGAGGGCGATGGCTGACGAAGGGCTCGATCCGGCCGATTGGGGTGCACTGCGCGCCCTCGGCCACCGCATGCTGGACGATATGGTGGACCACATGGCCGGGCTGCGCGAGGCGCCGGTCTGGCGGCCGATGCCCGACGCGGCCCGCGCGGCTCTGCGGGCGCCGCTGCCCCGCGCGCCCAGCGACCCGGCGGGCGCCTACGACGCGTTCCGCCAGCTCGTGCTGCCGTATGCCGCCGGCAACGCGCATCCCCGCTTCATGGGCTGGGTGCAGGGCGGCGGCACCCCGATCGGCATGCTGGCGGAGTTGCTGGCGGGCGGGCTGAACGCCAATTGCGGCGGCCGCGACCATGCGCCGATCGAGGTCGAGCGGCAGGTGATCCTGTGGGCGGCGGAGATGCTCGGCTTTCCGCGCGATGCGAGCGGCTTGCTGGTCACCGGAACCTCGGTCGCCAACTTGATCGCCGTCCTGGTCGCGCGCACCGCCGCGCTGGGGCCGGCGGTGCGGGGCAGGGGGCTCGGCGGCGCGCCCCTGGTCGCCTACGCCTCGGCCGCTGCGCATGCCTGCGTACCGCGCGCCATGGACATGGCCGGTTTTGGCACCGACGCGCTGCGGACGATCCCCTGCGATGCGGCCGGGCGGATCGACATTCCCTCGCTCGCCCGCGCCATAGCTGGCGACCGGGCCGCGGGGCTGACCCCGTTCATGGTCGCCGGCACCGCCGGCTCGGTCGATATCGGCGCCATCGACGACCTGGCCGGGCTGGCCGCGCTGTGCCGGCAGGAGCGGTTGTGGTTCCACATCGATGCCGCCTTCGGTGCGATCGCCCTGCTGGCGCCCGGGTTGCGCGACAGGTTCGCCGGCATCGAGCAGGCGGACTCCGTGGCGTTCGATTTTCACAAATGGGCGCAGGTGCCGTACGACGCGGGCTGCATCATGGTCCGCGACGCCGCGCGCCAGCTTGAGACGTTCTCCAGCGACGCCGCGTATCTGCGGCGGGAGCCGCGCGGCCTGGCTGGCGGCTATCCCTGGCCGTGCGATCTCGGGCCGGATTTGTCGCGTGGCTTCCGGGCGCTGAAGGTGTGGCTGACGCTGACCTGCCACGGTGCCGACCGGATCGGCGCGGCGGTGGAGCGGTGCTGCGCGGTCGCGCAGGCCCTGGCGGCCCGGGTGGACCGGGAACCGGAGCTGGAGCGGCTCGCCCCGGTCGCGCTGAACATCGTCTGCTTCCGCTATGTGGCGGAAGGGGCGCCGGACCATCTCAGCGCCGAGATCGTCGCCGACGTGCAGGAGGCGGGCATCGCCGCGCCGTCCACCACCACGATCGGCGGCCGGCTCGCGATCCGGGCGGCGATCGTCAACCACCGTACGCGCGTGGCGGATGTGGAGGCCATGGTGGACGCCGTGCTGGCGGCCGGCCGGGCACGCGCTGGGTAGGACGATCGCCTCGCCGTCCCGCTGTCGCGTTGCTGCCACTGCATCAGGAGTGCTGGGTCAGCCCCGTCATGGCCGCCACCAGGAACAGGCCCAACACCCAGCCGATAATTACGAACGCCGAGAACACGAAGACCTGCCAATCCTTCAGGCGATGGCGCTCCGGGTCATTGAAGAAATCGGAGAATTCCTTGTTGATTTCGACGCCTGGCAGGACGCGGGTCAGGCTGGCGCCGGTCCGCCACAACAGCGGCTTTTGCCCGCCGCCCGGCGACCGTTTCAGCAGCACGATGCCAAGCACCATCAAGGCAACGATCCAGCCGAGGACCCGGAACGTATAACTGCCGATCCCGTAGCCGGTCACCACGTTGAGTGCGGCCAGCAGCATCCAGCGCGCGTAGTGCCCCTCCTGCCAGGCAAGCTGTGTTTCGCGGACGCGGCCGAAGTACAGGATTGTCGCCGCATTCTCCTGATCGCCATGCGCCGTCATCACCGATGCGAGCTGCAGGTAAGGCTGGGTGCTGAACGTCGGGTCACGCTCCAGCCACCAGCGCCACCAGCACACGTCGCGTTCGCGCATGTCGGCGCCCTCCGGACCGGCCGACGAGCCAAGATGGCCGTAGCTGAAGCCGTCCAACGCGATGGTTCCATCGGTGGGCCAGCCATTGGAAACGGGCGGCTGTTCCTCGTCCGGACACATGTCGAGCTTGCCGACCGAGCCATCCTGAAGCGCGCCTGCCTTGGTGTTCACCAGCAGAAGCTGAGGGACATCGGGGCTGGCCGGCTGCCGCCAGGCCGTCTTTGAATCGACCTCCAGGGATCCGTCGATCGTCGCTCCGCTCAGGTCGAGCGTGCGAAGGCTGGCACCGGCCAGGCGCAGGCTTCCGCCGATGCGGGCGCCGCCAAGCGCCACGGCGGCGCCGAACGTCGAACCATCCAATAACATGTCGCCAGCAACGTGGGCATTCGAGGCGTGTATCCCCTGCACGAAACTGGCGTGCTCCATCTGAATCGTGTTTGCCACACGCGCATCAAAGATGGTCACGGAGCCATCGAAGCGGGCGCCGTCGTTCAGCACCAGGTCGTGATCGACCACTAAATCCGGCGCATTGAGATCGCCTGCGATACTGGCGCCTTTCAGCACGAGATCGCCATCGACGTGCAGCCCGAGCATGTCGAGACCGCTCTTCAAGTCCGCGCCCTCCATTTGCACGTCGCCGGCGACCGCCGTGGCGCGAAGATTCACCGGACCGGCCAACGGCGCATGCGCCATCCCCAGGGAGCCCCCGACATGTGCGCCTGCGAGCGTGACCGGTCCCTCGACATGGCTGTCCTTGTTGAACGAGACATCACCGGCGATATGCGCGTTGACCGCCTGGATCGGTCCCTTCGAAACGGCGCCCGCAAGGCTGATGTAGCCGCCGACCTGAAGCCCGGACATCGACAGGCCGCCGGCAGTCTGTATTGCATCCACAATGACGTCGCCAGCAACGTGACTGTCCACCAGGCTCAGTTTGCCGCCGAACCGGGATTCCGACGCATCGACCAGGCCCCCGACCGTCGTGTCCGGAAACAGGACGTCGCCGGCGAACTGCGTCGCGTTGATCGAGAGTTTGCCGCCGATCTGCATAGACCCGCCCAGGACGGAGCTGTTTCGAGCGTCCGCCTCGAACCTTGCACCGCTGGTCTGAATTTCCTCCTCGATGCGCGCGCCGCGGATGTCCATTCCTTGCTGAAAGTGGCTGCGGTTCAGGAACAAGGATCCCTTGATCCGCGCATTCCGCAGGCTGACCGAGCCGTGTGCTTCGACGCCTCCGGTTGAACCGCCGGCCGGCACCAGTTGCCGCCCATCCGACAGCGAAACATCGCTCTCGCTGAGCAATGCGGTGCCCTCGACCGCACCGGTGATCACCGAGCCGTCAAGCGCCAGGAGACTGTCGAGGCGTGTCCGCGCCAGCAGGACATCCCCCTCGATGCGGCTGCGCGTCAGGATCACCGCTGATGCGACATGTGCGTTGGCAAGATCGAGGCCGCCAGGCACGCGGGCGCCGGCCATCCGCAAGCCCTGATGCGGGATTGCGTCGCGCCATGGCGAACGCGTCAGGATTTGTTCGAGCACGGCGCTGCGCACCACTCGGCAGGGATCGGACCAGGTTCTTGCATCCTCGGACCGCGCGGCGGTGGAGGCATGGCACGGTACATCGAAATCCGCTGGCAGACCGGCAGCGATCTGGGACCACGCCCAGGTTTCCGCGGCGGTCCAACCGGGATCGGCGCGCATGTCGGCCTGGGCGGTCCGAAGCAGCGACACCAACCCCGCGAGTGCGAGAAGAATCCAGCGCATTCATTCCCCCCGTCATCGCGGCTTTGTCATCCCTTGTGCAGCATCATCAACTTTGGTGACGTCGTGGTCCAGCGGCTCTGTCATGCGCCTGTCGTGACGGGCCGCCCACGCGAACGGAGGCAGCCATGTTGGTTCGTCGTTTGGCGGTCGTTGCGATGGCCCTGCTGTTGGCGGCCTCCGCCTGGGGTCAGCAGCCGCGCTGGCGGGACCTGCCGCCGACGCCGGCGCTGCCGGCGGCCGGGCGCAGCGGCTACGCCCCGGTGAACGGCATCAAGCTGTGGTACGCGGTGTTCGGCCAAGGCGAGCCGGTGGTCTTCCTGCACGGCGGACTGGCCAACGCCAACTACTGGGGCCTTCAGGTGCCGGCAGTGGCGCAGCACTACCAGGTGATCGTGATGGACAGCCGCGGCCATGGCCGCAGCACCCGCGGCGACCGGCCGTACGGCTACGACCTGATGGCCGACGACGTGGCCGGGCTGCTCGATTACCTCGGCATCAGGCGAGCGGCGGTGGTCGGATGGAGCGATGGGGGGATTCTCGGCCTCGACCTTGCCATCCGTCATCCCGACCGGGTCTCGAAGGTGTTTGCCTTCGCCGCCAACACCGATCCTTCGGGCGTGGTGGCCGGAGTGGAGACGAACCCGACCTTTGCCGCCTTCATCGCCCGCGCCGGGCACGAATACGAGACGCTTTCGGCAACGCCAAACGAGTACCACGCCTTCGTCGCGGCCATCAGCAAGATGTGGGCGACCCAGCCGAATTGGACCGTGGCTCAGCTTAAGGCGATCAAGACACCGGTGGTCGTGGTGGACGGCGACCACGACGAGGCCATCAAGCGGTCACACACAGAGAAGATCGCGGCAACCATCCCCGGTGCCGGCCTGCTGATCCTGCCCAACACCAGCCACTTCTCGTTCCTTCAGGACCCCGAGCAATTCACCTGGCATGTACTGCACTTTCTTGACCAGCCGGGGTCCTGACACCCGCTCGGCCGGCAGCGGCGCGCCGTCCACCAGGAAGATCAGCGGTCGGCTTCCGCCCATGGCGCGGATTGTCACCGTCCTTCGGCCGACCCCGGCGGCGTGAGCAACAGGCGCGGCGCGTCGGGCGGCTGAGTGGCCTCCTGTGACGGCGGCTATGTGCGCGCGCTCAGGGTGGCCCGGCGCGGCTGGCAACAGGTCGAAGACGCGTGCGAGCAACGGCAAGGCGAGCGAGGCGCCGGCATCCGCGCGGCATCGGGATGGCTCAGCACAAGCAGAGTTATTTCGGTCAGCAATCACGTTCTGCTGAGGAATTCAGTCGATTTTTGGTGACCGCGGCTTGCGTATCAGCAACCTATAGTTGTAAACTGGCGCGTGCAGTTTAACTGAACACCCGATGGCCCCGGAGTTGCGGGCCTATAGTCCGGCCAGGCTGTATCAAAGCTGTTGACACGTTCCGCGGTCACTGTTCAGCTTCGTGCCAATTCGTTACCTGCGTGCCGGGGTTTTTCCCTCCTACTCAGAGAGATGTCGGCCTAGCGTGTGAGGTGTGCCGTATGTGGACGATCGGGAAACGTCGCCCAGGCGCTACCGGCTACGCGACCCGTGCGGCCTATTGGACGCCGACGGCGGACGCGCCCGCCGCGAAGATAACGGGGGGATCGTTTGCAAACAGGTCCCGTCAGGGCGTTTCGTGTGATGGCGGCAGGCGGCCGGCTCGGAGGCGGGTCGCTTGAGTCAGCCGCCGCGGAATCAGAGGCGGCCTGCCCTCGCCGCCACTCCGCTCTCGCATTTGCCGAGCATTGTTGATCCCGCGCGATCGTGCGGCGTTGATTCCGCGCGGTCGTGCGACGCGCACCGGCCGGTCCAGCAAGCCGCGCCTTCTGGGCAAAGCGCACTCCTTGGTGATCCCGGTGATCTCGTCGCACGCGCGCTCGCGGTCCTCGCCGAGGAGACCGGCGCATGGCACGCGCGGCGGGCGGCGAATCTGCTGCGAGAGCGCCCGCAGTGAACTGCCCATTATGCTGTTTTGAAAACGCCGCGGTCGCGCGCTTCTGCGGAGGCTGCGGCAAATTGCTGGAGACGAACGCCAGCGCGGTGCCCGAGGCAGAGCGCCGGCATGTGTGCGTGTTGTTTTGCGACCTTGTTGGATCCACCCCCATGTCGCACCGGCTGGACGCGGAAGACCTGCGAAACATCGTGGGTGCCTATCAGCGTGCAGGGGAAGCGGTTGTCCAGCGCCACGACGGATTCGTGGCGCAATACAGGGGCGACAGCATCGAGGTCTACTTCGGCTATCCATACGCCCACGAGGATGATGCATCGCGCGCAGTTCGATGTGGCCTCGATCTGCTGGATGCCGTGCGGCAGCTCGGCACCGCGACAAAGGTCGACCTCCAGGTGCGCATCGGCATCGACAGCGGCCGGGTCGTGGTGGGGACGTTGGGAGGCAGTGGCCGCCCCGAGCGTCTGGCGGTCGGCGAGACCCCGAACATCGCCGCCCGTGTCCAGGCAGAGGCCGCTCCTGGCGAGATCGCCGTCTCAGACTCGCTTTGGCGGCTTTTGCCCAGAACGGTCGCAGTGGAGCCGCTGGGCATTCGTCAGCTCAAGGGCGTTGAGCGGCCCATGCAGTTGTTCAAGGTCGTCGCGTCCGGCGGCCAGGCCGCGGGCCCGAACGCACCACGGACTCCGTTCATCGGCCACGCCATCGAGAGCCATGCGCTCGAGCGGCAGTGGTCCGGCGCCGTGTCCGGTGTCGCGCGCTTCGTGACCCTGCGGGGCGAGCCCGGCATCGGCAAGTCACGGCTCGTCGAGGAGTTTCGGCGGCGCGTCGCGGGCACCGATGTCGACGTGCTGGATACGCTGTGCACGCCCTACTCGCAGAACAGCGCCTTTCTGCCGGTCACAGACCTGATCGGGCGCCGGCTCGGGCTCGACCGCTCGCTCGGCGCCGACGCGCGACTTGACCGCATCGAGAAGCGGCTTGCGGAGCTCCGGGTCGCCGCGCCGGATGCCGCGCCGCTGCTGGCCGGCCTGCTCGCGATTCCGACCGGCGAACGATATCCGCCGCTGGAGATGTCGCCGATCCGCCGCCGCGTGCGCACGCTGGAGATCCTTGTCGGCGCTCTGGAAGCAATAGCATCGCAGCGTCGCACACTATTGGTCGTGGAGGATCTGCATTGGGCCGATCCCTCGACGCTGGAGCTGCTGCAGTTGCTTCTGTCGTCGGCGCCTCGGCTGCCGCTGCTCGGGATTTTCACGGCGCGGCCGGAGTTCCAGCCGCCTTGGCCGACCACCGGTGCGGCTTCACTCGTCGACGTGTCACGCCTCGACAACGCCGAGGTCGAGGCCATGATTTTCAGCGTCGCACACGGCAAATTGATGCCCGCGGACGTGATGCGCGAGCTCACCCAGCGCTGCGACGGTGTGCCGCTCTTCGTCGAGGAGGTTACGCGCGCAGTGATAGATTCGGGCGTCCTCGAGGAGCACGAATTCTCATGGAAACTGACTGGTCCGCTGCCAACAAATCTCATTCCGGCGAGTGTCGACGCTTCGCTTATGGCCCGAATCGATCGGCTGGGCGAAGCGCGCGCCACCGCCCAACTGGCGGCGACCATTGGCCGCGAGTTCCCCTATGCTCTGCTCCGTGCGGTGAGCGACCGTAGCGAGAAGGCACTCCTGGCCGATCTGCAGCGCATTGTCGATGCCGGTCTCGCCTGGCAAACCTCAAGGGGCAACGCGCAGATGTTCGTGTTTAAGCATGTCCTGGTGCAGGGGGCGGCGTACGAATCGCTGCTGCGCAGCACGCGGCAGCGACATCATGAGTCCATCGCGCGCGTGCTCCTGTCCGATTTCAAAATCGATGTGGAGCACCAGCCCGAAGATGTGGCACGGCACCTGTCCGGCGCCGGACACCACGGGGAGGCAAGCGACTATTGGTTTGCCGCCGGTCAGAGCGCGCTCAAGCGCATGGCAATCCCGGAAGCCTGCGGGCACTTTGCCCGTGCGCTCGACGGCCTGAAGGGACTGCCGGAGTCTCCAGAGATCCTGTCCAAGGAACTCGACCTCCAGATTGCGATCGCCCCGACGCTGATGGCCGTGCATGGTTGGGCTTCGCCAACCGTCGCGGAGGCGTGCGAGCGGGCTCGCGCGCTCTGCCAGCAGTTGAACCGGCCCGACAAGCTCTATCCGCCGGTTTGGGGTTTGTGGACGAATCTCTTCGTAGGCGGCCAGCTCGACGGCGCACTCGTTACAGCCAAGGAAGCGCTGGCCATGGCCCTGGCCAGCGGCGTTCCGATGCTCGAAGTCACCGGCCGCCACGCGCTGGCCTACACCCACTACTATCGTGGCGAGTGGTCGGCGGCCATACCTCACGCCGAGGCCGGGCTGGCACTCTATTCGGTGGAGCAGGAGCTCGCTCTCACATCGACATTCAATATCAGTTCGTCGGTGAACCTCGTGGCGGCGCTTGGTAGCTGCCTCTGGATGATGGGCCACCAGGACCAGGGGCTGCGCGAAATGGACCGCATGATCGCGGTCGCGCGCGAGTTGAATCATCCGTCGGCGCTGAGCAACGCGCTCGGTGTTGCGTGCTACATGCTTACCTTCCACCACGACCCTGCGCGAATGCGGCGTTACGCCGACGAGGTGAAGCGTTTTGCACGCGAGGAGGGCTGGGAACTCTGGTACGCTGTTGGCGTGATGAGCAGCGGCTGGGCGCGTCTGCGCCTGGGTGACAGCGCTGACGGGCTCAGGGAGCTGCTTGAAGGCGTTGCGCTGTTTCGCGCCACACGCTCGGACCTCATGGGTCCGACAGTTGGCGTGATCCATGGCGAAGGGTTGCGGGCCGCCGGCCGGCAGCCCGAGGCGCTGGAAATGCTCGTGGCTACGGCGGACGCGGCACGGCGCGGCCGCGTCGGCGTACTGCTGCCTGACGTCTACCGGCTGATCGGCGAAATCCATCTGGAGGCCGGCGCGCTCGATCAGGCCGACCTGGCGTTTCGCGACGCGCTGGAGACGGCAGAGACGCAGCAGGCTCTCTCCCTCGCGCTCCGTGCGGCGCTGTCGTACCACACGTTGCTTGAACGAACCGAGCGCCGCGACGAGGGGATCGCGCTGGTCCGCGAGCGCTACGAACGGTTCGAAGACAGTTTCGCTCAGCCCGATCTTCTGCGTGCACGCGCATTGCTTCAGGGAGCGGCCAACTGACATGGCAGCGTTGAACGCATCCTCCGCGGAGCGCGGTCTGGCGCGCGAGCCCCTGCCATTCGAGGCGTTGCCGCCGCAGGTGAGCGCCGGCGTTCCGAACGACGTGTCGTTCGCCGTATTGCCGGCGCATCCGAGCAATCAACTGCGCGTCGAACGTGCGTCAAGCGGCCGGCAACTGCCGCCGGTACGGGCGTGGCCTTGCGGGCGCGATCCCGCCACCGGTGCCCAACGTTTCCGCGCACAGCTTCCGCCGTTGGCTGCGGACGAGGTGGTCGATTACCAACCGGTGCTGACCCGTTCGGGCCTCGTGGTGGCCGAACTGCCCGCGCGCAGCACCCGCGGCGTACGAGGGATCACACCGTCCGAGGCGCCGGACAGAAAACCGCCCCCGCTGGCCGTGCCGCGCTACGAGTGGGCCTCTGAGTTCCTTGGGGCGTTCACCGTCCAGCTTGCCAAGCCGCCCGAGTCGTTCGGTCCTGCACCAGACGGCCTGCACATCACCTTTTACATCGCATCAGGCGAGATTTGCGGACCGAAGATCAACGCGACAATCCGCGGCGAGGGAGGCGATTGGATGCTGGTGCGCCGCGACGGCGTCGGCGTCGCTGACGTACGTATTACCTACGAAACGGACGACGGCGCGCTGCTTCTGTCGCGCTACTACGGCATTTTCGACCTCGGGCCAGATGGATATGAGCGCGCATTGCGCAACGAGTATGATCCCGTGCCTCCGCTTGTACTCGCACCGCAGTTTGTCACGTCGCATCCAAAATGGCTTTGGCTGAACCGGCTGCAATGCCTCGGCGTCGGTAGGGTAACCATGGCTGACTTGCTCGTGCGGTTCGACCTCTATGCGATTCGGGCGGGTCAGCCGCTGCCCTCGTCGGGACTGCCGCGCCCGCACGACGCGCCTTTGCCTGGAGATACGCATTAGCGCAGTCTCATGATGCCAACGGACCAGTCGTCTATCCAACCCGAACGAGGCCAGAATGACGCAGAACAGCTCGCAGGTGCCATGGACGGACGAGCAGTGGGGGCGGGTCAACCAGGTTATTCAGGATGAAGCGAACCGCGCGCGTGTGGCAGCGACGTTCCTTCCGCTCTTCGGGCCATTGCCACCGGATGCCGACTTCGTACGAAACGAGACCATGGGCTACAGTCCGTCACTGACCATTGACGACACCAGCACCATCCGGCTCGCAACGCTACAGGTCAGAGTGCTCCTGCGCGGGGCACAGATGGCCGATCCGGACCTGACGAGCGCGCTGCAGATGTTTCGCCGTGCCGCGAACATCGTGGCGCGACTCGAGGACGCCGTGGTTTTCCGTGGGCAGACCGGTCCGAATGCCGGCCCCCCGGGAGGGGCGCCGCCGCCGCCTGTCTGGCAAATACTCGGCGGGCAGACGTCCAGGGGCCTCCTGGCATCCGGGGGGAGAACCGTCGTCGTTGCACCCAACGCCGAGTCGCTGGTGCAGGGGGTGTCCAGGTCCATTGGCGACCTTGAGGGCGACGGCCAGTTCGGACCGTTCGCCGTGGTGCTTGGCCAGGGATTGTTCCTGGCTGCGCAGACGCCCGAACCAAATTCGCTCGTTTTGCCCCAGGACCGAATCATCCCCTTTCTGGGCGGCGGCACGCTGCTTCGCTCGTCCACGCTCCCTGACGACCAGGGTGTCGTGGTTGCGCTCGGTGGCACCCCGGTCGAGCTCGTCGTCGCGACAGATCTTTCGCTCAACTTCCTGCAGGTCACCACCGATCCGATGTTCGTCTTCCGCGTGTTCGAGAAGATAGCCCTCCGGATCAAAGAGCCAACGGCGATTGTGGAGCTCGGTCCGTCGCCGTCGCGTGCAACCGAGGCGGCCGGCGAGACCGAGCCGTCGCCGGCGAAGCCGAAGAAGTAGGTGTGGCGCCACAAGCGAGCGGCCGCATGTTGACCCAGAGCGTCTCTGTGGCGGCGGCCAATGCCGGCTAGAGTCATCGTCCTTGGCGGCGGCGTGGGAGGCATGAGTGCCGCCCATGAGTTGATCGAGCGCGGCTTCGAGGTCGTCGTCCTTGAGCGTCGCGACATCGCGGGAGGCAAGGCTCGCAGCATCCCGGTGATCGACGACGGCGCCGGCACGAGCGGACATGCGCTTGCCGATACCGGCGTCGCGTCCATTCAACACCATTTGCCGGGCGAGCACGGATTCCGCTTCTTTCCCGGCTTCTACAAGCACGTCATCGACACCATGCGGCGCACGCCGTCGTTCGACATGCGCAAAGTGGCGGATCATCTCGTGCCGACCACGCGCATCGGCATCACGCAGTACGGGAAGCCCTCGTTTCTTGTGCCGGCGGCCTTTCCGCGCACGCCAGGTGACGCTGGAGCGGTGCTCCGCGACATTCTCCTCGCGTTCGGACCGATCACCGATCTTACACCCGGGGATTTTGCGCTTTTCGGCGCGCGCATATGGCAGATTCTCACATCGTGCAAACAGCGCCGGCTCCGGGAGTATGAACGGACGAGCTGGTGGGACTTCGTCGGCGCCGAGCACCGTTCGGCGTCGTATCAGAAGTTCCTCGCCGCAGGCATAACGCGCTCGCTGGTCGCCGCGAAGGCGCGCAAGGCCAGCACGCGCACGATCGGCGACGTGTTCGTGCAGCTCATGCTTACGATCGTAAGCCCGATCGCGGGATCGACGGATCGCGTCTTCGACGGGCCGACGAATCTCGTCTGGATCGATCCGTGGCGAACGTATCTCGAGTCGAGCGGTGTTCGGTATGCCTGTGATGCCGAGGTCGAAGAGATCCTGTGCGAGAAGGGCCGGATCACCGGTGTCGCGGTTTGCCAGCAAGGGAAGCGCACCGTGGTCCAGGGAGACTATTACGTGGCCGCACTTCCGCTTGAGCGCATTGCCCCGATGGTGAACAGCAATCTGCTTGCAGCCGACCCGACGCTCGCCAACCTGCAAACGCTCGTCCCTAACGTGGAATGGATGAACGGTATTCAGTTCTATCTCCGCCGCGACGTGCCGATCGCGCACGGACACGTGATTCATATCGACACCGAGTGGGCGCTGACGAGCGTTTCGCAGCTCCAGTTCTGGCGCAGCGTCGCGCCCGAGACCTTCGGCGACAGCGACGTGCGCGGCGTCCTCTCGGTCGACGTCTCGGACTGGACCGCTCCCA
>Ga0302154_10000576_pt1 | contig 33978 bp, 23 predicted proteins | sample I_Bog_N2_3_FD_193507 | JGI IMG/M metagenome (GOLD analysis project Ga0302154, IMG submission 193507) | Peat permafrost microbial communities from Stordalen Mire near Abisko, Sweden - I_Bog_N2_3 | ecosystem: Environmental > Terrestrial > Soil > Wetlands > Peat | place: Sweden: Abisko, Stordalen... | reverse complement strand
GGAAGGCGGACCAGCAGAACGATCTGGTCGCGTATCTCAGCACGCTGAATGGAACCGGAGTGGGGCCGTTGACCGGGCCTCGCGCGGCTGCACAGGTCCCGCCTATCCCCGCCGAGATTGAACAGGTCCTCCATCCCAGGGCAGGGGACTGGCCGAGCTACAACGGCACCCTGGACGGCAATCGCAACAGCCATCTCAACTCAGTGAACCTGGCGAATGCCGCGAAGCTGCAACTCCAGTGGTCCTACACCATTCCCTACTTTGCACTGGAGACCACGCCGGTGGTCGTGGATGGCGTGATGTACGTGACCGGCAACAACCAGGTGGATGCCATCAGCGGACGCACTGGCCGCGAGATATGGCACTACGAGCGCCCAAAGAGTCCTGCCTCGACTATCTCGGGTGATGCTGCCATCGGTGTGAATCGCGGCGTTGCAGTGCTGGGTGATCGCATCTTCTACCTCACAGACGACGCGCACCTCATCGCGCTGCACCGGCTGACCGGCGCTCTGCTGTGGGATGTTGCAACCCCCGAGGCCGGCGCGAAGGGCTTCTATGGCGGCACAGCGGCGCCGTTGGTGGTGGGGGACCTGGTCATCACGGGCGTCAGCGGCGGCGATCAGGGCATTCGCGGATTCGTCGCTGCTTACAACGCGACTACCGGCGAGCAGCTTTGGAAGTTCTACACCATTCCCAATCCCGGAGACACTGGGCCCATCGCCGACACTTGGAAGGGTAGTGCGCTGGAGGAGGGCGGCGGCGCCACATGGACCACAGGCAGCGCCGACACCGATGCAGGCGTTCTCTACTGGCCGGTCGGCAACCCGCACCCGGATACCGACGGTGACCGCCGCCTTGGCTCCAACCTCTATACCAACAGCGATCTCGCGCTCGACATCAAGACCGGCAAGCTGCTCTGGTACTTCCAGTACACACCGCACGACTTGCATGACTGGGACGCGAACCAACCCATCGTCCTCGTGAATACCCGATGGAAGGGACAGGATCGCAAGCTGCTGTTGCACGCCAATCGCAATGGGTTCTTCTATGTGCTGGACCGCACCAACGGCAAACTGCTGCTGGCGACCAGGATGGTGGACACGCTCAACTGGGCCAGCGGCATCGACCAGAAGACCGGAGTCCCCAACCTGCTGCCGGCCAATGAGACGACGGTGAAGGGAAGCGTCGGCTGCCCTGCGGTGCGCGGCGCCACCAACTGGTACTCCACGGCCTACAGTCCGGCCACGCGTTTGTACTACGTGATGACGGTCGAGGACTGCACCATCTACCGCAAGGCCGACGACGGCGGTTACGGGCGCTTCCTCGATCCCGCCCATCCGGCCCAGAAGATTCTGCGTGCTTTCAATATCGAGACAGGCAAGGCCGTCTGGAAGATTGTGCTCACCGGCCCTGTGCAATCGAACTACTCCGGCGTGCTCTCCACCGCCGGAGGCCTGGTCTTCTTCGGCGAGAACAGTGGAGGCTTCGCCGCGGTGGACGCCCGCACCGGTAAATATGTATGGCACTTCGAGACCAATCATGCGATAAAGGCATCGCCTATGACCTACACCATCGGAGGAAGGCAGTACATCTCCATCGCCTCGGGCCCCAACATCCTGTCCTTTGCTCTGCCGCAGATCCCCACGCCGTCACACACGCCGTAAGAAAGAGCCCGATATGAAGACCAACCCATCGCGCCGTAACTTCCTCGCCGCCTCAACCGGATTTGCAGCCGCCGGCTTCGCCTCTCTCGCCAATCCCATCGCTGCCGCTGCGCAGTCGGTCGGTGTCAAATCCGCCGATCTGCCCGACCTCACCATCAAAGAGGTCAAGGTCTACGTCGCGGACATCAGCAAGATTCACAAGCTCAACAGCCCCGAGACCGGCGAGATACTCTCCGTCGTTACGAACAGTGGCTTCGAGGGCAACTACACCATCGGAGACCGCAACGCCACTCCGGGTTGGCTGGAGTGGGCCAAGGCGACGCTGCTCGGTAAGAGCGTCATAGACCTCCTGCCGGTCCTTACTTCGACGACTGGCATGAAGGGGCCTGGTGGCTATGACTCTGCTTCGGCGCGGCGGGCGGTCGTTCCCGGCTTCGCGCCGCAGGCTGGAGGAGCAGGCACGCACAGTGCGTTTGATGGACCGGCGCTGCAGGGCTCCGGGCTTTCCACCCGCGGCGGCGGCACCTGGCCCAACTACTACACCGCCGCGGCTGACGTCTGCCTGTGGGACATCCTCGGCAAGGCCGTGAACCGGCCAATCTATAAGATCCTCTCCGGCGGCACCCCGACCAAGGACAAGATGATCGCCTACGCCAGCTCCCAGCATCTGCCCACCGTGGAAGACTATGTGCCCGACGTTCTCAAGGCAAAGGAACTCGGCTACCGCGCCTACAAGATTCATCCCGGGGCTGGCCAGCACGCGACGGGACCGCCGATTCCCAGCTACATCGGCCACATGGAAGAGATTCGCGAGGTTCGCAAGGCCGTGGGCGACGAGTTTGTGCTGATGCACGATCCCGTGCAGCGCTACAACCGGTCGGAAGCCATGACCGTCGGACGCCTGCTCGATGAGTTGAACTACGCCTGGTTTGAGGACCCCGTGCGCACCACCGATCAGGAGGGCCTGATCGAGATCTGCGCTGCGTTGAACCTTCCCATCCACGTGGGCGAGTTTATCTACTCCATCGCGGACTTCGCCGAGTACATCAAGCGCGATGCACTGGATGTCGTCCGCCTCATCGCCGACAACGTCGGCGGCATCTCGGGAGCCATGCGCGTGGGCCTGCTGGCCGATGCGCACGGACTGGAGTGCACACCGCACAACTGGGGCAACGTTCCGGACATGGCACTGCACTTCCATGTAGAGCTGGCGCTGCCGAACTCCTACTGGTTTGAGATGCCGTTCCCGGCCGAGTACGCCGACCGTCCTTACTACAAGGACAAGTTCCGCATTGACGCAGACGGCTTCGTGAGCGCGCCAACGGCTCCCGGCCTTGGCTATCCACTCGACTTCGATGCCTTGGACAAGGTGCTCAAGCGGGTCGATAAGTAGCAGCGAGGAATGTCACCATGAATCTGAAACGATCGAAAAGTCTTCGAGATATTCTGCCTCTATTGCTCTTGCTTTCACTACTGCTGGCAAGCCCGCAACACGCCGGCGGCCTGGAGCGGCAGGATGTGGTCTTCAAGGTCTTTCAGTTTCCGCCCAACATGATTCCGCGAATCGACGGCAACGCCGACGACTGGAACATGGTGCCGGACAGCTACGCCATCGGGATGGACCAGCTCGAGGATGACGAGCTACCCGGCCAGGCCGCTGCTGCTCGCGACCCCAAAGACCTCGACGTCAAAGTCAAAGTCGGCTGGGTCAAGGGCCTGAACCGCCTGTACTTCCTCTATCAGGCCTACGACAACTACTGGGACTTCTCCCGTCCCGACCTGCACAACGACATCTTCGAGGTCGTTGTGGACGGCGACGCATCGGGTGGTCCGCTCATCGACATCTACCACCGCGACGTGTGGACGCAGCAGGCGGTTGGCGATATGTCGCAGCTCGACCCGCGCATTACCAGCTCGGACGCCTACTTTGCCACGCAGGGAGCCCACGCGCAGAACTACCACATCTTCACGCCGTCGGAGGGCAAGGACTGGGCCATGGACTGGGGCTGCGCGCAGTACACCAAGGACCTGCCCTACGCCAATCACGCGCAGAGCTACAACTTCCGCCCCGGCCAATCCGGCAACTATACGCTGGAGTTCTACATCACTCCCTTCGACTATGCCGGATGCGAGGGCCCCGAGCGCGCCGTGGAGAGTGTGCTGACGGAGAACAAGATCATCGGCCTCGGTTGGGCGGTGCTTGACTACGACGACGTCAACTCCAACAAGCACACCTTCTGGACGCTCTCGCACAGGCACACCTTCTTCGGCAATGCATCGCAGTTAGTCGCGTTTCGCCTGATGCCGCTGGAGCCGCAGTTTCGTAAGCCGATTGACGCGCACTTCAGCTTCAAGGTCACCGATGTCGATGAGCGCATCGTCGCGTTTAAGGATGAGTCCGATGGCGCCACCGCTTGGAAGTGGGACTTCGGCGATGGCAGCAGCTCGACCGAGCAGAACCCGGTCCATCAGTACGCCAACAAGCCGGGCAAGGAGGGCATCTACACGGTGATCCTCAACGTCACCGGCCCCGCCGGCGCCTCGCGCTTCGCACGCGTTTGGGATGTCCACGTTAAAGGCAAGCCATAATCAAAGCGAAGGGTTTGGATCATGAGTGAAGTCCAGCAACCCGCGCACGGCGCCCGCCTGCCCATTCGTTATGTGTTGGTCTTCTGGCTCTTCGTGCTCAGCGCGGTCGCGTATCTCGACCGCACCAACATCTCCATCGCCGGTGTGCAGATCGGCAGCGACTTCCACATCGACAAGATCCACCTCGGCTGGGTCTTCAGTGCGTTCCTCGTCGGATATGCCTGCTTTCAGATTCCTGCCGGACTGCTAGCGCGCAAGCTCGGTCCGCGCCGTCTGCTGGGACTCGGCGTCCTGTGGTGGAGCGTCTTTACCGCCATCACCGCGCTGGTTCCAGCAAACATCCGCGACGCGCTGCTGGTGCTGGTACTGGTCCGCTTCGCGCTCGGTGTCGGCGAGGCCACCATGTACCCCGCGACCAGCCAGTTCGTTGAGCGCTGGTTCCCCATCGCAGAGCGAGGCAAAGCCAACGGACTCATCTTCGGGGGCGTTGGCATCGGCGCGGGACTCACTCCGCCGCTCGTCACCGCGATCATCCTGCACTATGGCTGGCGCGCCTCCTTCTGGTTTAGCGCTCTGGTGGGAACAGTCGCGGCCTTAGTCTGGTACCTTGCCGCACGCGATGCGCCGGAGCGGCATCCATGGGTCGGCAGTGCAGAAGCCACGCTGATCCGCGAGACACGCAACTTAATTTCGACCGAAGCCGCAGCCGTCTCAGCCCGGCCCACGATTCCATGGCTGCGAGTATTCGGGAGCAGGGCCGTGCTGGCGCTCACCGTCAGTTACTTTGCCTTTGGCTATGTAGCGTGGATCTTCTTCGCGTGGTTTTACATCTACATGGCGCAGGTGCGGGGGCTCAACCTCAAGACCAGCGCCCTCTATTCCATGCTGCCGTTCATCGCCATGACCATCGGCTGCCTCGGCGGCGGCGTGGTCAGCGACTGGATTGCTCGCCGTTTCAGCCTGCGACTGGGCCGCTGTCTGCTGCCGGCGTTTTCACTCATGCTGACAGCGGTATTGTTGGTACTCGGCTCGCGTGCCCACGGTGCGGCCGCTGCGGGTTGGATTCTCGCCTGCGGCGCGGGCGTCCTCTATATTGCGCAGAGCGGCTTCTGGGCCGCCGCCGCGGACGTCTCCGGCGAACACGTCGGTGTCGTCTCCGGGATTATGAACATGGGCGGCCAGATAGGCGGCGCTTGCACAGCCTCACTCACGCCGTTGCTCGCCGCGCACTTCGGATGGCAGGCATCCTTTATCGCCGCCGCCGGACTGTCGCTGCTCGGAGGGATGCTGTGGGCGACCATCCACCCCGAGCGCGCCCTCTAGATTGCGCCCGCCTGTTGCAGGCACTTCTTCATCCCTGCCCAGCTGATACGCGAGGAAGCCTCCGGCGTGCCGCCGCCGCGCCAGTGTGTCTCCAGGTTCGTCGCATGCGAGTAGCCCAGGTCTTTCAGCGCCTTGAACTGCGCCGTCCAGTCGACGTATCCAATATCTACCGGAGCCCAAACGATCTTCCCGGTCGCGTCCTTCACGGCGTTTTTTACATGGCAGTGGTGGATGCGGTTCTTGGGCAGCGCATCCCAACCGCCAGGGTAGGCGTCGAGTTCGCCGCGCATCACAGCGTTGCCGGGGTCCCAGTTAAGAAAGAAGTTCGTGGAAGGCACCGCGGCCAGCGTCGCCGCCGACTCGCGTCCGGTGGCTGTGTTGCATTCAAACTCGTTTTCCAGCACCAGTTGAATCTGTTGCTTCGCACACTTCTCCGCCGCCTTTTGTAGCGTGGCGTTGATGTCTGCCCGATAAGGCGCCACGTCATCGAGCCGCCAGAAGTCAAAGCACCGCACCTTGTTCGTCTTGAATTGCTTGGCCAGCGAGATAGACCGGTCCATCACATCGTCCTGCTTTGCCAGCGTCGAGTCCGCTGCACCGTGCCGGTCGTCCGCCGAGCCGTACTTCGTCGGAGGTGCTCCGGGCCAGCTCACCTTGAACAGCGGGCTGCTGATGTCCGTGACCTGCAGACCGTACTTTGCAATGATCTTCTGCGCGTCGGCGATCTCAGTATCAGAGATCGCCTGCAGGTTCTTGCCCCACAACTCGCGCAGCTCCACAAATTGCAACCCGAACTCCTTCGCGATCACGTAACAGGCGTGGTCGAAGTCCCCGGAGATCTCGTCCGAGATGACTCCGATCTTGAAGTTGGAGCCCGCGGCAAAGGCGCGCACAGGCAGAGCGAGCGCCGCAGCGGTGGCAGCGGCTCCTGTTGTGAACTGGCGTCTGGAAAGGTTGCTGGTCATGGTCTACTCCGGTTGCAGGTGAGTCGTTAGTTAGGAAGCATCTTCTGTACGCCGATCGCCACCACAAAATAGCTCGCGGTCGTATCGCCGACATTTTTCAGTCCATGCAGAACGCCGGACGCGTTGAAGATCACCCCGCCGGGTCCGATGATGCCATTCGGCCCCTCGCCGAGTACCTGTATCTTGCCCTCGCGGATGAGCTGAAACTCCGAGTGCGTATGCCGGTGCGGCTGATGCGGCATCTGGCCCGGCGGCAGAAGCGTCTCATGCACCTCTACTACCTCGCCGGTCGCCAGCGTTCCATGCAGCACGGCGCGGCTCGCTCCGCCGTTGGAGCTCGGCTTGACCGGTAACGAGTCGAAGGGAAAGATCTCCGACTTCAAAAGCTGGGGTCCTGTGCTCGGCCCCGCGCCTGTACCAGCCTGTCCCTCGGCGCTTAAGCTGCTCATCATGGCGAAGGCAGAGAGCGCCATCCCCAGTTCACGACGATTCAAGTTCTTCATGTTCATTACCCTTCTCAGGAAAGTACGTTCTAAGAACTGCTATGGGCGTAGCCCATTCCTGTCAGCACTCCGCGCATGTAGGCGAAGCTCTCAATCACTCCCGGCATCGGGTTATCGCCATAGATTTCGTACTCCAGATCGACGAAGCCCTTGTAGCCGTTCGCGATCAGGGCCGCGAAGAGGCCGCGGAACGGAATCTTGCCCCTGCCAACGGCAACCTGGCTCTCGCGCGATGTGAAATCGGTCAGGTCCTTGACGTGCATATCGAACAGCCGCGGGCCTACTGCATGGATGGCGCTTATCGGGTCGACACCGGCGCGCTCGCAGTGGCCTACGTCGATGCAGCATCCCATGCGCGGGTCCATGTGGCCAACGGCCTTCAGCACGTCCAGCGGCGAGTGGAAGATCTTGTCCTCCGGCCCGTGGTTGTGGATCGCGAAGCGGATGTCATACTCCTTCACCATCTTTTCGATGAGCGGCAGCGTTTCGATCTCCGGATCGCCCGCGACGATGACGCGCACGCCCGCGCGTTTGGCGTACTCGAACTTGGAGCGGACATCGGCCTCGTCGTTCTTGCTAAAAGAGACGGTGCCCATCGCGTGCAACTGGATTCCCGCAGCGGTGTAGTCGGCCAGCGCGGCGGCTTCCGCGGTGGGATCCATGGGCAGATGATCCTTTGCGTCCTTCGCATTCAGGTCGGCCAACTGCAACTGCTTCATAAAGCCGATGAGCTGCGCGCGCGTGAAGTTGCGAAAGGTATAACTCGCCAGCCCCAGTTTGAAGGGCGGCTCCTTCGCGCCCACGGCTGGGGAAACGGCAGCCGACGCGGGAACTGCGTGCGATGTTGCGATGGTTGCCGCAGCCAGTGCGCCGGTGCGAAGGAAGGTGCGACGATTGAGATCCTGATTCATAGAGAGAGGCCTGCCTGATTTCTGGTGACGTTTGGAGTGGGACTAAAGACGCGGCGCCCAACCCGGTTCATACTCCCGGCCCCATAGCTTCATGGCGTCGGCATCGTGCTGGATCTTTCCGTCTGTCGGGTCGAGTTGCAGCTGCCGGTTGACCTCCCAGGCGATATTCGAGAGTTGCAGGATGGTCACCGATACATTGCCGATGGCTACAGGGGCATGCAGCTTCTCTCCGTTGCGAATGCCCGCAATAAAGTTGGCAAAGTGGGCGCTGGTCATGGAATCGGCGCCGACCAGGTCGCTCGAGGGGGCCGCGCCTTCGGCCTTGAACTCGCTGGTCTTTTTCCCGTTCCAGTCGTAGACCTCATAGCCGCCGCGGTCCACGAGGACAGAGCCGGTCGTGCCCATGATGACCGATCCCCGGTCGCGGCCATACTGCTTCATCCCCTGGCAGCACTGGTCCTCCCAGCTGATCATCTTGTCGTCATAGTTAAAGGTGGTCACCAGCGAGTCATAGAACTGCCAGTCATCCTTAAACTGATACCGCCCGCCGGAGGCCGCAACCGTCTGCGGATAGTCCACGCCCAACGCCCAGCGGCATACGTCCACCTCGTGGGTGCCGTTGTTCAGGGTCTCTCCCGTGCCGTAGATGCGGAACCAGTGCCAGTTGTAGGGCTGCACGTTGTCCTTGTAGGGGCGGCGCGGCGCCGGGCCCTGCCAGAGGTCCCAGTCCAGCTGTGGAGGCACAGGCGCAACCTTGCCCACTCCAATCGACTTACGCGTGTTGACGTACCACGCACGCGCGAAGTACGCCCGGCCGATCAGCCCGTTGTGGATCTTCTCGACTATCTCAATCGTGTGCGGCGACGAGCGCTGCTGCGTACCCATCTGCACCAGCTTGCCGTACTTCCGCTGCACCGCGACCAGCAGCGAGCCTTCGGCAGGATTATGGCTGCACGGCTTCTCCACGTAGACGTGCTTGCCGGCCTGCACCCCGGCGATCGCCATCGGCGCGTGCCAGTGGTCGGGTGTGGCGATGGTGATGGCGTCCACCTCTTTGTTGGCGAGGATGTGGCGAAAGTCTCGCTCAGTTGCAGGAGCCGAGCCCGTGTCCTTCTCGGTGCGCGCCGCGAACCTCTGCAGGATGACGCTGTCCACATCGCAGACGTGCGAGATGCGCGCGGTCGCGCGGTTGGCATTCAAGGCTGAAAGGTGCGCATAGGCCCGGCTGTTGAGTCCGATAACCGCAAAGTTCAGGCGGTCGTTGGCGCCCAGTATCTGCGCATAGCTCTTGGCGGCTGAGTTCACCGCCAAACCGGCCGCGCCGACTGCGGCTGTATCCAGAAATTCACGTCGAGTGATCATGTTCCTCCTGCGCGACTCGAAATCATAGGCGTTTTTTCCAGAACGCGCGAATGGACCCTCAACCCCGCCGAAACATATCGTCGTAACCCGACGAAAGCAGCCTCTGGATTTTCATGTCCTAAGTCTTTGATTCCGTGCTAGGATTCCGCCAACGATTCGCTACAGGTAGCACGGGGTCTGTCTGCTCAAGGCATGGGCGCCCCATCCTGCGACCGCACTTAGAGATTTGGCGAGGGCCCCCTAGTTCGACCCGATTCTAATCTAAGCAGGAGCCACCATGACCTCCAGGAAATTGCAGCCGAATTCTCTTCGTAGCCTCATTCCCGCAGCCCTCGCCGTCGTGGTCGCGCTCAGTTCCGCTGCACTTGCAGTTGGCCAGGCCGAGACCTCCAAGCCCGTTCAGCCCCAGGCCGGTGCCCACGTGGGTGGCCCAGCCCAGCCGGCCCCCGCAACGCCCAGCGGCGGCAACCGCGAGGGTGTCAAGATGCACGGTCACTGGGTGATCGACGTGAAGAACCCGGATGGCACCATCGCCGAGCACCGCGACTTTGAGAACACGATCACCGGCTATGGTCAGGAGCTGTTGGCTGGTCTGATCTCGGGATACGTTGTCCCCTCCGATTATGGGATATTCCTCAGCTCGAGCGGGACCGTTCCGTGCGCCGAACCACAGGGCTTCGCCGGCTGCGTCATCCTGCGCTCGCTCAGCACGCTGCCGGGGTCGGCGGTTTGCCCGTACTACACGTGCTTCACCGGTTTGACGCTTACGCCTACTCTGATTGACAACGCCTCGACGGGCAGTGCGATTGTGCTCGCCGGTACCTTTACGGCCACCCAGGGGGGCACCATCACCGGCGTCACGACCCTCTACGGGACCTGCCCGGCCCAAATCGGTAGTGCAACCGCGCTCACCACGGTCAGTCCCTCCACCTGCAGCCAAACGCAGGGCTCCGGCGGATACCGCCAGCTTAGCCAGGCCCCTGTCTCTACGGTGACCGTCGTCACCAGCCAGATCGTGCAGGTCACGGTCACCATCACCTTCTCCTAACGCGCTACAGGCAGACTGGCGGCAACGCCCGTGTTTCGCGCGATGACAAGGGGTGGAGGATGAGGCATTGGATGACAATCCGGCGAGGCCCGCGACCACGTGGGTTGCCCCCGGCGAGCTTACTGCTGGCCGCGTGCCTGCTGTGCGTGGGCACAGCAGTGCGCGCGCAGAAGCTGCCGTCGCCTGAGGCGCTCGCCGCTCTCCGTTCTTCGCCGCTCGCGCTCACCCAGGACAACTTCCCGGACGGCTACGTCGGCCTGCCCTTCGGCGGCTCAGTTCTGGCGACCGGCGGCTCCGGCCTGTACAGCGTGCTGGTTGGTGGGGACGTGCCACCCGGAACGGCCCTGGCAACTGGCGGCGGCGTTGTCGCCCTGAGCGGGGTGCCTACCCAGGCGGGAACGTATGAGATCCGCGTGGGCGTCAGCGACCTGCAAAAGGGCGGAACGGTCGCCCATACGTACAGCCTTGTGGTTCATCCGCAACTGGTGAACCCTGAGGCCCAGATGGCGAACATCAGCGACCCGGAGGGCTTCAAGTTCACGGACAGCGACAGCGTCTTCTTCCCGGCCAACATCGCTGACAATGAAGGCTTCAAGTTCAATGATGCGGACAGCGTCTTCATGCCGGCGATGATTGCCGACCCGGAGGGCTTCAAGTTCACGGACATCGTGAGCGTCTTCGGCCCGGACAAGCCCGCGGACCCGGAGACCTTCCACTTCGGCGATACCGCAGTGGTGTTGACCTCCGCGATGATCAGCGACGCGGAGGGCTTCAAGTTCGGCGACAACGACGTCGTGACGCTCAAGGTGGGCATCTCGCCCACAACTGTGAGTGACGGAGTGTATAACGTGACGTACTCCGAGCAGTTCAACCCGGTGGGGTATACGGGCACCGCCAGCATCTCGGAGTCGGGAACGCTGCCTACTGGAATAACCTTCAAGCACGTTCTCAACCAGAACTATGTGCTCATCAGCGGCACGCCCACCGAAACCGGGACCTTTCCCTTCACGCTCACGGTAACGGATACGGGCGCAGGTGGCACCAGTACCATCAACTACACGCTGCTCATTAGGGGGACAGCGCAGACCATCACGGTCGGCACGCTGCCCACGCCCGCCTATGGCGGCAGCGCGTTCAGCCTCACCGGCGACATCACCGCCAGCTCCGGTCTTACGCCAACGATTGCGCTGAACAGCGGCCCGGTCACCGGTTCCGGCTTCGGCCCCTACACTATCACCGGGGCTGGCACAGCGAACTTTACCGCTACGCAGACGGGTAACGCAGAGTACTCGGCGGCCATGCCGGTGAACTTCAACGTGACCATCGCTCCCGCTATCCTCAACGTGACGGCGACCAATGCGTCGCGCGCCTTTGGGCAGCCGAATCCGAGCTTCAGCTACAGCTTTGGGACATTCGTGAATGGCGACACCTCCAGCGTGGTGAGCGGAACCCCGGTATTCACCACAAGCGCGACGCCGCTCTCGCCGGTCAGCGGGAATCCATACCTGCTTAGCATCTTCCAGGGGTCGCTTGCGGCGGCGAACTACTCGTTCTCCTTCACCTACGGGAGCCTGACCGTGACCCAGGCTCCGCAGACCATCACCTTCTATCCGCTGCCTACACTGTCCAACGGCAAGACCTTCCCGCTGACCGCGCGCGCCAGCTCCGGGCTGGCGGTGACGTATGCCGTCAGCGGCCCGGCCAGCGTCAGCAACAACGTGCTCAGTGTTACCGGCAGCGGCCAAGTGCAAGTTACGGCCAGCCAATCCGGCAACAGCAACTATAATTCCGCCATATCCATTGTCAGGAGTTTCACCGCGCCATAAGCATCTATCCCGGCGGGCCTACCAAGGTCTGTCCATACAGAAAGCAGGAGTCAGCCATGTCCAACCAGAACACACGCCGCACTCACCCCTTCTCTTTGCCCGCCGGCCTCATGATCGTTCTGCTCGCGATCGCTGGCTCCGCAATCGCCCAAAACCACGCAACGCCCGGCCCTGACGGTGTCACTGTGGTCAACCCGCAGTCGATGGCCCAGGCCGCCAGCTCCGTTGGGCCGGCCAAAGCCACCGCGCCCGGCGAGGCCAGCCGCGGCCCACTGGAAGGCGTAAAGGTCCACGGCCACTGGGTCATCGACGTGAAAAATCCAGACGGAACGCTGGCTCAGCATCGCGAATTCGAGAACAGCCTTACCAATCCAAACATCATGGTGGCGCTTCTGTACGGCAGCGAGGTCGCGCAGGATTTCACGATCAATCTCGGCGGCTCCACCCCTCCTTGCACCGTGAGCTCTTCGTCCTACCCGTGTGTCATCGTGCATAACCTGTCCGTGCTGCCGGCCAACGCCATCTGCGGAACGTACTACTGCGTTACCGGCCTTACCGTCACCCCGACCTACGGACAAAACCCGACGCTGGTCCTGGCCGGTAGCCTGACCGCAACCCAGGCCGGAAGCATCTCCAGCGTCTCCACGGACATAGGCATCTGCGGCTCGCCCACCACCACCCAGACAGCCGTCAGCGCCTCCAGCTGCGCCTCCACTAGCAGCAACGGTTATGGCTATAGCGGCCTCACTGGGACCGGCATTACGGCGGTCCCGATCATTAGCGGACAAATCATCCAGGTCACGGTCACCATCACCTTCTCCTAACTTCATCTCGCTTGCTCCGGCTCGCGAGGTTCCAGCGGTCGCACGCAACGTTCCAGCGACAACAAGGTAAGGCGATGAGAGTCTCACTCAGCGTTCCACGAATCCGAGGTGCCTGCGCAGTCGGCCTGCTTCTGCTATCGCAGCAGGCCGCGCGAAGCCAGGCCGCGCCGCAAGAACAGGCGGCGGTACAGCAGATCCCGGCCAAACCGCCGACGCTTCGCCAGACCACCATTCCCGATGCCTTGGTTGGCATTCCCTTTCACGCCTCCGTCCAGGCCGCGGATGGCCGCGGCGAAGTCGTGATGACCCTGCAAGGAACCCTTCCAGCCGGCCTAACCATGCAGACTGGAGCCAAGACGTTCGCCATCTCCGGCGTTCCCGAGGAGTTCGGAAGCTTCGACCTGGATATCACCGCTACCGACAGCTATGGCCAGACGGCGCGCGGCTCCTTCACGATGCGCATCCTTCCGCGGCCGCTATCAAGCCCACCTACCGCCGTGATTCCGGACGCCGAAACCATTCACACGGCGGACGCCGATAATGTCTTCTTCCCCGCCGTCATCAAAGACACTGAGACCATTGACACCCTCGACGCGGATAATGTCTTCATGCCCGTCGTCATTAAGGTGACGGAAAGCATTGAGGCCACCGACGCTGACAACCATTTCTACCCTGCCGTGATCGCGGATTCCGAAGGCATCACTGCCGCAGATGCAGACGTTATTACAGCCAAAGTCGGGATTCTGCCGAACACCACGCCATCCGGCACGTACAACACGCCGTATAGTCAGACGTTCACGGCGGTGGGCAACACCGGCACGGTGACGCTGACGACCTCCGGGACGCTGCCTACCGGCATGAGCTTCAGCGGCTCCGGCAGCTCCCGCACACTGAGTGGAACGCCCACGCAGACGGGGACGTTCCCGTTCACCATCAAGGCGCAGGACACGGTGAACACCACCACGGTCAGTTACTCGTTGGTCATCAATCCGGCGTCGCAGACCATCACTCTAGGCACGCTGCCCACGCCCACCTATGGCGGCGCAAACTTTACGCTGAGCGGAACCGCGACCTCCGGAGGAGCGGTGACCTTTGCCTCCACCAGTGCGCTGGCCACGGGCAGCAATCCCTTCAGCCCTGCGGGAGCGGGCAACGCGACCTTCACGGCGTCCGTGGGGTCTACCACCAACTACGCCTCTGCCACATCGAACTTCAGTGTCACCATCTCACCGGCGACGCTCACCCTCACGGCCAACAGCACCTCCCGCGCCTTCGACCAGCCCAACCCCACGTTCGGGTATACCCTCACCGGCTTCGTCAACGGTGACCCCTCCAGCGTCGTCAGCGGCAGCCCCGTGATCTTAAGCTTCGCGATGCCTCTCTCGCCGGTCAGTGGAAGCCCCTACACCATCGGCATCATCCAGAGCACGCTCTCCGCGGCAAACTATATCTTCAGCCCTGTCCCCGGCTCGCTCACTATCAACAAGGCTGCCCAGACCATCACCTTCTATCCGCTGCCCACACTGAGCAACGGCAACAGCTTCCCGCTGACCGCGCGCGCCAGCTCCGGCCTGGTGGTGACGTACGGCGTCAGCGGACCGGCAAGCATCACCAACAATGTGCTGAGCATTACCGGCAGCGGCCTGGTCACCGTCACTGCGAGCCAGATCGGCGGCACGAACTACAACGCAGCTACTCCAGTGATAAGGAGTTTTACAGCCCCATGACCATTCACTCGCAAGACCAACGGATACTCCAAGGCAGCGCGGCCATCCTGGTCGGGGTGATGGCGCTGGCGCTCACGGGCTGCGCTGGCCTGGGTGTCAGCCCGATCTCCACCACCGGTACCGGCTCCGCGATCCACGGCATTGCTGGCGCTGTCCACGGTGGACAGCAGCCGGTTGTCGGTTCCACAGTACAGGTCTATCTCGTAACGAGTGGCGCACTGAAGGGCCTCTCCGCCGCGCCGCCCGCAGCGACCGCAACGACCGATAGCAATGGGAACTTCGCCATCACGGCAAGCTATAGCTGCCCCACGGGAAGCTATGCGTACATTGTGGCTACCGGCGGCAACTCCGGCGGCGGCGGAGCCAATCCAGCTACCGCGCTGATGGCGGGCCTGGGGCCATGCCCGGTGACGAGTGCCGTGGTGAATATCAATGAGGTGACCACGGTGGCCTCCGTCTATGCGCTGGCACCGTTCATGTCTGACTACAAGCACGTTGGCTATACCGGCTCCTCGACGGGCATCGCGAACGCCTTTGCGATGATCAGTGCGTTGTCCAATGTGGCGCAGGGTAGCTCGCCTGGGTTGAGCGCGCCTGCAAACTCGACCATCCCCAGCCCGGAGATTAACACGCTTGCCGACATCATCGGCAACTGCATCAACAGCTCCCTGAGCGCGAATACCTGCTCCACGCTGTTTGGACTCGTGACGCCGGCCGCCGCGCCTTCCATGCCAACGGAGACCATCGGTGCCATGCTGGATATCGCCACGAATCCCGGCAGCGTATCCGGCATCTGGGGACAGGTGCCGACAAGCCCGCCGTTCCAGCCCACGCTGACCCAGCAGCCCAGCGACTGGTCGTTGTCCGTAAAGCTCACGGGGAACAACCTCAGCACGCCTTATGGCGTGGCCGTGGATGCATCCGGCAACGCGTGGATCACCAATGAGACCGGCTCCCTGCTCTCCGTGTTCAATTCCACTGGCAACGGGATTGCCAGTGCCGGCCAGCCCGTTACGACCTCCGGCGCGCAGGGCATTGCCATCGATGGCCTCGGCAACGTCTGGGTCGCCAACACAGGCGCGAATAATGTGCTGAAGATCACCTCCGGCGGTGCGCTCTCTGCCACTGTCAGCAGCGGCATGACAGGACCGATCGATGTTGCCGCCGATGCGCGCAACAACGTCTGGGTCGCGAACTTCAACGGCAACAATGTGCTGGAGTTCAACAACAGCGGTTCGCTTCAAAACACCCTCACCGCCAGTTCCACCATCGCGCGCCCCACGGCTGTCGCCATCGACTTCTCCGGCAACGTCTGGATCAGCAACAGCGGTGCGGGCACCATGGCTGAGTACAGCAAGACCGCCGGCCTGATCAGCGCCGGTTTTACCGACAACGCGCTCCAGGGCCCGGCTGGAGTCGCGCTCGACTCCGCCGGCCGCGCCTGGGTGGCAGGCACCGGCGGGCCCGAGCTGAGCGGCTTTACCGCTGCCGGGACAATAGCGGGCAGCGCTCCCATCTATGGAGTACTCAGCCAGCCCGCCGGGGTGGCCGTGGACAGCGCTGGGACTATCTGGGTGACAAATAGCACAGCGGCAGGAGGCCTCTCGCAGTTTGCCGCCTCCACCGGGACCTCGGTTGCGGCGTCGCTGGGCTCGTTGAACACACCTGTTGAGGTTGCCGTGGATCCCTCTGGCAACTTGTGGACAGCCGACTCCGGCGACAACTCTGTCAGCGTCTTCATCGGTCTGGCCGCGCCCACTACGACCCCGCTGGTTGCTCGGACCCAATAACTTAGGGTCCACACACCAGCCTTCAGCAGGCCACCCGGCGCTGTAGGCTTTACGGCAAAAAACATTCCGCCCCCTCTGCGCGGACAGAAGGGGCGGAAATTGAACGGAGGCCGCTGCCATCGCGGACGTCTCCTATCCTAGAGAGCGGTCTCCCCACGCTCGCGATTGCGGATGCGAATGGCATCTTCGGCTTTATAGAGGAAGATTTTCCCATCGCCGATCTCGCCGGTTGCGGCATGTTGAATGATCGTCTCAATCACCTTCTCCACACGATCATCCGGCACGACCACCTCAAGCTTCACTTTGGGTAGCAGGCTGATGTCGTATTCGCGGCCACGGTAGTTCTCCGTGTGGCCCTTCTGCCGGCCGTGGCCACGAACCTCCGAAAGGGTCATGCCCGCCACGCCCGCGCTGGAGAGCGCGTCCTTCACTTGATCCACTCGATTGGGTCTGATGATCGCCTCTACCTTGGTCATGTCTTCTCCTGTAGTTCCATGGTTTGGGTGTTGAACTTGTTTGGTCTTCAAGGATGAGGGCACGCTGCGGGAGGGGTGGGAGGGGAAATACTCCCTCCCGCAGCGGCCGATCAGTCACCCGACGTCTGGGAGCCGGACGGAGACCCGAGTGCCGTGATGACATATTCCGGATAGGCAGAGATGCCATGCTCGTGCAGATCCAGCCCTTCGAGTTCGCCCTCCTTGGAGACCCGCAACAGGCCCATCAAGTCGACAGCGTACATCAGCACCAAAGACACAACGAAGGTAGCAATAGTCATAATCGCGCTGCCGATGAACTGTGCCTTGAGGAGTGTAAACCCGCCGCCATAGAACACACCCTTGAGGACGGAGCTGTTGTCGGGGCCGAGCGGCCCGGTGGCGCCATACTTGCCCACGGCGAACAGACCCAGGGACAGCGTACCCCAGATTCCGCAGATGCCATGGACCGGGACCGCGCCGATCGGATCGTCGATGCGGAGCCATTCGAGCAACTCGACACCGTAAACAACGATCACGCCGGCCACTCCGCCGAGGATAATGGAGCCAGTCGGGCTCACCCAGTAGCAGGGACAGGTGATGGCGACCAGGCCGGCCAGGAAGCCGTTGACCGTAAAGCTTACGTCCCACTTCTTGCTCATAAAGTAGGCAGTGAACATCGCAGTCAACCCAGCCGCGCACGCCGCCAGGGTCGTGTTTGCGGAGATGCGGCCGATTCCCTCGAAGTCCATGGCGGAGAGAGTGCTGCCAGGATTGAAGCCGTACCAGCCGAACCACAGCAGCAGTCCGCCGGCAGCAGCGATGGTAAGGTCATGCGGCATCATGGGGCCGCCGCCGTCCCGCTTGAACGTGCGCCCGAGTCTTGGTCCCAGAACAATGGCGCCTGCTAATGCGACGAAGCCGCCAATGGTATGCACGACGGTTGAGCCCGCAAAGTCGTGGAAGCTCTGACCCAGGTTCGGCATGAAGTAACCCGGCGCTCCCATGTTGGCGAGGAACCCGTCCGGCCCCCATGCCCAATGCCCAATAATGGGATAGATAAAGCCGGAGACGCCAACGCTATAGAGCAGGTCGCCGACGAAACCCGTTCGGCCGATCATGGCTCCGGATGTAATTGTGGAGCAGGTGTCGGCGAACGCGAACTGAAAGATCCATAGCGCCAGGAATGCTACGCCGCTGGTCTCATAAGTCGCAGGCACATTTTGCAGGAAGAACCAGTGATAGCCGATGAATCCATTTCCATGGCTGAACATGAAGGCAAAGCCAATGGCGTAGAACAGAAGACCGCAAAGGCAGGTATCAACGATGCACTCCATCAGCACGTTCACGGTCTCGCGAGACCTGCAGAACCCCGCCTCGAGCATGGTGAAGCCCACCTGCATGCCGAAGACCAGGAACGCCGCGACCAGCGTCCAGGCGGTGTTGACGGGGTTCACAATGTCGTTCCCCTTCAGCACAGCATCCGCGGCGAAGACCTTGTGGCCGAAGAGGCCAGGATTGAAGTAGTAGATTGCTCCCGCCACCAGCACCAGGCCGGCAAACTTGCCTGCGAAGAGCAGAAAGCCATAACGCCGCCATTCCTTGTTCTGTAGCCGCTCGATCCAGCGAGACAGCCTGCCTCCCGACGGGGCGACCGCCCGCCTTTTTGCAAAGAATCGGCGCATGGTCATGAAAATAAAACAAACGGATGCCATGCTCAGAAATAGGGTTGTGGTGGCACTCATGCTCATTATTTGATCTCCTTCAGATTATGCGGAACACCTAACATCCTTAGCCGTTCATAGAAATTCAGGGCCGGAAATTACTGGGTGATTGGAGCTTGCAGAGCGAATGGAGAACTCCGCCTGATTGGTGAGGACCCAGAAGCAGATACACTTCTTCTGAGCGGGAATCAAAGCTACCGCTCCCGGAGAATAGGACAGATGGAGAGTTGTTCTCCGCTATCCTTCATTTTGAGATTCAGATTGTTCTTGAAGTTAGCACTGCCCGAAGAGGGTGTCCATCATACCTTGGTATGAGTATCCGGCAGGTCTTTGTGCCGGCAGCGCCAGCGCAGAAAAGTTAACTCAGCCTTGTTGATTCTTGGCGGTTTGCAGCTTCAGCTCCTGGAGTTTGTCGGCCATTCGCACCAACTCGGCGAGCGAGCTTGCCCGCATCTTATCCATCACGCGCTTTCGATGCTGCTTGACTGTGATCTCGCTCAGGCCCAGATCCATCGCAACTTGCTTGTTGAGCATCCCGGCTGTCACCAGGGCGAGAACCTCCCGCTCCCGGGTGGTGAGGGATTCATAGCCAGCTTGGATCGACTGGGATGAACTCCGTGCAGCATGGCGGGCACGATCAAGTTCAAGCGCCTGATGGACCGCATGGAGCAGCTCTTCTCGTTGAAAGGGCTTTGTCAGGAACTCCATCGCACCGGCCTTCATCACCTTGCGCACCATCGGGATGTCCGCATGCGCCGTCATGAAGATGATGGGGATATGGATGCCGGACTGGGCGAGCTTTCCCTGGAACTCTACACCGGTCATTCCGGGAAGCTGTACATCCAGAATCAGGCAGCCAGTCTTCTCCTCGCTCCAGGCGCCGAGGAACTCCTCACAGGACCCAAACTGCATTCCGCTCAGACCTACGGACTCGAGCAGGTTGCATATAGCGTCGCAGACCGCTGCATCATCATCGACGACAAATACGGTGGCTACTTCAGCATCACTCATAGGTCTCATGACACGATTGGGATCGTGAATTGAAAAGTTGTGCCGCCTTCCTCGCGGGGTGTGGCCCACAGCCGTCCATCATGCGCCTCTACAATCGAACGGCTGATGGACAGGCCCAAACCAACACCATGAGGCTTTGTCGTAAAGAATGGATTGAAGATGATGGCGGCATTCTCTGGGTCGATGCCCGCGCCGCAATCTTCTACTTTGATGAGGATCTCGCTGGACTCCTTTAGCTCCGATGTGATGAATAACTCTCGCTGACCGTCGATCTCTGCCACAGCGTCCATTCCATTCATCGCAAGATTGAACATAGCCTGTTGTATCTGAATGGAGTCGCCAAGAGTTGGCGGCAGATTCGGTTCCAACTTCGTCCGGACAACAACATCTCTTTGAATCGCCTCATCGCGGAGCAGGCTCACGAGATTCCGCACCAGTCGATTGACGTCTACGCGTTCGCGAACAACCTCCTCTCCCTGAAACAGAGCACGAATCCTTGCAACGACGGAGCTGGCCCGGGTGCCCTCCTGGATAATCTTTGCAGCGGTTGATCTGGCTCGCTCCAGGTTTGCCGAATCGGAGGCCAGCCACTCACGGCAGGCATAAGCGTGGGTCACAATCGCCGTCATCGGCTGATTGAGTTCATGCGCAATGGAGGCCGCCAGCTCGCCCATGCTGAGCGTATGCGATTGCTGCGACAGTTCAGCCTGCGCCTGGATCAGAGCACGCTCCGCGCGATGTCGCTCTTCGATATCGATGTGGGTTCCATACCAACTGGAGATCTGCCCGGTGCTGGAAAATTGCGGAATGCTGCGTATCAGGAACCAGCGATACTGCCCGTCCGCCCCGCGAATACGCCACTCGCCTTCGAGTCTCGTGCCTGACTGCAGTGCAGTTGCCCACGATTCACGAAACGCCTCCTGGTCACCGCGGGGAATCACGGAGAGGAAGTGATCTCCCACCATCTCTTCTGTCGTTCGTCCCACGTAATTCAGCAGATGTTGGTTGCAGTACTCCACCTTGCCGTCCGCGCCGGCGCGCCATATCTGTTGCGGAATGGCCTCCGTTAGCAACCGAAGACGACGCTCACTTTCAACAATCTCCTCGTGGGACCTCCGGATCTCGGCCGTGCGCTCCCAGACCCGCTCTTCCAGTTCATCCCGGGCACGAAGAATGACCACTTCGGCGCGCTTTCTCGCTGAACTCACCCAACTGATAGCAACGGAGCAGAGGAAGAAGGCCAGAATATAGCTCCTGGATTCCGCATTGACCTTCATGGAGAAGATAGGAGGAACAAAAAAGTAGGAGATGGTTAGAGTCGATAGGACGACGGACATAAATCCTGCGATCGTGCCCCCGAACCATGCGCTTCCTATCACCGCGCCGAAGAACAGAAAGACAAACGGATAGACGAACGCCTGCTGCAGCAGAAGCGTCAACAGAAGGGCCACAAGCACAAAAAATCCCGCGACCACCAGGGGTCGTATGCCATAGTCCATCAGCGGATGGGGTTTTCCGGCTGGCGCTACAGGGGACATATCTCCATCATACTGTCGTCAAACGGCAGTGATGAAGGGATGAGTAAAGGAAGCAGGCCAGACTTATGGACCCAACCCATGCGCGGATTGCGGCACCGCGCCGGGAATGACATACGCTTGCAGCACGATTACGACGATCATGAAGCCGAGCAGCATCAACGAATACCTCCAGGTCTTCTGGAAGATGTCCGTCTCCCGGTCTTCCATTCCCGTGGCAGCGCAGGCGATCGCCAGCGACTGCGGAGAGATCAGCTTCCCTGTCACGCCTCCCGCAAGGTTCGCCGAGGTCGTCAGGACGGGGTTTGCGCCGATCTGTATCGCGGTGACCTGCTGCAGCTTTCCAAACAACACCGCCGAGGAGGTCACCGAGCCGGTCAGGAAAACTCCAAGCCATCCGATCACCGGAGAGAACACGGGAAACAGCTTGCCGGTGTAATAGGCCAGCGCCAGCGCCAGCGTGTAAGACATTCCGGAGTAGTTCGCCACGTACGCGATGCCCACGACGCAGGCCAGAGTGAAGAGTGCAAACCTCATCTGATGCAGAGACTTGAAGAACACCCTCGCTCCTCGCGCCGGGCTGATTCTCAACAACGCCATCGATAGCAGGGAAGCAAGAAAGATCGCCGTGCCCGCCGCCGTGCAGATCTCCCACCGGTACGATGCAGCATATACAGCCGGCTTCGTCACAATCGGCGCAGTCCTGTAGACAACGCCGTCCAGCAGCGGCCAACTGGGAATGTTTACCACCCAATGGGTCACGCGAAGGAGCCACGCTTTGAACGCCGGAACGCTCCAAGTACAGATCACCAACATCAGGATCAGGAACGGCGCCCAGGCCATCACAATCTGACGGGCCGGATACTGCGTCCTGGTCTCGCTGGCTACGTCCGGATCACCCGGAAAGCGCCACACAGAGGCCGGCTTCCAGAACCGCAGAAAGACGACGAGGCTCGCAATCGACACAAAGGAAGACAGGATTGCGGGCAGCTCGGGACCCAGAAACCGGGTTACGACAAAGCAAGTCACCGAATAGCTCCCTCCCGCCACCAGAGCGGCGGGCAACACGCCCATGGCGTTCTTCCAGCCGGCCAGCACGACCAGCATAAAGATCGGGATCACCAGTGCCAGCACAGCCATGTCGTTTCCGACGGCCCACGCCAGGAGGTGATCGTCGATTTTGGTCACGCTGGCCATCATGAGCGTTGGCACGCCCAGGGGCCCAAACGGAACCGGCTGAGTATTTCCCACCAGGCACACAACAGCAGCCGCGAACGGAGGGAAGCCGATTCCAATGAGCATCGCCGCACAGACCGCGACGGGCGCGCCCAGGCCTGCGGTGCCCTCCATAAAGGCTGAAAAACAATACGCGATCAGCAGCGCCTGGAGTCTTCGGTCAGTAGAGAGCGACGAGATCGAACTCTTGATGATCTCCAACTGTCCGGATTCCACCGTCAGGTTGTAGAGGAAGACCGCGGACAGGATGATCCATCCGATCTGGAGCAACCCATTCAACATCCCCAACACCCCTGCGGAGATCGCAGCGGAGACCGGCATTCGATAGGTCGCGGTCGTCACGATGATCGTCAGGATGAGCGTCAGCAGCCCGGCAAGATGGCCCTTCATCCTCTTTACCGAGAGCGCCCAGAACAGAAAGACGATGGGGATGGACACCACCAGAGCGGTTAGCCCCAGGCTGTTGCCGACTGCTGAGTAGTTATGGAACCACTGCGTATGCAAGAACAGCACCTCTCGGCCGCTGCAAGGGTTGACCTTGTCCGCGTCCTCCCCTGCGGGAGACTTCGAGCCCGATAGAGCATACCGGATCGCTCTCCGCCATGGCAGCGGGGAAGCGGTTAGTCACATGTATGCTTCGCAGAGATACAGGGTGTCGGGGGTATTGCGCGTGGCCTCTAAATCAGTCACCGCCTAATGCAGCTCGCGTGCCAACACGTAGGTGATCTCGGTCGGCATCTCTTTTTCGAACCGTACCCGCAGCAGCACCTGGTAGTAGCGGGGCATTCGACCGCCTCCCAGTTGCCGCAGGTGGCCGACAAGAGAGTGTACGAAGACCGGGTCGGTAAAAGCCTTAACGGCGCCCACATATCCGGCGGATCGGCTGCTGGTAAAGCTCTCCACATCGCTGTCCCTCAGCGGTCCGGGAAGATGCGTCACCAGCGCATAGGCATAGCCTTCTTCCGAGGGCGCAGTGGAATATTGGTCCACAAAGAGAGCCGGTTCGCCGGGGCCGGGATGCACGTTGCGGATGCCCTCAACGACCGGCTGGAGCTGGACCTCGATAGGCATGGCCTGGGTCTGCTCGTTGAAGAAGAGGTTCTCGACGCCGACGAACAGCACATTGTTATCCGCGAGCAGCCGCAGCGGGAAGTCGCTGGTTCTTACCACCGATAGGCTCTGTTCGCGAGGGCCGAGCAGCTTGGCGATCATGAAGGATGCATCCACTTCGCCGAAGGAGGTGAAGTGCCGGCTCGGCTGGATCGCCGAACTCTTTAACAAGGTGCGCAGCGCGGCGACGGTCGGCGACGCCGCAACTTGATTCCAGTTGTTCAGCGTCCTGTCGCGGAAGTAAGTCTCTGTACTGCCGTTTAGCTCCGCAAACAGGGGATCTTCAATTGCGAGAATTAGTGGCCGTTTGGTTTCGACCAGCGGCCGCCAGAGGTCTTCCATGTCGGCATCCCAGCCCGCTGGATAGGTGGCGGTTGTGGCATCCGTATGGAACGGACGCAACCAGTAATAGCCCCCGGCCGCCAGTGCGATCACCACCCCTGCGATGAGAGCGATTACCAAGCGCGGAAATTCCATCACCTTAGGGAAGTGCGCATGACTTGAGTCTTGCGCGGGTTCGGCGGCGACGGCCGGCCATGCTGCAGGGGATGCTTCAGCCCCGGAAGCTTCCACGGCCGGAATAGCGCGGTGGGTGAACTTGAGCTTGAATCTCCCTTTCGGCAGGTCGATGACGATGGGATCATGCAGTCCCTCCGCCCGGTAGTAGTCGGCGAGCTTCTGCCTCAGCCTGCCCACCTGAATGCGGACCGCGGAGTTGTATCGGGGATCGTAGGTGGAGGGCTTACCCAGTCCATCAATCGCAACAATGTACTCCTTCAGATCGTCAGCCTCCCCGGAGGCGGACTTGTCGGCCAGGAACCTTAGCAGGCGGCGCAGGACTTCAGACCCGCGCAACTCTTCACTGCGCAGAATGCGGTCGATCTGGCTCTCCACGTCTTGCTCTGGTGCAACCGCCAACTCCATCAGCATCCCGACCTCCCGCCGTGCTGAATCGCCCGCGTCGACCGCTCCCAGAAGCAGCTGCAGCAGGCACATTCTTCAGCCTGGCCGCCTGCTCCCACCCTCACCAAGTCGCTGCGTACTCAAGCGGAGCGGCACCCTGCGCATCGAACGGTGATTTCGGGGCCAACGATATAGAGTCCCAACACCTGATGTCAATCCTTGGCCACCGAAGAGGTTGGAAGCCATCAAGTTCCCGCAACCTGGGGCGTTGCGAGGGCCAGCTCAAGCCGTTCCAGGTCTAGCTCCATCAATTACTTGCAGCATTTCTTGTGATGTAACAGTCAGTCGCCGGTATGTCACCTCTTGCAGCTTTACATTGCGCTTTGCCTGCGCGTAGGAAGGTTGCCGAACTTGAGGGGCGACTCTCCCGTCGTGATAACAGGGTCCCAGCAAGCGGATGCAACGGAAATGCTCGAAATTGGAATGGAGGCAAGCGAGATGTTCAATTCAAGAGTTGCCAGATGGATCGCGGCGCTGAGTGTGATTCTGCTCTTCCAGGCGGTCGCCATCGCACAGGCGGTCAACAATGCGCAGATCCATGGCCGCGTGCTGGACCCTACAGGCGCAATCGTGATTGGCGCAAAGGTGACCGCCACGCAGACGGATACAGGGCGTGTCCAGGTCGCGAAGAGCGGAGCCGATGGAGCGTTTGAACTCCCCGGCCTGCCGGTGGGCGCCTACTCCCTTGAAGTCAGCGCGCCCTCCTTCAAGAAATTTCTGCAAACCGGCATCGTGTTGCAGGTCGGACAGAACGTCGAGGTGAATATCCCCCTGAGCGTTGGCGACGTGACGCAGGAGGTCCATGTCTCCGCCGATGCTGCGATGGTCGAGACCCAGGACACGTCCATCTCGGAGGTGGTCGACCAGCGGCGCATCGTCGATCTGCCGCTGAATGGACGACAGGTGACGGATCTGATCCTGCAGTCAGGCGGCGCGGCGCAGCCCCCGAACTCCGCCAGCCGCGACGTCACGACCCACGATTACGTGAACTCGGTCGCCATCTCCGTCTCGGGCGGACAGATCAACGGCAACAACTATCTGCTGGACGGCGGCGACAACAACGACTCGCACTCCAACATCAATATGCCGTTCCCGTTCCCCGACGCCCTGCAGGAGTACAGCGTGCAGACCAGCGGCATCTCGGCGCGGTTCGGGCTGCACCCCGGCTCGGTGGTGAACGTGGTCACCAAGTCCGGCGGCAACCACTTCCACGGCGACGTCTTTGAATTTCTGCGCAACGGCGACTTCAACGCGCGCAACTACTTTGCGACCTCGCAGGACACTCTGCACCGCAACCAGTACGGTGGCACCATCGGCGGGCCGGTACGCAAAGACAAGATCTTCGTCTTTGGCGGATACCAGGGGACAAGCAACCGCACGGCGCCGCCCAGCACTATCTCGTATGTCCCGACAGCGGCGGTGCTGGCGGGTGATTTCAGCGTGGTGGACGGCGCCGGCTGCCAGTCCAGCGGAAAGGCAAAGCAGCTCAAGAACCCCGCCACGAATATGAACTACACAAACGACTTCATCAATCCCGCTACCTTTGTCGCACCGGCCACGTCGCTGGCGAAGCTGTTGCCGGTATCCACCGATCCGTGCGGCAAGCTGGTCTATGGAGTCCCCAACCCAAGCAACGAGTACCAGTACCTGGGTCGCGTGGACTGGACGCAAAGCGCGAAGAACAACGTCTTCGCCCGCTACTTCATCCTGGATTACTCCAACCCCGCGGTCTATACCAACAACATCCTTACGCTGGCTCACTCCACTCTGCTCCAGCGTTCGCAGTCGCTGGTGCTGGGCGACCAGTACATACTCACGCAAAATGTCATCAACTCCTTCCACTTTACGTACGGAAGGCTGGCGGTGAACCGCACAAACCCGGCCAACATGCCGAGCCCGACCAGCCTGGGCGTGAACATGTACAGCCAGGTGCCGAACTTCATCAACACGGGAATCTCGAACTACTTCACCGTGGGCGGCGGCTCCAATGCTCCGGCGCGTTTCATTCGCAACCAGTTTCAATTTGCGGACGACGTGGACTGGATCAGAGGGCGCAGCCACTACAGCTTCGGATTTGAGGCCATCTCCGGCCAGATGTATCAGAACAATGTGAGCAACGGCAACGGAGGCTTCACCTTCAACGGTACGCTGACCGGGGATGCGCTGGCCGACTTCCTGACAGGTAATCTGGACACGTTTACCGACTCAGACTCGCAGATCAGCAATCTGCACCAGAACTACTTCGGGGCCTACGGTGAAGACGATATTCAGGTCAACAAGAAGCTGAATGTCCACGTGGGCGTGCGCTGGGAGCCGTCCCTTCCGGAGACGGACAAGTACTTCGCGGGCAGCCACTTCTCCCTGCCGAGTTACACTGCGGGCACGAAGTCCGTCGTGTTCAACAATGCGCCTCCAGGGCTGTTTTTCTACGGCGACAATGGAATTCCCAAAGGCTATGCGCACGGCAGCTATGACGACTTTGCTCCGCGCGTGGGGCTGGCTTGGGACCCGCGCGGCAAAGGGCAGGAGAGCCTTCGGGCCTCCTACGGCATCTTCTTCGACGCGCCCGAGTCCTTCACGGACAGCGCCTTTGGCGCCGCTCCGCCGTGGGGCAACTCCATCTCGCTTACCGCGCCGGCGGGCGGATTTGTGAATCCGTTCCAGGCGTATCCGGGAGGCAACCCGTTCCCGCTGCCTTTCCCGCCCAACGCGGCCGCGAAGTTCAATGCTGGCGGCGCCTACGCCAATCTGCCCCTGAACCTGCACCACATGTATATGGAGCAGTGGGACCTGAGCCTCGAGAAGCAACTGGGCAGCGACTGGGTGGTCTCGGCGAGCTACGTGGGCAACAAGGGAACCCACCTGCGCGCCGGCACGGAAGAGAATCCGGCGGTCTATATTCCGGGGAACTCAACCACGGCGAATACCCAGGCGCGCCGCACCTTCAGCCAGATCAACGCGGTGAACGGCGCCGCATTTTCGACCATGACCTTCATGGACGATGGCGTGAATACGAGCTACAACGCGCTGCGGCTCTCCGCGAAACACCGCCTGAACCACGGCTATAGTCTGCTGTTTGTCTACACATACTCCCACTGCCTGCAGGACACGGAGACGCTGGCCAACAAGCTGCAAGGCAACACCGAATCCGACCCCTATAACAAGAACGCCGACCACGGTGCGTGCGACTACGACCTGCGCCACAATCTCGTATCGTCGCTGGTGTACCAGGGATTCAACTTCAAGAACCGCATCCTGGACGTGGTGGCGGGCGGATGGTCGCCGGCTTTCCTCTTCTCTTACTACAACGGGTATCCCTTCAGTCCCACCGCTGGAACAGACGTCTCCCTCTCCGGCGTAGGTCTGGACCGCCCGAACCCCGTCGCCAATGTCAGTCCTTACGTCAGGAATAGACAAACCCTGGTGTGGCTCAATCCGGCAGCCTTCGCCAACGCCAGCCCCGGGACCTTCGGCACGGCCGGAATGAACTCGCTGCTCGGACCACACTATGTGGACGCTGACGCCAATCTGACCAAGAACTTCAAGATCCACGAGGAACAGACCTTCCAGTTGCGCTTTGAGTTCTTCAACGTCTTCGACCACACCAACTTCTCGGCTCCGGTGGCTTCGCTGAACTCGGCGAGCTTCGGCAAGATTCAGTCTTCCAACCCGGCACGTATCATTCAAATCGCAGCCAAGTACACGTTCTAACCCCTCAAGGAGACTTACCCCATGCATTCGATCCTGGATCGCAGAAGCTTTATCCGGCTGTGCTCAGCCGCCGCAGCGTTCATGAGCAGGGCCGGCCACGCCCAGGTCGCCCCGGCCAGACCGGCACGCCGCGGAAACCGGGAGGCGGTGAACAACCGCAAGAACTTCGTCGCGATCCAGGTCCGCGGCTTCGGTTGGGTGGACGAGGGCGTGGACGCCGTGCTGGATAACATTCAGCAGAAGGGCGACGTCAACACGGTCTGGGCCTACACCTTCGGATATGGCGAGACGCGCTTGAAGGCGACCCTGCCCGACCATGGCAAGCCCGGCACCTCCGTCACCGGCGGCGCGTTCTATGACTATGATCCGAAGTACTTTCAGAACACGATCCTGAAGGACTTTCGTTCCTCCGAGTATGGCAGTTTCAACGTCATCGAAGCGGCCGCAGCCAAGGCCAAGGCACGAGGCATGGACTTCTTCGCCTGGGACCTGAATAACGCCGGCCCGGCACTCCCGCGCCTCATCCCGAACTATGGTGAGATTACCGAGATCGACGTCAATGGGCGTCGTACGCCCAGTCCGTGCTTCAATCATCCGGACTACCAGGCCTTCCTGCGTGGCAAGGTCGAGAGCCTTTTGCTGGGCTATCCCAGTGAGATTGACGGCATCGCCTGGGGCTCGGAACGTGTGGGGCCTCTGGACGGCATGCTCGGCGGTGGAGAGGGCGTTGGTGTGTGCTTCTGCCAGTTCTGCCAGGCGAAGGGCCGCGCGCTGGGCATCTCGGTCGGCCGCGCTCAGGCGGGGTTCCGCGAACTCTCGCAGTTGTTCCAGGCGGCCAACACGCCGCGGCCTGCGGACGGTTACTTCGTCTCCTTCTGGAGGATTCTGCTCAAGTATCCCGAGATACTGAGCTGGGAGTCGCTGTGGAGTGACAGCTTCCAGGCGGTGCAGGCGGACCTGTACGGGCTGGCGAAGTCGATTGCGCCGCAAAAACCCTTCGGCTTCCACATCCTGCAGACCGTGACCTTCAGCCCGTTCTATCGCGCGGAGGAAGACTACGCCAAGCGAAGGACCACGGCGGACTTCCTGAAGATCGCGACCTACAACAACGCTGGCGGTCCACGCATGGCCACCTATGTGAACGATCTGGGCCACACCATCTTCCGCGACGCCGCGCCGAAAGATTTCCTCGAGCTCTACTACAAGATCATGGGCATTCAGGAGGCCCCCTTCGATCAGTTGGCGTCCACCGGCCTGTCGCCAGACTACGTCGCACAGGAGACCAAGCGGGCGCTCGCTGCGGTCGGAGGCGACGTGAAGATCTATCCAGGAATCGACATCGACGTGCCGACACTCTCGCGCGACCCGAATGTGACGGACAAGAAGACTAAGCCGGACGACGTGAAAGCCGCGCTCAGGGCCGCATTCGGCGCCGGCGCGGACGGCGTGGTGCTGTCGCGCGAGTACGTGGAGATGTGGCTCGCCAACCTCACCGCAGCGGGCGATACGCTCCGCGATATCTTTGCAAAGTCGAACACCTGACGCGAGTGGACGTTTGCGGAGCAGAGATTCAAAGCTGGACTACAAGCGGTGGGCCAGGTCTGTCATGCACGCAAGTCCATTCCCAGGGGATGGAAGGAGCTGGGCCTTACCCAGGGGGAGATCGACCCGATGTGGAAGCAGAATCCGTCTCATCTTTCACGCTGGATGAGCGCCGCCGATGTCCCAAGGAGCCGTGATGCGAATCGTTGACCTGCGTGAATTGACGGCGCCGATCTCGAGCCCCATCGCCAACGCGTACATCGACTTTTCCAGGATGACCTGTTCGCTGGTCGCTGTTGTCACGGATGTCGTGCGCGACGGCAAGCCTGTCATCGGGTACGGATTCAACTCCAACGGACGCTATGGCCAGGGCGGGCTCATCCGTGAGCGCTTCTTTCCCCGCCTGCTGGAGGCAGACCCGTCTGCTCTGCAAAACGACGCAGGCGACAACCTCGACCCGCAGCGCATTTGGAGTGCGCTGATGCGCAACGAGAAACCCGGCGGCCACGGCGAGCGCAGTGTTGCAGTAGGCACCATCGACATGGCGGTGTGGGACGCCGTCGCGAAGATTGCGGGTAAGCCGCTCTTCCGACTGCTCGCGGAGCGGCACGGCGTGCAGCCGGACCCGCGCGTCTTTGTCTACGCCGCCGGTGGTTACTACTACCCCGGCAAGGACCTCTCCGCCCTGCGTGCGGAGATGCGCGGCTATCTGCAGCGCGGCTACACCGTGGTGAAGATGAAGATCGGCGGCGCTCCCATCGCTGAAGATCGCGAGCGCATTGAAGCCGTACTCGCGGAGATCGGCTGCGACGCCCAGCTCGCCGTGGACGCCAACGGCCGCTTCAACCTGGAGACCGCGATCGCCTACGCCAAGATGCTGCGCGACTATCCGCTGTTTTGGTATGAGGAGGCTGGAGACCCGCTCGACTACGCACTCCAAGCGGCGTTGGCGGAGTTCTACCCCGGCCCCATGGCCACTGGCGAAAATCTCTTCAGCCATCAGGACGCGCGCAACCTGCTGCGCTACGGCGGCATGAGGTCGGACCGCGATTGGCTGCAGTTCGACTGCGCGCTGTCTTATGGTTTGGTTGAATATCTGCGGACCTTGCAGGAGCTCAGGACCGCCGGCTGGTCGCCGCGCCGCTGCATTCCCCACGGCGGCCACCAGATGTCTCTCAACATCGCCGCCGGTCTTGGGCTGGGCGGCAATGAAAGCTACCCCGACCTCTTTCAACCCTTCGGCGGATTCCCAGACGGGGTCCGCGTCGAGGGCGGCTTCATCACCATGCCCGATCTGCCCGGTATAGGCTTCGAGGGCAAAGCTGATTTAATCCGCGTGATGCGGAATCTTGCGGAGTAACCACATGATGCCCGGGAAAGATACCGCCGCAGCCACCCCCACAACCCGCCGCTCTCTGCTGGGGCCTTTGTGGTTGCAGGTGCTGATTGCCATCGTGCTCGGAATCTTAGCGGGCGTGTTCTTTCCGCACCAGGCAGTCGCGCTTAAGCCGCTGGGCGACGGCTTCGTCCGGCTGATTCGTATGACGCTCGCTCCGGTGATCTTCGGCAGCGTCGTTGTCGGCATCGCCCGCATGGGCGACCTCAAGGAGGTGGGCCGCGTCGGCGCCAAGTCGCTCATCTATTTTGAGGTCGTCTCCACGGTCTCGCTGCTGATGGGATTGATTGCCATCAACCTGCTGCACCCCGGACGCGGCATGAACATCGATCCGGCCACCCTCGACGTCCAGGCCATCGCCAGCTACACCGCAACGGCCCAGCATCTCAGCCTCACCGGCTTCCTGATGAACATTATTCCGTCCAGCATCGGAGACGCCTTCGTCAGCGGGAATATCCTCCAGATTATTCTCTTCAGCGTGCTCTTCGGGCTGGCGCTCTCGCAGTTTCGGGAGACGGCGCGGCCTCTGGTCAACATGATTGACCTCTTTTTGCACGGCATCTTCGGCATCGTGCGCTTTGTCATGCGTCTGGCGCCGCTAGGGGCCTTTGGAGCCATGGCCTACACCATCGGTCAGTATGGTCTGCGCAGCCTCAAGCCCCTGGCCATGTTCACCGCCGAGGTGTGGATCGTATCCATCATCTTCGTGTTTGTGGTGCTGGGCGCGATCGCGCGCCTCGCAGGATTCAGCCTGCTCAAACTACTGCGCTACTTCCGCGAGGAGATCCTCATCACGCTCGGCACATCCTCTTCGGAGGCCGTTATGTCTCCGCTGATTCTCAAGCTGGAGCAGCTCGGATGTGAGCGGTCCATCGTCGGCATGGTCATGCCCGCGGGGTATACGTTCAACGCTGGGGGAACGGCAATCTATCTCGGCATGGGAGCCATCTTCATCGCGCAGGCCACGAACACGCATCTCAGCCTTCGAGATCAGATTGTGGTCCTGATGGTGCTGTTGCTCACCTCCAAGGGATCTGCCGGAGTCGCCGGCGCCGGATTCGTTACGCTGGCCGCAACTCTCGGCGCAATGCACCAGATTCCCGCTGCCGGTCTGGTGCTGCTGCTGGGGGTGGAGCAGTTCACCAACGCCGCGCGCGCCGTCGTTAACATCATCGGCAACGGAGTCGCGACGATCGTCATCGCCAAGTGGGAGAATGCCTTCGACGATCATCGGGCAGAGATCATCTTCAACAGCGATTCAGCGAACCCCGAAGCCCTCTCGCCCGCGGCAATCCTGCATGATCCGTTGAAGCCGATGCTCGATCCGCTCGAATAATGCTCTGGCTTTCATCCCTGGAGGAACGCCCGTCATGCTGTATCGAATTCGGCCAACCACCAATCTCTGGACGACGTTGCTTGCCACATCCATATGGCTTGCCTGCACAACGCCGTCCGTCGCTGCCGCGCTGAGTGCTTCGATCGATGTCGCGCAGTTGAAGAGTCCGGTGCTTCGCCGTCCCATACCGGACCGCTTAGTCGTGCTCACCTTCGACGATGCGCCAGTCACGCAGGCGACCTTCGCTGCTCCCATCCTGCGCAAGTATAAGTTCGGTGCAACCTTCTTCATCTGCGAGTTTCCCCCCAACTTCGCGGACAAGACCAAATACATGTCCTGGCAGCAGATCCAGCATCTCGACCGGATGGGCTTCGAGATCGGCAACCACACTGCTTTTCACACTCACGTCAGCAAGATGAACCGGCAGCAGCTTGAGGACTCGCTCTCGTATATCGAAGAGAAGTGCAAGCAATGGGGAATCCGCAAGCCGACCACCTTCGCGTATCCCGGCTATGACGCGGACTCCAAGGATCTGGATGTCCTTACTGAACGTGGATACATCTTTGCCCGCGCTGGCCGCGAGGTCCCTTACGACCCTCTCGCCGACAATGCCTTGCTCATCCCCGGCATCGACGCCTATGGAACCGATCCGCATAAAATTCTGGACGCAATCCAACAGGCGCATGACGGCAAGATCGTCATCCTTACGATCCATGGAATTCCAGACTACGAGCATCCGTGGGTGACGACACCCCCGGAACTCTTCCAGCAATATATGGAGTTTCTTCACAAGAACCATTACAGGGTGATAGCCATGCGCGACCTGGCCCGATACATAGATCCAGCTCAGGCGATACTCGTGCACAAGTAAGTTCGCGGACAACATTCGCCAGGGTTCTGACCCCACCGACCGCCGCCCGGCGTCAATCAGCAGGATCACTCCTATCGCACTACTCTTACCGCCAGCGCGAAACATCTGAGATTCGGGTCGAGACCTAAACTAGTCGCTCTCGGAGCCATCCATATGGATGCGGGCATTATGAACTGCGGAAATAAATCTGCGTGCGAGTTCATGGATACGGTAGGCTTGCCGCTCCTGCAACGCCCGCTGCGGCATCAGTTCTAACCCTATGCCAATGGACGATGCGCCCGCGAAGATGAAGTTGGCCGCAGTGACTTTTTCTTGAAACAACACTGATGCCAAAGGGCTGCTCTCCCAATTGCCCCGGACATCAACGGACGAGGCCGTGCCTCAATGGACGCGAAAGCAGCAAGAAACCCTTATTTCCCGGGGTCATTGGGACTTCTTGGGATGAGTTGGGATGGGGGATGGTGGCCAGAGACGGGATCGAACCGCCGACGCCGGCCTTTTCAGGGCCGCGCTCTACCACTGAGCTATCTGGCCTTGG